>Ga0126371_10004095_pt1 | contig 12824 bp, 8 predicted proteins | sample PanSoiMetaPlot_4_FD_110145 | JGI IMG/M metagenome (GOLD analysis project Ga0126371, IMG submission 110145) | Tropical forest soil microbial communities from Panama - MetaG Plot_4 | ecosystem: Environmental > Terrestrial > Soil > Tropical forest > Bulk soil | place: Panama | collected 2016-02-17
ATGCTGCAGACGACCCACAAGTTCGCGATTGCATTCATCGACTGCGGCCTGGTTTGCATATTGTTTTTGCGGCAGGGAATAGGAAGCGACCAGCACGTGATCCGGATGAAATCCCAGATTCACCCCCTGCACTTTTTCAAAACTGCGCAGCAGCAATCCGGCGCCGGCCAGCAGGATCAGCGCGGTCGCGATTTCGCCCACAACCAACGCCGACCTCAGCCACGCATATGCTCCGCCCGCCGTACCCGCGCGGCCGCCCTCTTTCAGGGTGTCGTTCACGCTCGTGTGCCACGCGGCAAACGCGGGAGCCAAAGCGCATCCCACCCCGGTCAAAACTGAGAGCCCAAACGCAAACGCCACGACCTGCCAATCCAGGCTGATCTCGTTGATCCGCGGCAGTGTCTCGGGCAAGCGGCTGATGCCTATTCGTAATCCCGACGTTGCGAGCCCCAGCCCGAGTAGCCCGCCGCTCACGCTTAGCACCAATCCTTCGAGAAGCGCTTGTCTCAACAATGCTCCTGCCCCGGCTCCCAGCGCCAGCCGCAAAGCCATCTCGCGGCGACGGCGGATCGCGCGCACCAGCAGCAGCCCCGCCAGGTTCGCACACACAATCAAAAGCACAACCATGATTGCCAGAAACAGAATCTTCACCAGATCGCGTGCCTGGTAAACCGTTTCCTCATGCAGAGATTTCACCGATGCCTGAATGCGCAGGCTGGACATGAACGATGGATACCCCTTTATCGTTTCCTGCGCCACCCGTTGCGCATCGTCTTGTGCCTGCGCAATCGTGATCCCTGCTCTGAGGCGCCCGACCATGGAGTAGTTCCAGTTCGCTTGCGCCGGACCCGATGACAATTCCGTGGTAGTAAAGCTCATCGGAATCCAGAATTCGCTGTTGTTCAAATGCCCCGCTACCAGGGGAAACTCAAACTGCCGCGGCATCACACCGATAATCGTGTACGGTTTGCGGTCCAGCACTATCTTCTTCCCCAGAACCTGCGCATCGCCATGCATCCGGTTTTGCCACATCGCATAACTGATCACTGCAACCAGCTCCCTGCGGTCGTCTTCCTCGTGCGTGAACACGCGACCCATCAACGGAGAGACTCCGAGCACGGGGAATACGTCAGCGGCCGTCCGCGCTCCCAAAACCTGGGCTGGTTCGCCAATGCCCGACAGCTCGTAGCCAACCTGGGCATATCCACCCAGATGCTCAAAGCTGTGGGTGTCACGCGTGTAGTTCTGGATGTCTGTGGCCGTCACCCCGGTCTCGCCATTTGGGTTGATCTCGGTGCCCTGCAAGATGTCGGACAATGAGACCACCCGCCCCGGCTGCGGAAATGGCAGCGGCCGCAACAAAACGCCCTCAACAATCGAGAATATGGCAGTGGTCGCTCCTATCCCGAAAGCCAACATCAGCACTGCAGTTGCCGTAAATCCCGGCGACTTCCGCAAATGCCGCACAGCAATCCGCAGATCCCGGAATGTCATACCCACTCCTCCCCACAGAATTTGCGAATAAAGGAGCATATCTCAGGCCAAACCGGCGGCCGAGCTTAACCCGTTGCGCAACCGTGACTCTTGATAATTTTCAATCTTTAGCAAGCTGCGAAGGTGTCCGCAATCGTCACGTGCTGTCCGAGAGTGGACATAAGCGGAAGACAGAAAGGAAAGAAGAAACTCAAGGATAGTCCTGCTAAACGTCTCGCCTTCAGCGACGTTTCGTGTGCGAACTTTAATTTTCCTCGAATCGTTTTCAAGTTCCCTGAGAAAAGGAGCTTCGTTTATTTCGACCCAGCCGGGCGAATGCGGCAGCGAGGGAGACACCTGCTGTTTCTCACCGGATACGACGAAGTGATGGGTGCCCCACTTCTCGCCGATGGTGTCAGAAATGGGTGCTTTCCCAGAAGCTCACTTCATCAGGGAAAAGTTCACGTCAATGTCTGTCACCACTTCCACCGCCTGCCCGTTCTTCGTATACGGCCTATACTTCCACTGCTTCACGGCCTCAATGGCCGCCGGAGCCAGCTGCGGATGCCCGCTTACGATCTGAAGATTCTCCACATCCCCAGTCTTGCCGATGGTCGCTCTCAACTTCACTTCTCCCTGAATGCCCGCCTTCTTCGCCGCCTGCGGATATTCGGGCTGCACCTTCTTAACGATCATGCCGCGCATCTGTTCCTGTGAAACCTCATCGGGTCCGCCCTTCTGGGGTTCCTCGGCAACCGGGGCCAATGACTGCGCACGGCTTGGAGTCGCGTGAAGAACTCCGAAGACAATCGGTCCCACCACCGCCGCCAATACTGCCGCACCCAGCAAGAACTTCCTTCCGAGATCTAGTTTCCGCAATGTTCGCTCCGTCATAATCGAAACCATCCTTTTCTTAAGATTGCCACCCGCCACTCCCGCCATGCAGGCCAGCGGAGACGCCAGACAAAACTCACATACCTTTAGAATGCCTTCTGCATAAACACGCCGCTCGCTGCCCAACTCCAGAACATCCTCGTCGCAAGCCCGCTCGCGTTCCTCCACCATCCGCGCGCCCAGCCACCAAACCAGCGGATGAAACCAGAACACTGTCTCAACGATCATGTGAATCACCGACGTCAGATTGTCGCGACACCGGACGTGCTGTACTTCATGCGCGAGAATCGCGTGCAGTTGTGCTTCGTCAAGATTTTGAGAAATTCCCTCAGGCCACATCAGCACCGGGCGCAAGATTCCGAAAACTCCAGGCTCGACAGACGCTCGCGACAGCCGCAACTCTATGGGCGGCCCACTTCTGGCCGATTTTGCCGGGAGTGAGGATTCTGTCTCCAGAGCTCGCAAGTTCCGCACTTCGCGTCCCTCGAATAAGGGGGTTGCATTCCGCACCGCAACCCACATCCTGCGCCACTGAACGCACCAAGTCCCGACCACCGCGAGAATTCCGATCAGCCACACCGCAACCAGCCCGGGGATCAGGCGCGCAAGTCCCGAGAGCATTCCCGCGGGCGTAACCTCGCCCAACACTTGAATGGCGACATACAACCTGCTCCCCGCTCCGCTAACCGGACTCCCAAACCACGCTATCCGGCTACCCACGGCTACGAGCCACGAGAAAGGAATCAGGAACTTCACTGATGCGGCGAGCCACACCCAATAACGGATTCGCGCCGGCTGCCTGCGCAGGACCAGAGTCAGCCCTGAAGCCAACAGGGCGAAGATCGTCGACTGCCACAGGTGATTCACGAAAGCGCTTAGCATCACTTCTTCTCCTTGGCATCAAGCTTCCGCAAAATCTTCTCCGCTTCCTTCACATCAGCCAGCGTCAGCCTGCCCGATTCGATCAGGTGCGCCATCACCGGCTGCGTGCGCCCGCCGAATAGTGCGAGCAGATCGTCGATCAGCCTGCGCTGCGCAATGTCCCGCGATACCGCCGCCTCGAACACGTGAAAGTTGCCCACCTTCTTCACTCGGCGCACGGCTTTCTTCCCTTCCAGCCGGTACACCACCGTCTGGATCGTCGTATATGCCAGCCGCTTTTTCTCCGGAAAACTCCACTGAATCTCACGTATCGACGCTTCCCCCCGCGTCCACAGCGCCTCCATAATCTGCATTTCCAGCTTCGTGAGCTTCCGCTCGGCCATGCCATCTCCTATCGCTGTATGCAGTATTACTACATGTGTAGTAGTACTGGCAAGCACAATTTTGCCTGAAAAGAGGAAGAGGGAGGGTGCACTTCTGGCCGGTTTGGACCAGAAGTGGGGGCTTTGCGGCGGTAATCAGAAAAACTGGACTAGGACTAACGGAGTCATTCCGACGCGCGAGCGCAGCGAGCGGGAGGAATCTGCTGTCTGCTGGCGGCATCGACATGGCTGACAATATGCAGATTCACTGGCTTGACGCCGGTTCGGAATGACAAGATCTCGGTGCCGCGATCAAAATTCGCAACCGATGTCTTCGGCTTAGCGAATCCCTACTTCTGCGCCGCAATCCACTCATTAATGTTCACATCCAGCACATCCAGCGGCAGCGGCCCCTGATCCAGGACAGCATCATGAAACGCGCGCACGTCGAACTTGCTTCCCAGCTCCCTCTGCGCGCGCGCCCGCAGTTCCAGAATTTTCATCTGCCCCATCTTGTACGAAAGCGCCTGACCCGGCCACGAAATGTAACGGTCAACCTCGGTCTCGATGTTCTGATCGTCCATCGCGGTGTGCTCGTGGAAGAAATCAATCATCTGCTGCCGCGACCAGTGCTGAGAGTGTACTCCCGTATCGACGACCCAGCGCACCGCGCGCCACATCTCATTCTGCAGCCGACCGTAGTCGCTATATGGATCCTGATAGAACCCGACTTCCTTCCCAAGGCGCTCGGAGTAAAACGCCCACCCCTCGCTGTATGCATTGAAGTCGAGCGCGAACCGGCGGAATGGCGGCAAATCCGTCAATTCCTGTGCAATCGAAAATTGCAGGTGATGCCCCGGCACCCCTTCGTGATAAGCAATCGCCTCCACGTTGAGCAGCAGTCTCTTCTCCGGCGCATATTCGTTCACATTGATACGTCCCGGCCGCGTCCCGTCGCCCGACCCCGGAGAATAGTCGGCCGGCACGCCGGCAGCGCTGCGAAACGACTCCATGGGGACGACATCAAGCTTGTTCCTCGGCAGCCGCCCGAACAATTTCGGCAACTTCGTATACATCTGATCCCGATATTTCGTGTACAGCCCGAGCAACTGCTGCCCCGACTTCGCATAAAGCGCCGGATCCTGCCGGATATGCGCATTGAACGATTTCAGATCGCTGAACCCCTGGGCGCGCGCGATCTTCAGCATGTCTTCCTCGATTTGGGCGACGCTCTTGAGGCCCATCTCGTGAATCTGATCGGCTGTGTAATTAGTCGTGGTCTGATGTTTCACGTCGAACTGGTAACGCGCGGCTCCATCGGGCAATGCCCACACTCCCGGATCCGTTCTCCCATACGGCGCGTACTCCTCGCGGACAAACTTCGCGAAGCGCGCATACGCGGGGACAATCTCGTTCTTCACCGCGTCTTCGATGGCAGCGCGCAGCCGCGCCCGGTCCTGCTCTGAAATTGAATCTGGAAATTTCCGTAGCGGCTCGGTGAACGAAATCTTGTCCAGCGGAGCATCGGCCACCTGCTGCGCCTGTCCCGCAACCTTCTCCAGCAGATACTTTGGCGGCATCAGATGATCACGTAGCCCATCGCGCATGTGCGCCATGGCTGTATCCATCCGGCCGGGCATGTGGTGCAACCGCGCGAGATAGTTTTCGTAGTCTTTTACTTTGTGAAACGGCAGATACGACGGCATCGACGCGTACCACAGATGAATGCCGTTAAACTGAGTTGCCGGCATCTCCCAATCCTTGAACTGCGCGCGCTCGAGATCCTCGCGCAGACTACGCACCATCAACGCGTGATTCAGCCGCTCCTGGTTGGGAAATCCGGTGACATCGAGCGCCTCGAATTTCGCCAGCGCCTGCCGCGCATGCTCAATCCCCTCGGCAATCGCTTTGTCCGAGAAGTCGCTGAGCCGGTCGTTGTAGCGCTCGTCTCCGACGTTGGTCGCCAGTTCCGGCGAATGCTCAAGCGTGTACTCCCACTCATCGTTCAACAGCCGCTTGAGTTCCGCCCGCCGTGCGTCGAAAGTTTGAGTGGCAGCTTGCCCGACAGCATCGGAAGGCAGAGCCATCAGGAAAAGAAACGCGACGCAGAAGAGCAAAGAAGTCTTCAAGCCCCCACCTCAATCGGCCGGAATTGAAACGCCAGAAGGAAGAAACTATAGCACCGCGCGCCGTAAGAAATGTGCCGGGTGCCCCATCCTGAAACTCGCGTTTGATGCCAGTTTAGGGTAGGGATTTGAGATCAAGGCGAATCACGAACGTTCTCGATCCTGAGCAAAGTGGCGGCAAGCGAAAGCCCAGGCGCCATGCAGTCGAAATGATCCCTACCGAGGAATCCGCCGCGGGTCGGGTCTCATATTTCTCGCGCGCCTTCCGCCCGAGAAGTGGGTGATTCTGTGATGGAACCCCCTAATTCGACGCTTCCTTATTCTTCGCGTAAAACCGCTTCACCTTAGCGCGGTTCCCGCACTTGGTCATATCGCACCAGCGGCGTGCGTGGTTCTTGCTCTCATCCAGAAACAGCCACTCGCAGGTCTTCGAAGCGCATGCACGCACGTACGCGAGCTGATGGGACGCGAGCAGTTCTCCCGCCGAACGCGCGATCGGCCACAGCGGTGATTCAAACTCGATGAGCCTGGATTCGAATCGCCACTCAAAATGTCCGCTCGCCGGGACGAGGCTCACGTGCTGTGCCGCAGTCTGCACAAATCCGTTCAACACCTGTAGTGCCGCCTCCGGTACCGCTTTCCGCGTCACCACTGCCCAGAACACTCCGTACATGGCCTCGCGCATCTCAATCGCCGTGCGGAGCGCATGCTCCGCAGCTTCGGGACTTTGCTGGCTGCGCGTAAAGAGTCGATCTACCTGCAGGTTGTCAAGAATTCCCGTGTCTTCCGCGAAGCAGGCGAGATCAAGGTAGCTCTTCAGCAGTTCCTTCGGCTCGCCGCTGTAGCGGTCGTCGAGCGTATTCACAAAATCCAGGCACACTGGACCGCCCATCAGGTCAAATTTCGGCGGCCTCCGTCGGATTGTTTTCTTCGCGGTTGAAATTGGGGCTGAAATGGCCGGACTCCTCTCCGATCACTATTATCTAACCGTCAAAATAATCTTGACAAGTTAGTTATCGCGACATTAAGATTTACCTAACCTGCTATATAGATATTGATGGTTAGTACTATGTTTCAGCATGTGCCCGCCCGGACGCCCGCCCGGATCCGGGGCGACGAACTAAAGACGGTGAAGCTAGCTAACATAGGAGGCAGACCTGTGATCGTGCCGAATCCCAAACCGAAGTCGCAGACCAGCCACAACCGCTCCGAGTCGATCAAGTTGGCGCTCGCCTTCGCTGCGATCTACTTAGTGTGGGGCTCGACGTACCTTGCGATCCGCTACGCGGTTGAGACGATTCCTCCGCTGGTGACGGCGGGCATCCGTCACACCATCGCGGGCGCAATTCTGCTGGCCTGGGCGTGCGCACGTGGATACCGGCCGAAGCGCGAGCACTGGCTTGCGGGCGCAGTTGTAGGAGCGCTCTTCTTTCTTGTTGGTCACGGCACGCTGCATTGGGCGGAGCAGCACGTCGCCTCGGGACTGGCGGCGCTTCTGATTGCAACGGAGCCTATGTTCATCCTCGTGCTCGCTTGCATGTCCGGCCAGCAGAAGATCAGCCGGATCAGCGCTCTGGGCTTGGGTGTTGGTGTCTTGGGAGTTGCGATTCTGACTGGTGTCGAACTGTCCGCGAAAGACACGAGCTTGCTCGGACTAGTTGCAGTGCTCACAGGATCTCTGTCCTGGGCGGCGGGAGTGGTCGTCTCTCCGAAATTAAAGCTGCCGACGGATGCGCTCGGGCGGACGGCAGTCCCACTGGTTTGCGGCGCGGCAATGCTGCTCGCTACGGCAACCGTTACCGGAGAGTTTCATTCGCTGCATTGGGCGAATGTTTCGCTCAAGTCGATGCTTGGCCTGGCTTACCTGATCACGTTCGGATCAATCGTGGCATTCACGTCCTATACCTGGTTGCTGCAGCGATGCCCTCCGACGCTGGTCGCAACCCACACATATGCGAATCCGATCGTTGCGGTGCTGCTCGGATGGCTGCTCGCTTCCGAAGCGCTGACGCTTCGCGTGGCGCTGGCGTCAGTCGCCATCCTGGGAGCAATCGTACTCATTCGCCGTGGCGAGCGCCAAACGGAGCGACGCGCCGCAGTTAAGGCTTCCGCCGACGTAAAGTCATTTGAGCAGTGCGCCTGAACTGGGCGTTTAAACCCGCCAACCGATGGAGGCGATGCTGCTAATGTTGCCGGCGCGCGGTCAGCGTCCCCGCCAAACTCCTGCTGCATCTCGAAAACACATTTCTTTTGATCGGCGGCATCCGCCGACAAAGCCGCGGAGACTGTTGAGATCATGTCAACTTTCTGCGCTACAAGCACCGTGCTCCTGGACTGGTTCTCAAGCTCGAAGTTCCCCCATGCCTATTTTCAAACGTACTTGAACCTCGGCGGCGCTGGCTGTCGGATAGGAAAGACATCCTTGCTACGAGAGCCGGCGTTTGTGCGCAGGCTGGAGAAACGAATGGAGCGATTAGCACTCGGGGAACAAACTTCATGTTTAATCTCCTGCAGCCCTGCAGCACACGCCGATACTGCGTTGTTTACCGCTGACGGCTTGCGACGTCTAAGACGCATGACGATCCTAAGGGCGGCGCTCGCAACAATCATTCTAGTTTCAGGCGTGCTGGGACAGCAGAACATGCCATCGGCCGCCCAATCGCTCTATCGACCGATGATTCAGCAGATCGAGAACCTCCTGCCCACGCTGGCGGACCGCGGCGCGGGACTCTTTGCGCTCGCCCGATTGTATGCCCAGGTCGGGGAGACGCAGAAGGCTGTCGCTTTGCTGAAAGACAGTCTCGCCACCGGCGAGGGCTTTGATCCGAACGGTTCGGACATGCTTGCGCCATTGCGATCGAACCCCGGGTTCCGCCGATTGGTGAAGCAGGCGCAGAAGCAATCTCCTGCGGTGCAAAAAGCCAAAGTAGCCTTCACGGTTCCGGAGAAGGATCTTTTCCCTGAAGGACTCGCCTACGATCCTGCGAAGCATGTTTTCTATATGGGCAGCATGTATCGCCGCAAAATCGTGAAGATTACAGAGAAAGGCGAGGTATCGGACTTCGTGAAACCGGACCAGTATCAACTGCAGCCGATTGGCGGGGTGCACGTTGATCCCACCGATCAGAGCGTGTGGGCGGCATCGGATCCGGATAAGGCTCACGGCTCGGAGCTTTACCATTTCAATGCGGAGGGAAAACTGCTGGAGCGCTATTCACCCCCCGGTGCAGGACGGCACGATCTAAACGACCTGGTTCTCTACAGGTCTTCAGCGATCTATGTTACCGATTCGGATGCCAATCTCACCTACCGCTTTGACCGCCAGACACACGCCTTCACTCCGGTGAGATTGCCGCGTGCGCAGTTTTTTCCGAATGGAATTACCTTATCAGGCGATTCGACGCGGCTCTACATTGCCGATTGGCTGGGCGTGATTATGGTGGACCTGCGTGACAACTCTGCCCGCGAGGTGCACCCGGGCGGGTACAGCACCCTCTGTGGTGTTGACGGCCTCTACTGGTACGAGAACAGCCTGATCGGGGTCCAATCTTCCGCCGCCTTCCAGGTGGTGCGTTGGTTTCTTTCGGCGGATGGTCAACACGTAACTGAAAGCAGGATTCTTGAAAAAGGAACCCCGCTGGTACGTTTTCCTACTACCGGCGCAATTCGAGGAACCCGGTTTTATTTCATGGCTAATACTGGTATCGCGAATTACGATGACGGCAAGATCGCAGATCCAGCGAAACTCGAAGCGGTGCAGATTGCAGTGGTGTCGCTAGAGTAGGGCGCCGGACAGGTGAGACGCTCGCCAGACAATGCCGAAAACGGGATTCCTCGATCGCCGGAATGAAGGTCACGATCAAACGAAGAGCAGGAGTCGCACTATTTGTGCAGCGTCCCAAGGAATGCAAGTTCCTGGTGTGGCGGCTAGCCTTTGTGGTCGCGGCGGCGGAGGTAGTCGATAAACATTTGTTCGACGGGCTTGTCGTAGGCGATCAGCACGTGGCGGACGGGGCGTCCGCTGACGAAGTGACAGACCTCCTCGGCGAGGTTCTTGGCGTGGTCGCCGGCGCGCTCCAGCGACTGCGTCATAAAGATGACTTGCAGGCTGGCTTGACGGGCAACGTTCTCGGGATTCTCGATATGGCGGAGAAAGATGAGGTTGCGGAGACGGTCCATTTCGGCGTCGGCGCGGAGGACTTCGACCGCTTTGCTGACGTCGCGGCCGGAGAATGCGTCGGCGCAATCGGTCAGCATCTTTTCGAGGAGGGTGGCCATCTGCGTCAGATCGCGAGTGTCTTCCGAGTCGACGCGGCCGCTGACAGAGAGGGCGCTGTTGGCGAAGCTGAGCAGGAGATCGCCGATGCGCTCGAGACCGATCATGAATTTCATGCAGGCGAGGAGTTCGCGGGCTTCGGCGGGGGCCACTTCGGTAATGGCCGTGGTGACTCCGTTGTCAATTTCTAAATCGAGGGTATCGAGTTCGCGTTCGCGCTGGCGAAGGGAGTTGAGCAGGGCGCTGGAGCCGGTGGCGATGCCTTCCGCGGCAGCGCCCGCTGCCTCTTTGGCCATGTGACAGGCCTCCACGGTGCGACGAACTATGTAGTGGTGGGCCGGTTCTGGGTTCGGACTCTTGGTCGCAGTACTCATGGAATTGTCCGCGGGGCGAGACCTGGGGCGACGAGTGGAGCGTCTGGGCGCGTCGCCAGGAGTCTGCCGTTCGTGGGATGGGATCGCCAACGATTAAGCATAGAATTGTTTGGCCAAATTGCGGTTAATAAGCTGTGAATTTTCGGTCATTTTTTAATGTCAGTGGCGATTTGGTTACATTTTAGTAAAGATTTCGAACAGACAAAACACCTGCGCAGGAAAAGTGGCGCTGGGGATTTGGCGGGGGAAAGTAGATTGCTCCTGGCCCGCTCCGCTCGCGCGACGGAATGACAACACTAATTGGCCGATGAGTTGAACGCCAACGGCGCCTTGCAAGGGTAGCACCGGCGTCCCCCCGGCTGTCGCACGGGCGTCCCGCCTGCGCCGTTTGAAGATCAGATAGTAAGACCGCGGGCGCTAGGCGGTGGGTAGCGTGAACACGAAGGTGCTGCCGCGCGTTAATTCACTCTCGGCGCGGATGGAGCCTGAGTGGGCGCGCATGATGTGTTTGGCAATAGCGAGGCCTAAGCCCGTGCCTCCGGATTCGCGTGATCGGGCCTTGTCGACGCGGTAGAAACGCTCGAACAGGCGCGGCAAATGCTCGGAGGAGATTCCGGCGCCAAAATCGCGGACGTAGAATTCGATGCCTCGCTGGGCCGCGCGGGCGCCAAGTTCCACGCGGCCGCCGGCCCTTCCGTATTTCATGGCATTGTCGATCAGGTTGGCGAAGACCTGATGAATGGCTTCACGGTCGGCGAGCACGGGAGGCAACGATTCGACCGACCCGCTCGCGCCGTTGCGATCTGCGACTTGCAACTCCACACCCTGGGTTCGGGCGATCTCGCGAAAACTTTCTTCGGCGTCGTGCAGAAGTTCGATCGGCGGGACGGGCTCGGTTTCGAAACGCGTTTCACCGGATTCGACGCGGGCGAGCGTGAGCAGGTCTTCCGTTAGCCGGGACATTCTCGCGGCATTTTTGCGAATGATCTCGAGGAATTCACGGGTGGAACCGGTGTTTTCCGAGTTCTCGCAAATCGAGTCGAGAAGGGTTTCGGTGTATCCCTGAATCGAGGTGAGTGGAGTGCGGAGTTCGTGGGAAACGTTGGCGATGAAATCGCGCCGGGTTTTCTCGACGCGCTCGGTTTCGGTGAGATCGCGGAGCACGGCAACGACCCCCCCGTCAGGCAGCGGAGCAGCGGTGACATCGAACGCGCGGCCGGGAACGATGGAGGTGGCGCGGGCGGTTTTGACTTCCTTGGACGTGGTCGCGGATTTCACCGTCGAAAGGAAATCGGGGTCGCGGATGGTTTCGACGACAGGCGCGTTCAGGCGCGTGTGTTGGGGGACAAGGCGGTCCATGGGCTGATTGGCCCAGCGCACGAGGCCTTCGGCGCTCACCGCGATAACCGCATCTTGCATGCTATTGAGCAAGGTTTCGAGCTGACGCTGGCTGGAGCGCACCGCGGCGAAACTGCGTTCAATTTGCTCGGCAGTCTTGTCAATGGCGGCGGCAACGCGGCCGATCTCGTCGGGCGGGTTGTCGTCGACGCGGGCGCGAAGGTCACCGCGTTCGATGCGGGCAGCCACGTCGACGATGCGCTCGAGGCGGCGCGACATCCAGACAGAGGCGCCGGCAGCGATCAAAAGCGCGATGAAGGAGGCGAGAAGCGATCCCCAAAGCAGACGGCGATGCACTTGCGACTGCACGGCTTCGACATCAGAAAGTGGATAAGCGAGGCGGACGGCCCCGCCCGAGATCGGTACGGCGACGTAGAGGAATGGGATGCCGAGCGTGGCGCTGCGGCGTTCGTTCTCGCCAGTCTGGCCCGCAAGGGCCGCGGCGAATTCCTTGTGCGTGGCGTGATTCTCCATGCCGGCGGGATTGGATTCGGAGTCGGCGAGCACTTTGCCCGAGGCATCAATGATGGTGGCACGCGCGCCGGCGGCCAGGCCTTCCTGGGCGGCGATATCAGGGAGTGAGTGCCCGCGATCGATTTCCACTCGATGCGCGAAGAGAACCGTCTTTTGCCTAAGGTTGCGTTCGATTTCGGTGCGTAGCGAGGCTTCCAGCGCGCCGCCGATCATGAAGTTGAGAATGGCAGCTGTGGCACCGATGACCAGAAGGAAGACGGCCAGCAATTTGAAGAAGATGCGGTTCTTCATCTCGTAGTGGACAGTGGCCAGTGGTTAGTGGTTAGCGGAGACAACTTTCGAGCGCTGACCACTAGCCACTGAGCACGATCGCCTCTCACTTGGGAACCTCGAAGCGGTAGCCGGCGCCGCGGACGGTTTTCAAATAGCGCGGATTCTCCGGGTCAGGCTCAATCTTTTCGCGGATTCGGCGAACGTAGACGTCGACCGAGCGCGGGGTGACGTAGGCAGTGTCACGCCAGACCGAGTCGAGGAGGTGGTCGCGGCTGAAGACGCGTCCTTTGTG
>Ga0126371_10004096_pt1 | contig 12822 bp, 9 predicted proteins | sample PanSoiMetaPlot_4_FD_110145 | JGI IMG/M metagenome (GOLD analysis project Ga0126371, IMG submission 110145) | Tropical forest soil microbial communities from Panama - MetaG Plot_4 | ecosystem: Environmental > Terrestrial > Soil > Tropical forest > Bulk soil | place: Panama | collected 2016-02-17
CGTGCTATCGCGGTACCGCCCTGGAGGACGAGCCACAGCCGGCGGGGGTCGGTCAGGATAGCGAGGTCCTTCAGCGGGTTGCCGTCGACTACAATCACATCCGCCACCTTGCCGGGCTCTATGGTGCCGACCAGGCTGTGCACCCGGCATGCCCGGGCTGCGACGGCGGTGGCGGCTGTAAGCGCCTCAAGCGGGGTAAGACCGGCGTCAGCCAGCCTGATCAGCTCCTGAGCGCTGCCTCCTGGCGGAGGGGCGTCGGCACCCATGGCGATCGCCACCCCCTCCGTGCGGGCTGCCTCGATCGTCAGCCGGGCTGAGTCGCCGAGGCGCCGAGCGCGCTCGCGCATCCACGTCGGATATGCCTCCGACTCGGCGACGTGGTCGAATACCGACAGGGTCGGGACCAGAATGATGTCGTGCTCGGCCATGGCAGCGAGCATGTCGGGCACGAAGTGAGCTTCTTCACCGTGTTCGATGGTGTCGGCACCCGCCTCGACTGACAGCCGGATCCCTTCGCTTCCCTCCGCATGCGAAGCTGCCGGGAGGCCAAGACGGTGGGCCTCTTCGACCAGGGCTACCAGTTCCTCGCGCGTCAGCTGAGGCGTGCTGACGTCTTCGCCGGCGACCGTGAGGGCGCCGGTCGACATGACCTTGATGAAATCGGCCCCAGCAGCGACCTGCTCGCGGACCGCTGTACGAATGTCCGCCACGCCGTTGGCCTCGCGGTACATACCGGGGAATGCCCTCGCTCCTGCACAGGTAGCCGAGATCACCTGACCGCAAAGCGCCAGCCTTGGTGCCTCGCACAGACCTCGTTGGGCGGCGCCGCGGAGACGTTGCAACGAGTCACCGTAGGCGCCGACATCTCGCACGGTTGTGATGCCTGCCGTGAGCAAGCTGCGCGCGGCATTCACCAAACCATAGTCGCGCAACTCGTTCGGCATCCCGCCCAGCGAGCTCAGGTGCGCATGAGCATCGATCAGACCTGGCAGGAGCGTCTTGCCTTGCAGATCAATGACCTCGGCATCGGCTGCCGGAACCGCCCCACTCACCGAGGCGATGCGGCCGTCCCTCAGCACGATCGTGACGTTTTCACGCGGACGCCCCCCGGTTCCGTCCACTAGAAGCGCGCCCGTGAGCGCTAGGTCCTTAGCCACCGCGTTTCGCTATCCAGCCCGCATCCACGGGGAGCGCATGCCCGGTGATGAGCCGGGCATCGTCGGAGACGAGCCATCGGACACCCTCGGCGACCTCTGAGTAGTCCGGTTGGCCGCCGCCTTCGAAGAGGTTCTCGCGTCCCGACGCCCGATCGAATTCGTCATAGGTAGGGGACGTGGTACCGGTCACCATCGACCAATATGGCGACGATGTGCGCCTCGGCGGGAGGCTTTTGTCGGCCATTTGGGTCGGGCAGACGGCGTTGACGTTGATGTCGTACGGCCCAAGCTCGATGGCGAGAGACTTAACGAATCCGATCGCGCCGAACTTGGAGGCACAGTAATGGGCGTAGTTCGGCTCGGCCCGCAGTCCATCCCGCGATGACGTCACGACGATCTTGCCGTAGCGCCGACGAATCATATGCGGTACTACGTACTTGCTGGTGAGCCACACGCCCTTCAGGTTGACGCCAAGGACGGTGTCCCAGTCGTCTTCTGTAAGCTCCCAGCTCAGGCCGAACGAGAAGACCCCGGCGTTCGCGGCGAGGATGTCCAACTTGCCGAACTCGTCGATCACAGCGGCGGCCATGCGCTCGCAATCGTTGGCGTGCGCCACGTTAGCCCGTATCGCGATACAGCGCCTGCCGAGTGCCTCCACTTCGGCCTTTGTCCGTTGCAGGTCGTGCTGAGTCGACATGCCAGATACCCGCTCCGAAGGCAACTCGCTAGCAATGTCAGCGATGGCAATGTCGGCGCCGTCACCGGCCAGCGCCCGCGCGATCGCCCTCCCGAACCCTCGGGCACCACCGGTGATCAACGCTACTTTGCCCTCGAGATTTGGCATATCAGGACTCCTCTCGTATCCGGGTAGCGTCACACATTAGCCCAGCTGACGCCGGACAGACCTCTGGCTACGCAGAGCCCGTGGCGAGATCTGGCCAGGTCAGTCCCTCCCGCGTGCCATAGCTGCTTCTTTGTCCTGGTGATTGCGGACAAAGTGTCAATTGGTGCAGAGTCAGTAATCGCCGCGGCCGTCCGGCGCACGCGCTGTTGGTGATTGCCGCTGCGGGGTCACGGCCGTCATGGGCCTGCGGTGTCTGGAGGAGGAAGGGTGAGCCAGGAAGAGGTGAGCCGGATGCACCTCGTCTACGCGGCAGGCGTCGGGCTGATCAAGAACGTGCGGATCCCCATGCGGGATGGCGTGCTGCTGAGCGCCGACCTATATGTCCCGGCAGATGACCGTGGCGAGCCTCTACCTGTCGTGATGGAATACATCCCCTACCGCAAGGACGAGGTCGCGCCAGGCCACCGGTTCTACTCCTATTTCCCGCAGCACGGGTACATCGTCGCCCGGGTCGACATCCGCGGTACGGGGGCATCCGCCGGCACGGCAACGGACGAGTATGTCGTGCGCGAGCAGCAGGACGGCTATGACGCGATCGAGTGGCTCGCTGCTCAGCCTTTCTGCGACGGCAGCGTGAACATGATGGGGATCTCTTACGGCGGCTTTACGTCACTCCAAGTGGCCACGCTGCGGCCACCGCATTTGCGATCGATCATCCCGATGTATTTCACCGACGACCGCTATACCGACGATTGCCACTACCGTGGCGGCCACCTGCGTCAGTACTACGACGCGGGGCACTATGGGAACTTCATGATCGCCTATAACGCGATGCCGCCTGACCCGGAATGGTCCCAAGATTGGGCCGAGATCTGGACCGAGCACTTGCAGCATAACGAGCCATATTTGCTGAACTGGCTCAGTTACCAGACCGACGGCCCGTACTGGCGTCACGGCTCGGTCGGCGACATCGCGGAGCGGATCGAGTGCCCGGTTTTCATGATGGGCGGCTGGCGCGACGGGTACCCGAACCCGCCGCTGCGCCTGTACCAGGCGTTGCGCGTGCCGCGGAAGGTGCTGGTCGGGCCCTGGAATCATGCTGTGCCGGATGTTGCCGTGCCAGGGCCGCGCATCGACCACCTGCACGAGGCGGTGCGGTGGCTCGACCACTGGTGCAAGGGCCGTGACACCGGGATCATGGACGAACCGCCGGTCGTCGTCTACATGCAGCACTACGAGCGCCCGGACGCCGACCGGCTGGACGCCGCAGGGGTCTGGCGCGCCGAAACGGCCTGGCCCGCCCCAGGCGCAAGCGAGATGACCTTCTATCTCGGTGACAATGGCAGGCTCGACGGCGTCGGCGGCCGTGACGGTGAAGACGAGTTCAGCTACATTGCGAGCGTCGGCGTCACCGCTGGCCTGTGGTCGGGTGGGCTCCAGTTCGGGCAGCCAGGCGACCAGCGGCCGGACGAGGCTTACTCGCTCAATTACACCTCGCCTCCACTTGAGGCAGACCTCCACGTCCTGGGCCGGCCGCGCGTGCAACTGTTCATTGCCTCGACGGCTTCTGTGATCGGCTTTTGCGTCAGCCTCGCTGACGTCGCGCCCGACGGGTCGTCACATCTGGTTGCCAAGGGAATGCTCAACGGCACGCGGCGCGACTCGCTCACCGACCCGCAGCCGCTCGTCCCAGGCGAGATCTACGAGCTGCCCATCGAGGTCGATTGCACAGCCTGGCGCTTCGAGCGAGGTCACCGCATCCGGCTGGCGGTGTCGAGCGCGGACTGGCCGAATGTCTGGCCGACGCCGCAACCAGCAACGAACCGGGTCTTCCGTGGAGATGGCCATCCGTCTCAGCTGGTGCTGCCGGTCGTCCCCGCTGATGGGAGCGCGCAACCGCCGGCATTTCGGCCATCACCCGAGGGTCTTGAGCGGCACGCTCAGCGGCTCGACCCGCCAGTATGGGAAGTCGTGCACGACGCCCTTTCTCGACGTACACGTGTGCACTTGCTCGAGCGCCTCAGCGAACGGATCAACGAAACCACGCTGGTGACCAGGGAGTACGACCTGACCTCGCATGTGGACGCCGACAACCCGGCCGGCGCAAGCGTACGCGGCCGTCACACGAGCACGATCACGAAACCGAATGGGCTCACGACGGCCACGTCCACGGTCAGCATCCAGGGCACCGCGACGCACTTCCATGTCACCATCGACCTCGTGGTCACGGTCGATGGACTGCCGCACCACACGCGCCAGTGGGTGAAGTCCGTGCCTCGTCACCTTCTCTGACAGATTTCTCTGATACAAATGCGTGGCAACCCGGGAGAAAGCACAGCGCCATGAGCATGAGCGCGGCGGAACTGGAAGAGTTCCTCGGGCAGACTTTCCCCACTCCACTTGGTGTCATCGCGACCGCGCGCCAGGACGGGTCACCACACCTCGTCCCGGTATGGTTCCGCTGGGGTGCCGGTGCCGTCACAATCTGGACCACACAAACCCGCGCCTGGGTACGCAACGTGGTGCGCGACCGGAGGGTAGCTTTCGCCGTTCAGACATTCGAGGCACCCTATCCAGCAGTTGTGATGCGGGGGACGGCGTCCGTCAGGACGGCCGACGACGCCGCCACGATCGAGGAGATCCGGGCAATCACACGGCGCTACGTGGCCTCCTCAGGTGTCGAGCATTACATTGCCGGTTGGCCAGACTTGCGCACCATCGTGAGGATCGATCCCCAGCACATCGTGTCTTGGTCCGTTGGGGGCTGAAGTCGCGCCGGCCTCGGATCCGGCCCCTCATATTTCACCGTGGCGAACATCACGCGCTCCTGGCGGCGGTGTGAACCGGGCGGGCATCGGGCAGCTGCGGAGTGGCGGCGACGTCGCGCCAGCGGTGACAGGCGACCCACTGGGCAGGACGGGCCTCTTCGAGCACGGGCTCCACCGTTCGGCACACTTCAGCGGCGAAAGGGCAGCGCGGGTGGAAATGGCAGCCAGGCGGCGGATTCCGCGGGCTCGGGATCTCGCCGCTGACCAGCGCCGTCGCGTTGGTGGCGCGTGAGTCCATCTCAGGGATGGCAGCAATGAGGGCCCGCGTATAGGGATGCAGCGGCGCGTCATAGATGCTTTCTGCCGGACCCTGCTCGACGACCCGGCCGAGGTACATCACGGCGATCCGGTCGGCGAGATAACCGACCACGTTCAGCGCGTGGGTGATGATGACGTAGGCGGTGCCGTACTCCTCGCGGAGCGATTGCAAGAGGTTGAGGATGGCGCCGGCGGCAGATACATCGAGCCCAGCAGTCGGCTCGTCCGCGACTATAAGGCGGGGACGAAGCGCGAGTGCCCTGGCGATGCCGACGCGTCGCGCCTGGCCGCCTGAGAGCTCATGAGGATACCTGTTAGCCAGCCGCTCCGGCAGTTCGACCATGCGAAGCAGCTCGGCGACCGAGTAGCGCTCGCCCCGGGGCACGTCGTGGATGTGGTACGGCTCCATCAGGAGGGAGCTGACTTTCATGCGCGGGCTGAGGCTGGAATGCGGGTCCTGGAAGATCATTACGGCATGCCGACGGGTACGCCGCAGGCCGCTGCCACGGAGACGGGTGATATCGGCGCCGGCAAAGCGAATGCGCCCTCTCGTGGCGCGCGTCAGCCGGAGGGCAGCAAGAGCCAGTGTCGTCTTGCCTGAGCCAGACTCGCCGACGATACCGACTACCTCGCTCTCGTCAACCTCGAGACTGACGCCGTCAACGGCCCGCACGCCTTGCCGCGGGCCGATAAGCCTCGCGACCTTGCCGCCATCGGGAAAGAAGACGTTGAGGTCCTCGATCTCCAGCAGCGTGCGCCGGCGTCGTGTCGGCGTCTGTTGGGACTCGCTCATGGGGCAGGCACCGGCTTACGATCGAAAGATGAAGATGGGTCGCGCATGTGACAGCGGACCGCCTGGCTAGCTCCGGAGTTCACCACACGCGGCGCGTCGCTGTGGCAGATCTCCTGCTGGTACCGGCACCTGCTCGCGAAGCGGCAGCCAGCTAGCTCGCCTAGCAGCGACGGTACCTGGCCCGGGATGCTGGCGAGTGCCCGGCCGCGCTGTGTCCGCGACGGCACCGCAGCAAGCAGCGCTTCGGTGTATGGGTGCTGCGGACTCTTGAAGACATCGGCCACCTCGCCCTGCTCTACGACCTGGCCGGCGTACATGACAACGACCCGGTGGCATATCTGGGCGACGACGCTCAGGTCGTGCGTCACGAACAGGATGCTCAGGTCGCGGTCAGCCTGGATTTCCCTCAGCAAAGTGAGAATCTGCGCCTCGAGGGTCACATCAAGGGCTGAGGTTGGTTCATCGGCGATCAACAGCTCCGGCTCGAGCGATAGCGCCATTGCGATCACGACCCGCTGGCGCATGCCGCCGGATAGCTGGTGCGGGAATGCCCGGACGATCTGCTCGGGATCAGGCAGCCCTACCTGCCGCAACAAAGACACGGCGCGGGCCAGGTACTCCGAGCGGTCCGTGCGCCGGACTCGGTGGTCGCAGTGAGCGGCCTGGACATCTACCATTTGGGAGCCGATCCGGAAGACCGGGTTGAGCGACGTGAGCGGGTCCTGGAAGACCATTGCGATCTTCTGGCCGCGCACGCGCCGCAGTGACTCCTCGGAAATCGCTGTCAGGTCTGTCTCGCCGCCGAGGGTGATCTGGCCGCCGACGATGCGGCCGTTGGCCGGTAGCAGGCGCAGGATCGCCAAGGCGAGCGTGCTTTTGCCAGATCCCGACTCCCCCACGAGCCCAAGGATCTCGCCTCGGTTAAGGGAAAGATCGACACCTGGCAGCACGCGGACGTGCGAACCGCGGCTCCGGTACTCGACAGCGAGGTCCTCGATCTCGAGAGCGACATCGCCGGGGGTCACGCTCGCCATCGTGACACGCCCCTTAGGCGCGGATCGAGTACGTCGCGCAACGCCTCGCCGAACATAAGGAACCCAACTGTCGCGAACGCGAGCGCCAGCGACGCAAACAGCACCGCCCACGGGGCCTGGTAGATCGAATTGAAGCCATCGGAGAGGATCGAGCCCCAGGACGGGTTGGGTGGCGGTACGCCGAGCCCGAGGAACGACAGGCCGGCCTCGGCTGCGATCGCGCTTGGGATGTCCATGGCCATAAGAATGAAGAGTGGTGCGACGATGTTCGGCACGATATGCCGCACCATGATTCGCAGGCGCCCCGCGCCGAGTGCCCGCTCGGCGACGACGTACTGATTCTGCTTGACCGTAAGCACTAGCGCCCGGCTCGTCCGGGCGTAGTTCGGGCTGAAGGTCACGGCGATAACGCTGATGAGGTTGCGCAGCGAAGGCCCGAGCACCGTCAGAAGTGCCAGGGCGAGGACAATCGCCGGGAAGGACTGGAAGGTGTCCATCAGCAGAACAACGACCTCGTCGACGATCCCGCCGAGATAACCCCCGAGCAGGCCCAGGGCGAGCCCGGCCACGAGGGCCGCGCCCACCGCCGTCACGGCTACCTCGAGCGCAATGCGGGTGCCATAAATGAGCCGGGAGAGAAGGTCCCGGCCGAGCTGGTCGGTGCCAAGCAGGTGGTGCAGCGTCGGGCCCTGGAGGGGAGCGTTTACGTTGATCTGGCCGAATGGGTACGGTGCAATCTCTGGCCCGAAGATTGCGATGATCACCAGCCCTGCCACGATGATCGTGCCGATAAGGCCGCCGGGGGTCTTGAGGACAGCGATGACGGCCCCCCGCGCTCGCGCGCCGCGAGCTCGCAGAACCTCCGAATCGACCGGGACGACTTCGGCGACGACGACAGGATCGCCCGACCCGCCTGTCCCGACCAGTGCCATCTCTTCTCCGCCCCCTAGGCCGCCGTTGTTTGCCCGAGCTGGATGCGGCTATCGAGCAGGCGGTAGCTGAAATCGGCGAGCAGGTTGGCGCCGATGACCATGACAGCGATCACGAGTGCCGTGCCCTGCACAATGGGGTAGTTCCGCGAGGCGATCGCGTCGTAGGCAAGCGTGCCGAGCCCCGGCCGGTTGAAGATGACCTCGATGAAGATCGCACCGCCGAGTGTGCTGCCGAGCGCGACGCCCAGCACAGCCACCGCAGGAGCTGCGGCGTTCTTCAGCGCGTGCTTGTAGAAGATCTTCCAACTCGGGATCCCGAAGGCTCGCGCCGTCCGCACATAGTTAGCCGTCAGCACCTCGAGCATGTTCGAACGTATAAGGCGGGCAAAGTAGCCGATCCACGAAATGGCAAGAGCCGCCGCCGGCAGAATGAGGTGCTTGACGTCGTCGACAGGCTGCCCCGGATTGCCAGCCCCGATGACGGGAAGCACATGAAGGCGCACGGCGAAAACGAGGATGAGAAGCAGGCCGAGCACGAAGGAAGGAGTGGTGATGACCGACACCGACATGACGCCGATCACGCGGTCGACCACGCTGCCTGGCCGAGAGGCAGCGATCACGCCAAGGGGGATCCCGAAAAGGATCGCGAGCCCGAGACCTGAAAATGCGAGCACCACGGTATAGGGCAGGTTCTCGGCGATGAGGCTGGCAACGGAGCGGTTAGTGACGAAGTCAACCCCGAGGTTCCCGTGCAGGGCATTGTAGATATACCGATAGATCTGATCGGGCACCGACACGTCGAGGCCCATCTGATGGCGGACCTGGCGGGCCAGGGCTGGACTTGCCCGTGGCCCGAAAATGTAGGTGACCGGATTGCCCGGAATCAGGCGGTCGAGAATCGCCAAAAATGCCATGACGATGAGGACCACCACGAACGCCGTCACAAGGCGCCGGGCGATGTAGCGGATCGGCATCAGCGGCTCGCGATACCTCGAACGTTCCGGCCAGAACCGCTCACTAGCAAGGCGGCGATAACCATCTGCTCACCTCCGCGTCGGAGCCGCTGGCGAACAGCCAGCCTCCGGGCCTGGACATGAAGACCACCTCAGTCCAGGATCCGCCGATCGTCTGCGACTACACAAGCTCGTGGACGACAGGCCATTGATCCGTTGCCGAACTGAGCTGACCGGTTTTACCATCCGCGATGTGGCTGACAGTGTGCACGATGTGGATGAGCACCGTCAATCGCCTGCTACTGGCACCCAGGCAGTCGACCGTGCGTCGCGGCTTCTCATCCAGATACTCAAGAGCAGTGAGCCATTGTCGGTGGGCGACTTGGCTCGGGCGACGGGCCTGCACCAGAGCACCGTCTCACGCCTGCTGGCATCCCTGAGGCGACACGGGCTCATCGAGCGGGTTGGCCAACGCGGCCGTGTTCGTATCGGCCCGGCCATCGCAGCGGCCGCTCGTGGCCGCCGATCGCGGTCGATGCTCGCCGAGTTTGCCCAGCCTGTGCTTGATGATCTCGCGCGGGATACTCGTGAGACCATCACGCTGGGAGTACCAGTCCCGGGTGGTGTCGGCCACATCGCTCAGGCTGACTCGCCCTATCTCCTTGCCGCCAGGAGTTGGATTGGACAGGTCGCCCCGCTGCACTGCTCGGCGGGCGGGAAGGTATTGCTCGCGTTCGGCGCCACAGCGGTAGGCGAGGAGCCTCTCAAGCGTTTCACCCCGACAACAGTTACTGACCAAGACCAGCTTGCGAAAGAACTTGCCCACGTGCGCAGCTGTGGCTTCGCCTTCACGCTCGACGAGTTGGAGATCGGTCTTCGAGCAGTGGCGGTACCAGTCACAGAGGCCTGGGGTCAGGTTGTGGGCGCGCTGGCGGTGTCCGGCCCGTCCGCCAGGCTGCCGAAGCGCCGCCTGTCGCAGTGCGCGGACATCTTGCGGGGCGCCTCATCGAAATTGTCGGCCCGGCTCGCGGCAGTCTCAGTGAGCGATGAGGGCCTGGGGATGCCGCCTTCATCCACGATGTGAGTAACACAAGTCCACAAGCGGGAAACGTGCCTGAATTGTTGTCAATATGTTGCATCATGTGAGATAGATATGAGCGGAGCATTCTACTCACTCAATACAAGGTGCCGGACAAGGGCTCGAGGGGGACGAGGAGCGACTGCGACCTTTCGACCTGGCAGGTTTGCCAGTGGAGCTACCAGATCCGCCCCGCCTGAACGTTAGGAAGGGAGAGCGATGACAACGGACCCGAACAAGGTTGTGTCACTGGTCGGCGAGTACATGGAGAGCCGGATCGACCGGCGCCAGTTCCTGAGCCGAGCCCTCGCTCTCGGCGTTTCCGGCACGGCGGCGAGCGCGATCCTGGCTGCGTGCGGCTCGCCGTCCAGTCCGTCGGCCTCGACCTCCGCCAAGCCGCCCACAACGACGCTTACGTATCGGCCGCAGGTCGACATTCAGAACCTCGACCCGGCGTTCTACGTCAGCCAGGACGACACGATCGTCACAGACTGCATTTTCGAGGGGCTCGTCACCTTCCGGCCCGGCACCTGGAAGGTCGTGAACAACCTAGCCGAGTCATTCGAGCCATCGTCGGACAACCTGCGGTTCCACTTCAAGCTGAAGAAGGGCGTCGAGTGGCAGAAAGGATATGGCGAGGTTCGTGCCAGCGACGTCAAGTATTCCTATGAGCGGATCGCCGGGCTGACGAAGCCGAACCTGCACTCCCCGTACTCGGGTGACTGGTCGGCCCTGGAGACCGTCCAGGTGACCGGTCCCTTCGAGGGGACCATCATCTTGAAGCAGCCCTTCGCGCCGCTGATGAGCAGCACGATGCCGGTGGGAAGCGGAAAGGTCCTGCCGCAAAAAGCCATCGAGCACCTCGGCAAGTCCTTTGCCACAAACCCAGTGGGCTCCGGACCCTATGAGTTCGTCAGCTGGGTGCCCAAGCAGCACACCATCTTGAAGCGCTTCGACCGCTACAGCGGAGCAAATAGATCCTTCGCGCCAAAGGCACCCTGGGACACGATCGAAACCCAGGTCATCGCGAGTGACAACACCGCCTTCGCGGCCGCCCAGACCGGCACCGTCGCCTTCGCCTACATCCCCCCCTCGCTCGTAGGCCAGGCGCAGCGATCAAGCAGCCTCAAGGTGTACAGTCGGCCAAGTCTCAACTACAACTTCCTCTCCATCAGCCAGAAGAACGTTCCCAACATCGACGTCCGCCGTGCCATCCGCTCAGCGATCGACGTCCCAGGCGTGATCAAGGCCGCCTACAACGGCAGGTACCAGCGCGCCTACGGGATCATCCCGCCGTCGATGAAGATCGGCTACTGGGCCGACGCCCCCCACTACAATCAGGACCTCACGCTGGCCAAGCACTACCTGGCCAGCAGCGGCATGAAGAACGTCTCGCTGACACTCACCGTTGACAACCTCGCGCCCGACGAGGCAGCAGCCCAGGTCATCGCCGCCAATCTGCAGCAGATCGGGATCAAGGTAAAAATCCAGGCGGAAGACTCCGCCACAATCGATGCCATCCCTGGCAACGGCGGCGGCGGCCCGCACCGTCAGCTCGTGTTGAGCGGCTACGTCACCGAGCCCGACCCGTACTGGTCGTTCATCTGGTTCACCTGCGCGCAGATGGGGCTGTGGAACTGGAGCGACTGGTGCAACCCGCAGTTCACCTCCTTCCTGAACCAGGCCCTGAAGACATACGATCCATCAACCCGCGACAAGCTCTACATCGAGGCCGCAAAGCTGTGGGACGAGCAGGCCAACATCGTCTGGATCGCCTACCCGACGTTGAACTACGCCACTCAGCGATGGGTACGGCCCTCGCTCAGGCCCGACGGGTACCCCAACCTCTGGAGCACGACGGCGATGTGAGCGGCGAGAGCTGCTGGCTGTGCCAGAGGTCTAAGTTCCTTTGGGGGAGTCCATGAGGGTCGTCTCCGAATTTCCCCGGCCATTGCGTGTGATTGAGCACACATGGATCCGGATGTCGGACGGCTGTCGGCTCGCGGCGCGTACCTGGCTGCCGGCCGACGCCGACCGTGACCCGGTCCCCGCGGTCCTTGAATACATTCCCTACCGCAAGAACGACGCTACGGCGCTTCGAGACGCGCCTATGCACGCCTACTTCGCCGGGCATGGGTACGCGTCGGTCCGAGTGGACATGCGGGGTTCCGGGGACTCGGACGGAATCCTCGAAGACGAGTACCTGCCGCTTGAGCAGCAGGACGGCCTGGAGATTCTTCGCTGGCTGGCGGCACAAACCTGGTGCACGGGAAAGGTTGGGATAATCGGCAAGTCCTGGGGCGGTTTTAACGGCTTGCAGATCGCCGCGCTCGACCCGCCTGAGCTGAGTGCTGTCATCAGCGTGGCATCGACCGATGACCGCTATGTGGACGACGTCCATTACATGGGCGGCTGCTTGCTGTCCTGGGACATGCTGCCATGGGCCACGACCATGCTCGCCTACAACGCGAGGCCACCGGATCCCGCAGTGGTCGGCGATTTGTGGCGCCAGCAGTGGATCGACCGCATGGACCGGACGCCCCCGTTCATCGATCACTGGCTCGCCCACCAGCGCCGTGACAGCTTCTGGAAGCAGGGTTCAGTCTGCGAGGATTACTCCGCGCTCAACTGCGCGGTCTATATGGTCGGCGGGTGGGCCGACGCGTATCGCGGCGCCGTCCTGCGTTTCCTCCAGAATTACCGAGGCCCGTGCAAGGGGCTAATCGGCCCGTGGGGTCACGTGTATCCGCAAGACGGCGCGCCGGGACCGGCCATCGGCTTCTTGCAGGAGGCGGTGCGGTGGTGGGACCACTGGCTTAAAGGTATCGACAACGGGGTCATGGACGAGCCAAGGCTGCGGGTCTACATGCAGGAGGCGATGCGGCCGGCGCCGAGCCTGGCCATGCGGCCGGGACGTTGGGTGGCAGAGCCGGGCTGGCCGCCCC
>Ga0126371_10004097_pt1 | contig 12821 bp, 10 predicted proteins | sample PanSoiMetaPlot_4_FD_110145 | JGI IMG/M metagenome (GOLD analysis project Ga0126371, IMG submission 110145) | Tropical forest soil microbial communities from Panama - MetaG Plot_4 | ecosystem: Environmental > Terrestrial > Soil > Tropical forest > Bulk soil | place: Panama | collected 2016-02-17
GCCAATAAAGGCCATGTCGCTGAGTTGGCCTGCAAGCACTACGGTATTCAGCCTGAAAACATCGTTACGATCGGAGATATGCCGAACGATGTGCTGATGTTTGAAAAGAGTGGCGTGAGCATCGCAATGGGGCAGTCGAGCCCAGAAGTGAAGAAGGCGGCGACATACGTTACCGCCTCGAATGACGAGGAGGGATTCGCTAAGGCCATGGAGCAATTCGTGCTGGGGGCAGGGCGGCAACCGGTTGCACCTGGCGGGAGGGCGGCGAGTTAAACCCAACCACATCCAAGCCGGCGACCGCGGCCACGCTTGTGTTTTGGTCGACGTCGACCACACCCTGCCGGAAAACAAGGCCAGATTGATATAGAGCAGGTCTCCGAAGCGCGGAAGGGTTGCATCCGCGGGGAAGGACAGGCGGCAATAACCGCCGGGTCATTAATCTTATCCGTTGCGGCGGATAAGAGCACCAAGAACTGCTTCGTCTGGATCGAGTAGTTTTAGGCGGCAGTAACCAAAAGACTTCCGAGACAAGTCATGAGAAGGGTTCGATCTGGGAAACAGTTAGACCTATCGTAAAGATTGGAGGTTGCATATGAGTGCGTCGCCTAGTAAAGCCAGGAAATTTGAACCGTTTCCATCCAATGCGACCCTTTCCTCCCACCTTACCAAGGGAACCGACTTTTACGACCCTCATGAGTTCGCCGGTGGAATTCCGCAGGTGATGGCGACTCTGCCGCAAATTCGTATTGGCAAGAGACGGTTTACTACGGCTCAGATCTTGACAGTGCTGGTTCCACTCGGATTCGTTGCAGCTATTTGCGTGGTCGCGGTCGCGCAGCAACTCCGCACCTACCCGGCGGTGCAGGCGTTCATCCAAGAATATCCGGGTACGGGGACTTTCTCGCACCCTATTGAAAGCGGGTTTCCGTGGTGGCTGCGCTACCAACATTACCTGAATCTGTTTTTCATGCTGCTCATGATGCGTTCCGGTCTCCAGATTTTGGCTGACCATCCGCGGCTCTATGTGGACGGCCACTGCACACCCGGACGGGACTGGCTCCGGTTGCGTGGCCCGGTGCCGAGGGACCGGATCTGGACGGCCAAGGACGACAGCACAACGCTGCCGAAGTGGCTGGGGCTCCCCGGAATACGCCATTCGATCGGTCTTGCCCGCTGGTGGCACTTCAGTATGGACACGCTCTGGCTGCTCAACGGCGTCATATTCTACGTCCTTCTGTTCTCGACCGACCAATGGATGCGGTTGATCCCACAGTCTTGGGACGTCTTCCCCAATGCGGTCTCAACCGCAATCCAATACGCGTCCCTTGATTTTCCTCCGCGCTCCGGATGGCTTCAATACAACGGTCTGCAAATGATCGCCTATTTTACGACTGTGTTTGTGGCCGCTCCGCTGGCCATAATCACCGGGCTCCTTCAGTCTCCGGCGGTCGCCGCACGGTTCAAAACCCAGAATGGTTGGTTGAACCGACAAGTGGCCCGAACAATTCATTTTTCAGTGTTGGTGTACTTCATCTTCTTCATTCTCACTCACGTAACAATGGTCTTCGTCACGGGTCTCATCGGAAATCTGAACCACATCACCCGTGGGGTCAATGACAATTCCTACAGCGGGCTTGGGATGTTCGCGATCGGTATCGCGCTTGTGGCGGCCGCTTGGCTTTTGGCAACGCCCCTGACTCTAAAATATCCACGGCTCATTCAACATGGGGGACGCGTGTTCACCGGGTGGTTCCGCTATCTTTTCGAGAAAATGAAGCCCGTTGCAAATTTCGAAGAGAAGGACATCTCTCCCTATTTTTGGCCAAATGGCACACCGCCGGATTCGCAAGAGTACCGCTCGCATCTTGCCGAACAATTCCAGCATTACAAACTCAAGGTCGGCGGTCTGGTTGAGAATCCAGTTGAGATCTCCTTTGCCGAACTTCAGTCGATGCCGAAATCCGAGCAGATTACTCAGCACTACTGCATCCAAGGCTGGTCCGGTATTGCCAAATGGAGCGGCGTACGTGTCTCGGAGATCATGAAAATCGTGCGCCCCAAGCCTGAGGTCCGCTACGTGATCTTCTACTCGTTTGCGCACGGAGCCGGTGAAAAGGCGGGCCTCTACTACGACGCGCACAAGATCGAACACATGTACCACGAAAACTCGATTCTGGCGTACGAGATGAACGACCATCTCCTCCACGAGCTCCATGGGGCTCCGCTGCGCCTGCGCAATGAACTCGAGCTCGGCTTCAAGCAGGTCAAGTGGATTCAGGCCATCGAGTTCGCTGAAAGCTTTAAACAACTTGGGTCGGGTGAGGGCGGGTTCAACGAAGACAACGAATACTACGGCTACCGCGCGCCTATTTAATTTGTGCGGTCAGACGATCATTGTCCTTATCCGGCTATGGCTCTTTACTACCACTACGATATGCCGCCAGGAGCTGAAGCGCGGGCCATAGGCATGAACCGACGGCCCTATTGCCTTCGCAGCCTGACTGGGCCGCAGTTGGCGCTCCTATTCCAAAATTGAGCAAAGCCGAGAAGATAATGCTGGAGAAACGGTTGAAACTGCTTGAGGCCGAGCAACAGAAGTCTCAGCAAAACTAGGGAATCTCCCAGACTGAATGTTCGATAATTGTACGACGCGCTGCGGGCTACGATGATACGCATGCGCCGGCCCTTACAAGTTTCATGGCCATTCGGGACAGATTTCGTTATTCCCGTTTTCCGGCACTGCATATATTGATTTTTGTTTTTCTTACAGTTCGAGTCGAAAGGCACTGTCAATTGGCGATCGCGCAATAATTCGGTTTCATGCCCTCCCGCAAAAAGATTAACCTGCAGAAAGTTCTCGCCTCGTTGTATATGGTCTGCACCCAATGCCAAGCCAAGATTGAGCTTTCTCAAATCCAGCGTGTGAGGTGGGACGAGGTAAGGTGCCCCTTCTGTGACGGGATTTTCGTTCCCAGCCGAAGGAAAGAGAGCGAGAGTGACCTGCCATCCTTGACAGTTGCAGCTTGATTCAAGGGTGTAATGATGCTAACGGGTCGAATCACTCTATGAGGGTCGCCTTTTCTGCTTGTTCCTCCTGTCCAAGCGAAGCGTGGCCCTCTCTTCAATTCCTGCCTGACTCAGCACGCGAAATAAGGATCGGAGTCGTGGATGACATGGTGGGATGATGTTCCAAGGCCGCGACCACACGGCCATGAAACGCTGTTTACCACGCTTCGTCACCTGGGTGCTGCTGGCCTGTTCTTTCTCGCCATTCTCGATAGCACTCCGATTCCGACATTTGGAGGCCCCGACATCCTGACCGCGATTCTTGCGGCGAGCCATCGGCCACTATGGTACGAGTACGCGGCGTCGGTTACCGCAGGGTCGGTCGTAGGTGCGTATCTGACCTTCCGCGTGGCGCGAAGCGCCGGTTCTGCCTATCTGGATCAGAAATTCAAGAAGAGAAAGTTGTCGAAGTTTCTGAACATATTTCGCCACTGGGCGACCGGAACACTGATTGCATCGACGGCAATTCCCATTCCGTCACCGACGAGTATGTTCTTTGCTGCGGCGGGCGCCGGTGATTATCCTCAGGGGAGATTTCTCATTATCGTAGGTGCGTCTCGGGGCGCGCGCTATTTCGGTATTGCGTATCTCGCGAGTCACTACGGGCGGAGTTTCCTGCGCGTGCTGCGACATCCGCTGCAGCACTGGGGATGGTTGGCACTGTTCATTGGCTTGACGATTGTTCTGATCGTCGGTGGAATCCTGGCCAGCCGGCGATTGGAATCGGTGCCGGCCGAGGTTCCCCCGGATCCATAATACGAAGACAGCTCTTTGAAAGAGGCTGCCGACAGAGCGATGACGGCTCCAGAAGTAATTGAAGCTGAGCAGACCGTGGTCCTCGACTACTTCAGTTTGCCTGTTGGGTTGTTGTCTCCAGCGCATCGGCGGTCGGAATGGAGTTTTGGTTTTCCTATACCTCATGCGAGACCGGCAAAGCCCCGCCCACAATCACAACGTGGGGTCTGAAATCGTGGTTATTCATTGCCTGACTTCGTGACGGCCGCCCTGAATCGTATATCCGGTGCGCGATTGCAGTAACTTCGCAACCAGTCCCGTCCATCCGGTCTGATGGGATGCGCCGACGCCCCTGCCTGTGTCGCCATCAAAATATTCGTGGAAGTTGATGTAGTCGCGAAATTGTTTGTCTTGCTGAAATTTCGGGTAGAGCGCATATACCGGCCGCGCGCCGGCAGGATCCTTGAGAAATATCCCGGCTAGGCGGTTAATAAGTTCCTCGGCGACCTGATCAAGGCTGAGATATTGGCCCGAGCCAGTGGGACACTCGATCTTGAAGTCGTCCCCGTAATAATGGTGGAACTTTTGGAGGGACTCAATGATCAGGAAGTTGACGGGAAACCAGATGGGGCCGCGCCAATTCGAGTTGCCTCCAAAGAGGCGGGACCTCGACTCAGAAGGCTCGTAGTCCACTTGGAGTGAATGGCCGTTCACCCGATAGGTGAATGGGTGCGCCTCGTGATAGCGCGAAACCGCCCGCACACCGTACTCGCCTAGGAACTCATTCGGGGCCAGCATCTTCTTCAACACCGCCTTCATGCGGTGACCGCGCAGCAGTGAGAGCAGCCTTCTCTCCCCTACTCCCGGCACGTTCCAGTGCGACACCAGTCCCGCCAGATCCGGTCGGTGATGCAGGAACCATTCCATTCTTTGCGAGAACGAGTGCAACTTCGCCAGCGTCGTCGGTTCCAGGGTTTCCACGGCGAACAGCGGCGTCAGGCCGACCATTGACTGTATCTTCAGCGGGACCATCTGGCCGGCCAGGTCCAACGCGCTATAGTAAAAGCCGTCCTCTTCATTCCAAAGTCCGATGCCCTGGTTTCCGATGTTGGTCATCGCATTCGCGATGTAGAGGAAGTGTTCAAAGAATTTGATCGCTAAGTCCTCATAAACTTGGTCGTGCGCCGCCAACTCCAGTGATATTGTCAACAGATTGAGAGTGAACATTGCCATCCAACTGGTGCCGTCCGCCTGAGTTAGGTAGCCTCCTGTCGGTAACGGCTTGCTGCGATCGAATACGCCGATGTTGTCAAGGCCCAGAAATCCGCCCTGGAACAGGTTTCGGCCGCCGGCATCTTTTCTGTTCACCCAGAAGGTGAAACTGAACAACTCCTTTTGTAGGGCTCGCTTCAGAAAATCCAGATCGCCCGAATCGCGCGGGTTGCTACGGCGCCGCTGTTTGCGATCGATCTCGAACACTCGCCAGGCCGCCCATGCCTGAATGGGTGGATTCGCATCGTCGAATTTCCATTCGTATGCGGGGACTTGTCCGTTGGGGTGCATGTATCGTGGTTCGCCCAGCTGGAGCAATTGTTGCTTGGCGAAATCGGCGTCGATCAGTGCGAATGTCACCGCATGGAATGCCAGATCCCAGGCTGCAAACCAAGGGTACTCCCACTTGTCCGGCATGGAAAAGATGTTGCTGCCGTTGAAGTGCGCCCATTCCGTGTTGCGCACATTTTTATGCCCCACCGGCGGCGGAGGTTGGTTCGGATCCCCTTCTAGCCACGTGCGGACGTCATAGTTGTAGAATTGCTTGCTCCAGATCATCCCGGCGAAAGCCTGCCGCTGCACGAGGCGCGCGTCTTCGTTAGTCTGGTTTTGTTGAAGACTGGCGTAAAACTCATCGGCTTCGCGGACACGGGCAGCAGCTAAATCGTCAAAGTCTGCAAATGGCCGAGACTGGTCCTGGGAGGAGAGCCGCAGGCGAATCTTCTCCATTCCCCCTCCCGCCACTTGCAGCACATAGTACGCGGCCGCCTTAGTGCCTCGCCTCAGAGGGTTCACCGATCCCTGGTTGGCGTGCACGACATATTCGTGGAAGGCGTCCTTGAAATATCCGGCTGACTCCACATCGTAGAGACGTTGCTTGTCTGTCTCGTTCTCGCAGAACAATAGTTCGTGCTCCGGCTCTGCGTACAGTTGGTACACGCCGAGCGCGGCATGCTGAGCCAAGATGGACCCGTCATTCTGCGCAACCAGCAAAGGCCTTTGGCTCGGTTCGGCCCACGACCAGGTGTTACGAAACCAGAGCTGTGGTAGTACATGGACGGTTGCCAGCTCTGGCCCCCGGTTACAAAGGGAGACCTGCATCAGGATGTCGTCTGGAGCCGCTTTGAAGTACTCCACGAAGACATCCCAGTAGCGGTTATCCTCAAAAACACCGGTATCGATCAGTTCGTACTCGTTATCCTGTAGGCCGCGTTTTGCGTTCTCTTGAACCAGCAGTGCGTACGGATATTCGGCCTGCGGATACTTGTACAGCATCTTGAGATAGGAATGCGAGGGCGTAGCATCCAGGTAGTAGTAATACTCCTTTACATCTTCGCCGTGGTTGCCCTGTGCATTGCTTAAGCCGAACAACCGTTCCTTGAGGATAGAGTCTTTTCCGTTCCAAAGTGCAAGCGCCAAGCACAATCTCTGCTCCACGTCACAGATGCCGGCCAATCCGTCCTCGCCCCAGCGGTACGCCCGGCTACGGGCTTGGTCGTGGGTCAAGTAGTTCCAGGCGTCCCCATTTGCGGAGTAGTCCTCGCGTACGGTTCCCCATTGCCGTTCGCTGATGTAGGGTCCCCATAACTTCCAGGAGGGGTGAGCATCGCTCCCTTTTTTCAATCTCCGATCTTCCGCGGTCATCAATCCCCTCGTTATCGCACTGAGCCAAACGCCGCTAGCAGCAGACTTAAGTCGTGGTTACCGCCTTCGTCGCGTACTGTGATCTACACTCCACAAACCTAACTGCCCGTACGCTCTAACTATTACTGGGATAGGACCTCCGACACAGTGAGTGATGTTACTTATGCAGGAACAAGCTCAGCGTTCGACACTCATGAGGCGAATGGAACTGCTTTTGATTTCGCATCGGTAACTAAAACGGCCTGGCCGGAACGCTTACAGCTTCGTTTCTTGATCAGCGTCTCACGCTTACGAGTCCGATAGCCCCCGCTGTCAACCGCAGTTGTCTACCACAACCTTTGCTGATTTAACGATAATCGTGTCATAACCAACTCCCGTGGTCGAACCTGGTCCGTATTGGCCGTTCTCGCTCGCGCCGGACTCCTTCTGTCCCACAAGACCTTTGACCTCGACAATCTTGTTTTGTTTATCTTTCAAATCGGCTACCGTGCCCCCGATGACCCGGTACTGTCGCAGCGGCGTACCACCCAGAATGACGTAAGTGTTCCCCGTTTTCGACAAACACCCTCGAACCGTCAGCATCACGCCTGCGCTAGAGCTTCTTGAAGCCTGCGTCGCTGGTTGGCTGGAATTTGCACTCTGAGCAGCAATGAATGCTCCGCACGCTAAGAAAAGAACAACATTAAGAACCTTGAACAACATAAGTGATAAAACTCCTTTGCTCACTTCAGATTCCACAAGCACTAACTGCTTTCCTCGCTCCCGCAATTTGCCTATTGTCCGAATCGTAGCCCTTCGATTGGAAGGGACAAACCTGTCAGAACTGCCAGGGATAAAGAACCAAAAACCGGAGGTGCACGCACGGGCGGGTACAGGATCGTTTGGGATCGACCGCGATCTGCCGCGCTGGGGACTGGAACCGGCTGAGCGTGGCGGAGGAACGGCAAGAAACGGACCATCGTCGCTGCGCCAACAAAGCTGGTGGTGTTGCTGCTCATCTGCCTCGGCTATCAAAACCGCCTTGCCCAGCCTCACGCCGACTACAAACCTCACCCCTGGAGAAATAAACCGGACGATAGCTTGCAATATTGCTAGATTCGGAAACACCCGGCTGTGGCTAATATCACAAGGACGTAATTACTCTGACCATGCCGGTTCACAAACAGAAGGCGCGAACATTGCGTCTCGCCGTGATTCTGATCCTGCTCACTAAAGGCCTCATGGGCATAGGCCAAGATCTAAATCCTCAGACCAGAAATGCCGGCCAATTTCCCACCGTTGTGTTTAACTGCAGTCGAAGCGGCGCGACCCCTCCCTTCTATTCCATCGCGGTAGACTCTACAGGTAGTGCGACTTATGAATCGCTACCGAATTCAGGTGCACCTTACACGATGGAGTTTCTGGCTTCTGATACGACTCGCACGCAAATCTTCGCGATGATCGAGAGCTTGAAGTTCCTAAGGGGTTTTGGTACCGATCCAGAGTTCAACGTCGCTAGTTCTATCCACACACTCACATTTACTGAGGGCGGCCAGCGGAACCAGATTCAATATGATGCGACTTCAAATACAAACGTCCACAATCTCACGGCGCTCTTTGAACGTATTTCGTCGACGCTGGAATTCGTGCGGCGCCTGGGCATCATGGAGCAAAATGATCCTGCTGCAATAGAACCAGAGATAGGTCGACTGAAAGAGATGATTGATGACAAACAGCTTGCTGAACTGCAAACGTTGTCCTCAATTCTTTTGCGGATCGTATCTGATGCGAGGATAAGCCGGGGCTCTCGACAACAAGCGCAACTGATTCTGAACCGCATCGGTACATCGAACAGTTCGGGCAGATAAATCGTGTGACGTGTCACTCACTGTTTGTGTATTAGCGATCCCATCACTTCATTTGAACCAGACGGCACACCGGTTATTCAAGGGTCAATATCGATGGTTACTTATGTAAATCATTGCGGCGTCGGAGTGGGGGTCGAAGCCCTAGCCCTTGGTCCGTGGATGGCGGAGAAGTGAACCTGGAAGCGCAACTCTTTGAGCTAGCTCAGGCGACTGTTTCTATTCCTCAGCATCAGGTGTATCAGACGCAGCGGCCAAGGCATCATGCAACCGTGAGAAGATTCCTTGTGTGCCAATGAGATCAAGGACCCGGTGTCGGGCCAAGTCTGATTGGAGTGATGGGGCAGCGCGGGCGACAGCCAGCTTTATGCCGCGCTGCACCAATTCTTGATGGATCTCGCGCACGATGCGCGCAGCCGTGTAGTCAATGTTTGGGATAGCTTCGGCATCAACAATCAGCCAGCGGATCTTCGAGTCATTTCCGATCAGTTCGCGCAGCTCGTCCGCGAATCGCCGAGCATTCGCGTAGAAGAGCGCCGCGCCAAATCGATAGATCGCCACTCCTGGACGGATTAGCGCATTGGTCGCAACTGGCCGCATCTCCCACGATCCGTCGTTGGCAATGACGATTACAGCCGTTTGTGGTTGATAGGTGTGTCTTACGATCCGTAATAACGAAATCACCATGGCAATGACAATCCCTTGTTCAACTCCGATTAGAATCACTATTGCAGCCGTGACCAAGGCGAGCGCGTATTCGCGTGGGCTCTCGCGTCTAATATCGCCGAGGGCGCGTACATCCACCAGACGAATTGCGATAACGAACACGATCGCTCCCAGTACGCAGTGCGGAAGGAACTGCAGAGGCTTGCTGAGAAACAGAAGTACCAGGGCGACTACCACGGCCGTCGACACTTGTGCCAATTGACTCTGTCCGCCGGAGGTTTCGACCATCGCAGTCTGGGTAGGGCTGCCATTCACAACGAAAGTCCCGGTTACAGCGGCAGCAGCATTGGCCGCCGAAAGACCAAAAAGGTCGGCGTTCTCATTTAGCACCTGCCGGTGACGCGCTGCGTAGAAACGCGCTGTCGCCGCACTCTGAGCGACGATCATAACGAAACACGATGTCGCCACTGAACTGAGGTCCAGCACTTCTCGCCACGTATATGAAGGTAGCGTCAAGCGTGGAAGTCCCGCGGCGACCGGCCCAACGATGGCAACCCCACGCGCGGCCAGATTCCAACTATCACTGGCCGCTACCGCCGCAATCACAGCAATTAATGCCCCAGGCACTTTTGGAGACATGCTTCGCAAACCGAGCACGATGGCGATGACTGCGACGGAGACGCATGCGGTGAGAAGATGCACCTCATGGAACCGCTCGACCACTTCAAGGAATTGACCAACGGTCCTGCGCGACTGGACTTGCACGCCAATCATCTCTCCCATGACGGCAATGCCAACCTGAAAGCCCACTCCTGTGAGAAATCCGACCAGCACGGTTTGCGAGAGGAAATCCGCCAGGAACCCCAACCTCAAGAATCGTGCCAATAGCAACATTAGGCCTGTCAGTAATGCAACCAGACCAGCGAGTTCTACGTATCGCTCACTACCCAGCGGAGCCATGTCGCGCAACCCGCCCGCTAGGATCGCCGCCGTCGCCGAATCCGCAGACACCACAAGGTAGCGCGACGAGCCGAATACAGCGAATGCCACGATAGGCAACAGAAGTGTGTAAAGACCAGTGACAACGGGAGTACCGGCGATCTTGGTGTATCCCATCGCCTGCGGGATGTTCATCGCTGCCAACTGGAAACCAGCTAGGGCATCTTTCAGAGTTTGTTGTCGCCGAAAGGGGAGAATTCCCTCGAACAAACTGAAGCGCGAGGTAACCGACTTGTTTGCACTCATACGGGGCAGCGTGAGACGACTACTTTACATCGTTGGACGCGATTCCACTTCTGGAACATCAAGAGTTGGATGGGGCGACCTGGATTCATCAACGCTATACCTACCCTGAAATCTGGCGACAGGGCGCAGAGAGTAGGGCCATTCGCCCTGACCAGGGCTACCTTTCTTGACCCGGTTCGATAAGCCGTAAATACACGACTCGGCAACCACATGACTGATGGATTACCCACCGCTCTTGCCAGGGAGCGAATGCCGCTTCACAGTTGCGTTCTTAGCTGCGATTTCCTCAGCCTTTCCTGGCAGAATCTGCATACCGTATGTTTGGCCCTGAATCCAGAGTTGATTAAGGAAATCCAGTTTGCCGTAATTGTTAAACGTAACATCTGTTTGTGGATGCGGGTTGTCGGCATGGGTTGGAGAGAACTCTAGGTACACCGAATGAGAGCCGCTGGTGTCTTCGATTAGTAAGAGAAATGCGGGTCCCTGCATTGGCGTAACTTTATACGATCCGGCTGGCATCTTAGCGTTCCCTGCGTAAAAGGGAAAGGTAGTCTCAAAAGTGAGTTCATTTTGGATTTGTGCCCTCGCAAACGTCGCGACCGTCAGAAGCAGAGCACCTGCGAGCATCGCGGATTTCAATTTAGGCTTCATTGCTACCCATTTCCTCGTCAGGTCTGCAAGACCGCCATCAATTTGCGAATCGTCCAATACGTGACGTTCCGGCTAGATGCTTCGTGTCGTTCGAGCTTTTTTTGACGACCGTAGTCTAAAGTTGGCGGATTCAGTGAGGAAATAAAACTGTCAGACACGGCAGTCGTGCTTGGGCCGGAGTTCCCGGTTCTGTGGTACGCGAGCTTGCGCCTCACTAATGAATTCGGCTGTCCGTTTGAGATCTGGGTCGTAAAATTGCGACTGCATCGCGAGATTATGATGCCGCGTAGTCAAATGTTGTGAACCGGTGTTTACACTCTTCTACCCAGAGGAAACCTTCTTCCTCACGGTAGATGAGTGACCCCGCCTGTAATCGGCACGATTGCCAACGAGTGAACAATCGCCATGTGGAACCTGCGTTAAGTTCCCGTGTCGAGTCCCCCAACTTCCTGCAAACCTTTGGATTTTCGATAACGCATTACTTCTCGCATTGCTCCTTCGTATGCCTCAATTGCATCCTTGACACTGTTCCCGGTCTTCCCCATCAAATTGCAAATGGCGAGAATCGTTGCGATTGTCTCATCATCAGGCATTGGAACTCTCCCTCATTGATGGTTAGGCTCGCAGGTCCTGACTAGGCAGCAAACTGGCAAGTGTGACAGGCAGAAGAAACGAAGGGCAGTGCGAGTCTCGAAAGGTAATTCGCCGCAATTGTCTAAATCAGATGTCTAAGTATTTTTGTCAATCATTTTTCCGACTAGCTCACTTTTGACATCCACTTAAAAAGCATCATAATCAGGTGAAAACACGTGCTTGGATTCGAGGTCATTTTCATCAATCCAGAACCAAGAGTTCCGGTACTTTACCGACACGAATGCCGTGCCGGACTCGACTTCTCGTTGTGAATGCGGATCAACCGCACATCGCCTCTGCGCCTTGGTCGCCTCGAGACAAGACCGCAAGCAGAAATAGTTATGTTGGCTTCATGCCGACTTAGGCTTCAGACGTAGGGCAGTTTCCACTCATTCTTTTCAGTCTGCTACTGATGCGCATCGGATGGACAATCCGTTTCTTTGTGCGATGTGTAGGTGAGCGGCGAGCGATTACCAATTTTCGGCGAGGCAAGACCAGAACGTGAGGGAACTGCTCCAAGCCAAGAAGAACGGCCCACCGAATTCCGTTACCTTTTTCGATGGACTGTGTTTGGTTGCTTCTTTAGCAGAGGAAGTTTACTCCGGGAAGTACAAGTTCCACATCTGCCATCCTTGACAGTTTTCAGCTTGATCCAAGCGCGCGATGCTTGATACAGGTGCAGTTCCTCCTACCAAGGGTCGCACTCCACAAGCAGAGAGCGGCCCCCCGCCTCTTAGGTGAGCAAAGATACTACTCTTTATCTTCTACGCCTCACGTCTCCGCGTTGAATCCCGATGGGATGGGTCCACTGCCCTAAATCCGCGCATCGCCTGGTTACAAGAAACTAGGAGGGTCAGATCCGGCGGCGCAGAGTGCGCCCCCAACCTAACCGTCGGCAACGGAATAAGCTTGGCTTCGCCAACACTCGAACATTCATCCGGGTGCCAGCCGTGTCCTTCCATCCTTGATCTGGAATTTCGAACAGCGCTAGCGTCGGGCTGTGCTAACGATTCGCGCAATGGCCGGCGGGGAGGGATACGCCCAGAGACATCTCCACCAGAGCGA
>Ga0126371_10004098_pt1 | contig 12819 bp, 17 predicted proteins | sample PanSoiMetaPlot_4_FD_110145 | JGI IMG/M metagenome (GOLD analysis project Ga0126371, IMG submission 110145) | Tropical forest soil microbial communities from Panama - MetaG Plot_4 | ecosystem: Environmental > Terrestrial > Soil > Tropical forest > Bulk soil | place: Panama | collected 2016-02-17
AGCCCTCGCAGGCGACCAAGAAGCACCCGGTCGTCAGGGCCGTACGCAAGGGGCTCAGCAACGGTGCGTGACCTCGACCTCGGCCCAAAGAGCAAGAGCGTCCTCGAACGTTGGGCTGCCGTTGCTGCCCCCAACGTACATGATCCGGCCGAAGCGTACATGCTCGGCCTAGAGATGGCCGACCTGCTACACAGGTGGGTCGATGACAGCTGGTGCTGGATCGACGCCTCACCTGCGCGAATATGCGGAGGTCCGCACTTCAAGGTCACCTACGTAACGGATGACCGTACCGACGAAGTAATCGAACAAGCCGACCATGTAGGGGAGATGTTTCCTGGTGTGCCATACACCGTCGCCCGATCAAGGTGAAGACCGCGACCTAGAGTCAGGCCGCGACCCGCATGTCGAGTCGTTCGCGGAATGGGATATAGCTGAGCCCATCGACAGCCTACCTCCGCGCTACGACGCCATGATTAGTCGCAACACGACCGGCTCTGACCCACTCGTTCAGGAGCCCAAGTCGTGAGCGAGATTCCAGAGCTACCGGACAAGATGCCTCAGCGACCGGCGCCAATCGTCACGACGCGCATCCCGCATATCTTCAGTCCGTTCCTGACGCTGCTGTATGCTCTGTGCAGCGCAGTCGCGTTCTTCTACATCATCGCCTACGGGTTCGGCGTGAAGCCGCCATGGTTCTTCATCCTGTCGTGCATGGGCTACACGTTCATCACGACCATGATCATCGCCAACGGCCGGATCGAGGCTAACCGTGAGGCCAGGGAATGGATCAAGACCATGCAGGTCCTGAGCGAGCGCAACAAGAGGATGATGAACTGATGCCACTCAATGACCCGGCCATGGTCGTATGCGTCGATGGCCCTACGCGCGGCCGTCTCCGCGCTGTCACGAACGGCGAGCGTACCAGGTTCCACGCCTACGACATGCCCGCCGTTACTGCTACCAAGGGCGAGAACGCGGGCGAGCTGGTCTTGGACGCACTGACGTACCATGTACATATCATCTCGTTCCTCGGCTTCGGCATCCGGGTAGCATCGATGCACATGAGCCCGAGCGACATCGACCCGTACGACGTCATCTCAACGTTGTTTAACGAGGCAGCTCGTCAGGCAACCTACCGTACGAACGTCGACGGTGCACCCTCTATCTGAGTGGGCCTGGCGTGAGTACGACCGCCGCGCTCGCACGATACCAGGGACACCCGAGTGTCGCGCGGCGTGGAAAATCCATCTAGCGGCAATTAGGACAAGTGATAGGACAAGGGACATGGTAGTCAAGGTAAAGGACCGTCCGATACAGGACGGGCCCAAGACGTTGGTCATGGCAGAGACCAGCATGGACGTAATAGCGTTCACCACACACTTCTCAAAGCGGCATCGCGGTAGCCTCGCAGGCGCCAAGGAGCTGCCCAAGGACATCGACTTCAACATCGAGCAGATGTACCGCTCACTCCACCGGCGTCTCCACGAGTTGGAGCCGTACCGCTACAAGCACGAACACGAACCGCCCGACCTCGAAGACAGCGTCGACTGGGCGATCGAGTGCCTGCTAGAGAACCACAACTGGGGCTGGAAGGAGCTGGCAGGCATTGACGGGATGGTCGCTGTATTCCCGCCGTCGGACGACTATCCCAGCGGCGACATCGCCACTCGCATCGACGGCAAGATCAGACATCACAAGAAGATCGAGGACGCGACCGACAGGCTGCTGTCAGCGTCATAGCCCCTCCTGTGGAAGGCAGGCCATTGAAGGGACAAACGGTAGAGCTACCTAAGCTGAAGCGAGCGCGCGGAGGCTGGGTGCTGTACGGAAACAGTGAGGACAGCGTATGTCCTTACCACCAGTTCTGCGCCTATGCAGGCGATGAGAAGGATCGCTGTGCGCGGTGCCATAGCGATACTCATTCAACTAAAGACCACGGCGACTTGCCGCCTGATCGGACGGCACCTTGCCTGTGTAGCCGATGCGGGGAGTTGTTCACCGCCATCACCGGGTTCGACCTACACCAGGTCAGAGGCAAATGCAAAAACCCGGCCAAGCGTGGCCTCGTCGTAGTCGAGCAGACCGACAAGTACGGCGATGTCTGGACAATATGGGCTAAGCCCGGTTCCAGGCCCGACGACATATAAGCCATCTGAATAGCTACCGGGGCGGGCTAGGACCTCCCCTCACGGCCCGGCCCATCGGATTACCCCATCCATGGGCCCGCCGTCCCTAGCTCGCCCCGGTAGCGCTGCCGGGGTATACTACCCCTAGACCCTAGGTCCGCGCAGACGAACGGCCGGTCAGCTTCTCCCGAGACAGGGCTGGCCGGCCGTTCCTATTCTCTGGTATGTTCAGCTACCACCAGCCAGCGATATGGCCCACCCCGACCGCGATGGTCATGAGGCTGAGCGTCGCGAGGACAAGTAGTAGCTCTGTCAGGGTGAACGTCCTCATGACTCCACCGTCACGTCACCGACCGTGAAGTTGACGTCACCCTCGACCGTGTTGATCGTGACGTTGCCGGCATCACGAATCTGATCCGCGGCATTCGCTGCATCGAGCATGGACGCGAACGTCGACAGCGTGATGACGACCTTGAATGTGTCGCTCATCAGTGCGGCGTCGCTTCCAGGGTAGGGTGCTGTCTGGCCACGTGATCATCCATGAACTCCGACGGGATGGGCGCGTGGCAGGTATCGCAGAGCTTGAGGTTGACCTGCGAGGTCACTGCGCCTGACTCCGCGTCATCAGGGACCCAGAGGTACACCGGGACGTACGTCATCTTTCTGCTCCTTTGTGTCTGGTAGTTCTATCTCGGTTTGGGTTGGATACTCCACGCCGCCTATAGTAACAGCGCCGTGGATGATGTCGATCACGGCACGACAGCGGTAAAGACTGCCGGGTTCGAGGTCGAGGCGAACGACAGCTTGCCGCTCTCGCTTGTCGGCTGCGCGAAGCTCTCGGACGCGGCCGGTGTACCGGGTAGTGTTAGCGTGGTGGTGCAGACGAAGTCCTGCCCGCCGATAGTAGCCACGCCGGAGATAGTGTCCTGCGCGGGGTCGATGGTCTCGTTGCCGGTTACCGTGTAGGTGAACGTGATGGTATCTCCGTGGGCCGGCGTTGCGTTGTCGACGTTTCCGTCTGCCGATACTGCCATCGCTCTCTCCGTTTCGCCTTGCAGTATTTACTTCGTTTCCTTCGTAGTCGGGTCGGGTACTAAGTAAACGAACTCAATCCCTGACTATTTGGCGGTCCACCCCTTGTCTACCCAGACCCATACATTACTGCCCAGGTCCTGAGTGTACGTACATAGCTTTCCGCCGCCGTTCGTATAGCAGACCACCTTCCTCCCGGTCTCCTGGTTGATTGCGAGGCCGACTCCGCTACGTGCATTCGAGCCAGGGATAGCCCCGCCATTGACGCATACCTGACCACTGGGGTTGATGTATGCGTAGTACATCCTGCCTTCGTAGAAATCGACATCCGACTTGATGAGGATGCCGCCCGTAGTTACGGCACCTGCAGGTCGAGGCCACTGACCGTAGTCCTCGGCCCATGCCTCATCCCAGTCGATCGTACCGCCGCACACAGCCTGGTCGTTCTTGACCTGCCGGAGCTGACACCGGGACTCCCAGGCACCCTCGCTCCAGGCGTAGGTCTGCCAGCCCCAGGTTATGCGGCCCGCGTCGAACTGAGCGTCACAGCAAGTGTCATCGCCGTATGCGCCATTCCGCGCGAGCCCGACGATTGACTTGCTTCCGTTGTAGTAGTCGTTGATCTTGGCCCGCTTGTCAGAGCTGGCGGCCTCGTAGTCCTGGTCACAGGCGAAGTAGATCGGGATGCCCGCGAGCCCCAGGCCCTTGACAAAGGCATCCGCGTCCCGCGCGTCGGTCTGCCCTCCGCTGTATCCGCGCTCCGTCTGCGTCTTGCCCTCTTGCCAGACGATGCAGACGTTGATGCCTTTCGAGAGCGCGGAATTCAGCTCGCTTTGAGTCAGGTTCTTGTCCGGGTTGCGGGAAGCGTACCTGACGATGAACCTGACGCCGTGATTGTTTTTCAGGCAGTTCAGGTCCGGTGGAGCGTAGCTGTAATCTACACCCGTATAGAGCTTCGGCATTACTTCGCCTTCAGCTCCAGGTCATCCCAGTTCCATGCACCGCTGTTCGGCGGCTGGGTATACGTACAGAGCTTACCGCCGGTGTTCGTGTACGTGATGACCTTCGTACCGTCGTCCTTGATGGCGAGCCCGACACCGCTCTTGGCGTTCGAGTTGGGGTCGACGACGCCGCCGTTCATGCAGACCTTGCCGTCGTCACGAATGTATGCGACGAGCTGCTTCCCGGTATCCGGGTCGAATGCGATGGCTGATGACACGAGAATGCCTCCTGATGCGTCTGGCGCGGAGCTTGAGCCGCCCTTCGCGCGCTTGATGACTTCGTCGATAGGGAATCCTGACCCCGCGTCGTGGTGACCCGAGCCCATGCTGCCGAAGTCGACGTGCTGGCAGATTCCCTTGACGTTGCCGGACTGAGCCTGCGAGTCCGACAGCAGCGTGTACGGTATTGCGTACTTGCCGCATATGTATCGGAGCCAGTCGGCCGCGTTGTCGAGCAGGATCGGCTTCGACATCCAGGTGCTCCGCGACCAGCTAGCGTAGGCGCACATCTCCAGGCTAAGGCACCAAGGATTTGCGCTAGCCTGTGTCCACGCCTTGTAGTTCTCGTACACGTACGCGCCGAGCAGCCCCTTGGAGTACTGATCCGCGCCGTGGTGAGATGAGCAGTTCGCTGACGGGTTAGCGAACCAGTTGCCGAGCGCCTCGATAGTCATGGCGCCCTCGGTCGTATGGAATACCGCGACGTTACACGGACCACGACTAGTCGAGTAGTGCGGCGAGGCCATCCACTTCTCATTGATCCCCATGGCCGTGCCTCCTCAGGTACTCGCGCAGCCGACCGCTGAACAGGCGGTGCTTTTCCTCTGGGGCGTCGTCGCCCAGGCCCCAGGGCTCCACCTGCTGGCCCTCCGGTGGCGGGTTTTGATTGGCCATGACTTCTTCAAGCACGACCAGGCCATCGGCTAGCTCATCTGACGTGAACCTGTCACCGAACTTGACTCGCCGTGCTCCATCCCTCGGCTCCCTGTCGATCTTCTCCGCCATCATTCCTCCCTTCTACATTCTGATCTCTTGGATTATCAGATAGGATATTGCGGCACACTGAAGAAAGATGAACACGATCAGGGCGATAACAAGCATAAGTAGGAGAAAGCCTACCAGCTTGTTGTTATCCCCATTCGGGTTTATGTTCAGTGTTACCATTGTACTCCCTATGTCAGGATAAACCCTGCTACATCTTCAAGTGCAACACGCCCCATAATCTGGATTACCGTCTGAGCTAGTGATCCTGGCAGATAGTGGAAGCAGACGTTACCACTCTGCGGAACGCCGACGATAGGGCTGGCCGCCCCGTCTGCTACGCTCTGTGCCAGGAAGCTACTACCGTTAGTGCTGATCGGACGGTAGGCTGGAGGCAACGTGAAGAACGTGACGCTGTTGTAACCCCCAGTAGCGGGAGGTGTCTGGACATTGCCGAAGAACTCCACGTACTTGCCGTCATCGCTGAAGCGGTACTGCGGAGGCGTCTGTCCGGTGATGGTACCGAGAAAGCCATTCTGCAGCGGCCGCATATCATGCCACGGGTCGTTCGTGAGACGCCTGTCATCAACCAGACTCTGAAGCGCTCCGGCCGAGGTAGAGGTCCAGTGGGACACCGGGTACTCCCAGATGCCGGTCGGTGTCTGAGTCAGCCCCGGTATGGTTGGAGAGCCGCTAGGCGTACCCGTGATCACGGCTGGCACTATCACTGTAGCAGACGTACTAGCTCCGCGCGTCAGGCGTAGCACTAGCCGGTCAATGCGGTTCTGTGCAGAGGCCGCAGGGATAGGCGTACTAACAGAAGCGTCACAGCGCCAGAGCTGTCCCTTAATCAGAACGTTGCCGGTGTCTATGACAGCGTTACGTCCGACAGTGTCTAGCGTAGGGTTCATGGCGTTACCAACCGATGCGTCGATAGCAGCACCGTTGATCACCTGCGCCATAGACATGAAGGCTTCCCAGTCTGCCGTCGTAGTCAGCTGGGTGAAAGCGCTGGGGCGCGCGTCATAAGTTGCCATGATTCCTCACGTCGATGTAGATAGTAGTTTCTCCAGCTTGCGTATCCTCGCGGTAAGCTGGCCTATGACGGTCTGGTCGGTAGAAGTAGAGCTGGATGATTGTCCGATAGTAGGAACAACTGATATCGTAGGCTGCTGCGAGCCGTCGGCCGTTAGCTGGACACCCGAGACGATGTCTGTATACACAGCGCCCGGACGTACCTCAACAGACACCTTGTCGCCTAGGCCGTAGTCTCGTCCGAACGTCAGGAACGGTATATCAGCGGCCGTTACGTTCATCGTCGGCCCGGCCTGTCCGGATAGCAAAGCGTCTGAGGCCGTCGTGTTAACATTGTTGATATCAGTCTCACCGGAGCTATCGCTGTACGTCTCTACCGCGTTCCATTGTGTCCGGCCAGCCGCTGTCTTCTGCACAAATGTAGTGCCGGAGCCCTGTACTAGGGAATCCGTACACGTCGGGTCGATGATGTTGAACTGGACCGCGGTCAGATTGCCGAGCTGCTCGCTGAACCAAGCCTTGCCGGTCAGGTCACGCGGGATGTATACATCGAACGTCAGCCTATGCGTCGAAGCGTTCCGGGTTATCTGCATCCCCATCGGAGCAGTCGTCTGGGCTATCAGCGCGCGGAGGACGCTCATCATGTTGAGGTCGAGACCGCTACCGAACTTGACGGTATAGCTGACGGTAGCTCCGCGTCCGGCACTGGCGGCGATATCAAGTAGGTTAATCCTCCGCGCGGCGGTAGTAGCAGGGCCCATGTTATTATTTACATAGTGCTTGATCGCCGTCTCTAGCGGCGTACTGGTAACTGGGTCGGTTGCTGCGGAGGTCTGCGCGTTCCAGGCTACGCCCGGCGACGGATAGCATATCCGGTTCGCTATCAAGCTCAGCCAGTCGCCGCCGTTCAGGACTATGAACGGACCCGAGCCCGAAGCTCCACCAGCTGCGCCCGGAATGGAGTCTTGGTACCCTGGGTTCTCGCACTTGCCGCCGAACGTGAACAGCCCTCGCCAATTAACGTTGATAAAGATGTCGCCCGCCATGATCAGGTTCCACAGCGCGTCAGTGTATGGTACGGTTAGCGTCCACGAGCCTACAGCGTTGTAATATAGCTGCGCGGTAATGTTCACAAACTGGATCGGCCCCTGGCTGACTAGGTTAGTATCGAGGACCTCGACCCATACAGTATCTGCCGACCCGGCCGGAGGCGGGATGTATACGGACGAAGGTAGGAGCGCGCCAGTAGCCTGGACGGTAAGGTCTGCCCGCGTCCAGCTATTGATCGAGAGAACAGCCATAACGCTCGATTCCACCTGTTCGACCAAGTCAGGCTGACCAGCGTTGCAGCCGTCGCACCCGACACCGCTATGTTAACTACGTTAGTCCCTGCCATTAGGGCCCACAGGTTGCTCAGGCTGCCTCCGAGTACGAGCTGATCCCATACATTGGTGCTAGTAGTTGTGTCGACCGCCATCTGCTGTCCCGGCTTCGTCACGACCTGTACGACGTGACCGGATGCGACCGAGCTATTAAGGCTCCACTGCCTACCGCTCGTCAGATTCTTGACTGTCGGGATACCCGGCCCGGTGATCGTCCATACCGGCCATGCCTGGGCGTTGCCGTTATTGACAACCGTGATGTTAGAGCCGATGTTGCTACCTGATAGGCCGACAGGCAGGAGCGGGAGGATGCCTGGTACAGTGCCGGGCGCTGAGAATGAAGCAGAGTTAGGTACAGAGTCCTGCCAGTACGGATCAGGCGTTTGCAGCGTGAGCGCGAATGAACTCATGTTGTTGATGCCGATGTCAGGGCTCGTCTGGCCTGCCGTCGTAAACACAGCGATTTGCCTGGACGTACCGTTCGGCCGCTGAATCTGCAGATAGCCTGCCCTTGGCTGCTCATTACGCCTATGATAGAAGGCCCGAGCTACCCGGTCAAGCAACACGTAATAGTCGTCTTCATCATCGCTGGAAGGCCGGGTGACGAGTATTCCAAGGTTGATGGTGCCGGGCTGCGGAATGTAGATGTTCGGCACAGCCGTACCGTCGAGCAACGGAACAGTCTGAAGCGATACAGTCATGCCCTCGATACCGCTGATGCCGGTACAAACATATCCCTTCGACAGCGACAGGTCACTTAGGTTCCAGTCAAACCCGTCAGGGTCGATGTAATCAATCTGGAGCGGTGTCGACGGCATACTCATAACGACCTCCTACCATTACGCTGTAGCGCTCCTTGCTTCATCTGCATCGCATGGAAGGCCATTTGCACGTGATGTTCGATCGCGGCTCCTGTCAAGCCATCGAAGTGCGCATGATAGTGATCTGCGCCATCCCCTCCATGCGGGCGCATATGCTCTGCCGGAACGACGTACTCACGCCCGGCCTCTGCGAACGTGTACGCCGCGCCCGAGTAGAGGCCATAACCACTAACCGGCTCGTTCAGCCAACCGCCGTGCTGATAACCGAACGGTCGCTGCTTCCTCGGCACCTGGAACCAGTTGATAGCTTCCTGAGCCATAACCCGGCCGAGATGCCCAAACATCTTCTCCAGGTTCTTCTGCTGAGACTTCAACCCGGATATGAAGTTCGCCCCGGTGTTGTATCCTCCGCCAAAGGCTACCGAAGCTGCTCCGCGCGAGACGGCTAGCTGTGTAGCACTCAGCGTACCCTCGGCCTTGATGATACTCTGAAGCGTCCTCTTGTCGGAGTGGAGCAGGGCATCGGCATAAGCCATACCGGCATCCGGTCCCATCGCGATCAGCTGATTGATCATAGCGGCCGGAACCTTGAGGCCGTGGAGCTTCTTGAGTAGCGTAACCATCTTGTTGCCGTAGACCGCACCGACATCAGGTGCCATCCCAGCGACCTGCTTGAGTACAGCCTGCGAGGCTCCGGCTCGCTGCAGGTTCCTGAGAGCGTTGCCGAAGTTCCTGAGATCAGTAACCTGGCGGTTCAGGCCTCCAAGCAGTGACCGGCCTTGCGCGGCTCCCTGTCCCTGGATACCGATAGCGGAGAGCCCTTGACTCTGTTGGAAGCGAGCGAGCGTGTCCTTCTGGAACTGATTAGCAGCAGCGACGTTCGTATTCAGTTGAGCGATCTTGGCCTCTAGGGACTTCATCTGTGCGGTCTGGTTTATGATCAGCCTGCTCCGCGCGTTCGCTACGGACGGGCTGAAGTATAGGCGCAAGTCCTTGAGCGCTAGACGCTGATAGGCGTCGAAGCTCGCCGTGGTCGTCTTGGTCGTGATCTTGGCGAAGTCGGCCGCGAGCGTAGCACCCGTGTTTCCCATCTTGGTAATCGCTGCCGCTATCTGAGCCTGGGTCCGGTGCGGAGCCTGCGGATGCTGTAGCGCGTAGATACGCTTCTCAAGGTCGGAGATATGAGCCCTGTCGACGGCGATCTGGGCGTTGATCAGTCTACGCTCTGCCGCTCCGGCCGCTCCAGGATACAGCCCCTCACGCCTGATCAGGATAGCGATGGATGCGTTGTACCGCCTGATCTCGGCCTCTAGCGTATTGATAGATGTGCCGGTCGCGTACCCGGTCGCGATCATGTTCGGTATGACCTGCTCGCCGCCGGCCATTTTCACCAGCTCTGGACCCTTTTCTCCAACCCAGGCCCAGCCTGGCATAGCACCCCCGTGACCGGCGGCGAGCATCTGAAACACCTGCGTCCCGACAGCGGGACGGATGTCCGAACCTGGAACTGCTGGCGCCTCCATAGCTGAAAAGGCCCGCGCGGCTCCCATGATGTCGCCGCCAGCATTGATCCTGGGGATGCCACCGCGGCTGTTGATGTAGCCGAGCGCTCCAGCCATCTGGATAGCGAGGTCCTTGTTACGGTCGCCGGTCGGGTGCGTATACCCGGCTGGTAGCCCTGTAGTATTTCCGGTCCACTGGATCAGGCCCCACCCTGACCCACCTTGCTGGAGCGACTCAGGGTCGCCGCCTGACTCGCCGGCGATGACGCTAGCGATACCGGCTGCTGCATACTTCTGCGCGCCGTGCGCCATCATGTACTTAGCGATCGTGACGAGGTTCTGCAGGTTAGTTCCGGCCGCGACACCGCCTGGCACGTTAGGCGATCCACTTGATACGCCAGGAGCGTGACCCTTGATGAAGCTCTTAGCGCCCCCGATTATGGTCTTCGGTATCGCGGTCAGGATGTCCTTCATGATACCATCCGCGCCAGAGCCCGAGATGTTCGCGAACTTGTCGAAGATAGTACCAAGGTTCTTCTCGGACAGCATCCCATTCACGATCTTGAGGCCGGGCACTAGCTGCTCTAGCGACTGAATAGCAGCGTGACCCAGCGTCCCAAGCATGCCAGGGATGAGTCCGCCAAGGAATGAGCCTAGCTTCGATAGAATGTTCTTGCCACCCGCGCCGCCTAGCCTAACGCCGACCACGAAGTCATTACCGATACCCGAGGTTGTTACACCGTACTTCGTGCCTAGCGCGGAGACCATGGTGCTCGGGCTAGCAGCCATACCGACGTGACCGATACCGCCGAAACTTGATCCGCGCGGAGATGCGCCGCTGAAGAATATGATGTCGCCGGTCTGGACCATCATCCGGTTGCCGTACGTGTAGTCGCTGTCGTACTTGGCGAACCAGTCGGCCTCGGGCGCTGCGGTAGCAACGGACTGCGGAATCGGTATACCAGCGTTATGAGCGGCAGTCCAGACTAGGCTAGAACAGTCCCAAGGCGGAGCGCCCCAGCGATTTGCTTGGGAGTAAGCCTGCCCGATCTTACTCGACATGAAGTTGAGCATAGTCTGCTCGACTTGACCGCCCGAGGCAAACCCCATCACGTTGCCGGGGAAGTTGATGTAGCCTACGTCGCCCGCGTGATGAGTCGTCTCGTATCCTGGTACGCCCATCTGACTCAGGATCGGCGCGAGCTTGCGAGAGTGCGCGGCCGAGAGAACTGTCTCGTTCTTGCTGACGCGAATCAATACGTCGTCGGCTGTGTCGTGCGTACCGGCCGTAATCCTACCGCCTGCTGCAAGGGCAGGTAGCTGAGCGGGAGGCGTGATATGCGCGGGGATATGGAGCGCGCTAGTAATCGTATTGAATGCGCTAGACAACGGATCGAGCACGTGCTGGATAACCCAGTTGACAGGCGTCCTGACCTTGGCGCGTACTCCGTCCCAGAACTGGCCGACCTTCTTGACAGCGGTGTCGAACCAGCCGGGTAGAGTCTGTGTAAAGAAGTTCCTGACCGGGACCCACACCTTGTTATAGAGGTCCTGCCAGCCGTGTACCGCGCGGCCGACAGTGTTGTTCCACATGGTGTCCCACGTCGAGGCTACCGTATGACGCGCTACGTCGAACCAATGGGCGAAGTCGTGGAGCCACGAGGTTATCAGGGCCTGGAGATGCCTCTGCTGACGGATCGCCGCGCCGATCGTAGCCTGCCACATCGCATCCCAAATACTCGCAACCGTATGCCTAGCTACGTCGTACCAGTGTGCGAGGTTATGCAGCCAATCGGAGATGAGGATTTGCAAGTGTCTCTGCGCGCGGATCGCCCGGCCGATTGTGTCCTGCCAGAACAGGTCCCACTGCGTAGCGACCTCGTGACGAATCTTGTCAAACTCGGTAGCCAGCCAATGACGTATCTTGGAGAAGTTCTGGATGAACAGGATCACGGCCGATAGGACCGGCACGGCGATCCACTGAATGATGTTCCAGTGCTTCTCAATCCAGTCGGCAACATTCGTTAGTACGGCAAGTGCGTTGATCGCAAAGATGCCGAGCTGGAATATGAAGTTTAGGAAGTCAGCGAACGCCTTTGGATTTCGAGAAATGGCGTGTGCTAGCCGCTCGACAGCATCCGCAAATGAATCCATGATGCCCTTGACGTCGGGCGTGAAGGCAGTGAGGATATCAGCGAACGCCTGGGCTACCGCTCCAATTGCGGAAACAACCTGCGGATCGGTAAGGCTACCGATTAGCGTATCAACGATCTTCTCCATGGGACCGGAGATGACCTTCTCAGCGGCCTGGAATACCGGAGCCAGCTTATCAAACGTGTGAGAGACAGCTCCTGCGATCCGCGTCAGCACCGGGACCCAAGGCTCACCGATCTTGTGCATGTCTTCGATGACATGACTGCGCAAGTCGTCGAACGCCTTCTGCATGTTCTGGACTTGCTTGGTACGCTCGACATCCTTGTTCTTCTGCTGAAGCTTGTTATAGTTGTCCTGCGCAGTATTCACGCCGGCCATAGCGCTAGAGAGCGCTGCGTGTGCAGATGCTAGCTTCTGGGCGTCGGGTCCACCCTTCTGCGTTAGCCTGTTCAAGCGGTCCTGAGCGCCCGCTACCCCGGCCTGAGCACTCAGCAACGAGGACGCGGTAGCCGTACCGCTATGCTGTACCTCGAACAACCGCTTTTGGGCGGCCTCTAGCCTAAGCGACGCTGCGTTGACCTGGCCCGAGCTAGCGCCTCCTGCTTGCTGGGCCTTAGTCAGCCCATCCTGCGCCGCCTTCAATCGGTAGTTAGCAGCCGTCACGCGCTCCTGCGAGGCCGCCATTTGCTGGGCGGTAACCTTATGCGTATTACCGACGCGCTCCATGAGTGCGCCCATGATACCAAGCGCGGCTAGACCTCCGCCAAGACCAGCGATACCGGCAC
>Ga0126371_10004100_pt1 | contig 12814 bp, 11 predicted proteins | sample PanSoiMetaPlot_4_FD_110145 | JGI IMG/M metagenome (GOLD analysis project Ga0126371, IMG submission 110145) | Tropical forest soil microbial communities from Panama - MetaG Plot_4 | ecosystem: Environmental > Terrestrial > Soil > Tropical forest > Bulk soil | place: Panama | collected 2016-02-17
GGTTCGCGCATGCAGCCGAGATCGAGTTCTGGTCGGGAGCCACGGCTGATCAGTCCGGCGCCGAGCACCTGGAGTCGGCTCGCGAGGCGATCAAGCTGTTCGGGGACCGGCTGCAGCCGTTCGAGCACGACGCCGAGATAGTTCCGCACGTGCGCGCTGTCGACGCTACCGGCCACACTCCAGGGCACACCGCGTTCCTGCTCGAGAGCAATGGTGAGCGGCTGCTTTGCGTCGGGGACTCCTTCTATGACCCGCTGCAGCTCAGCCATCCGGGCTGGCGGACGCCATGGGATCAGGACGCGCGGAGATCGGTGCGCAGTCGGCTTAGGCTGCTTGACTGGGCAGCCGACGAGCGTCTACTTGTGCACGCCTACCACTTGCCCTTCCCGGGCCTGGGCCTCATCGAGCGACAAGGCGAAGCGTACCGGTGGGTGGGGGTTGGTTAGGGTTCGGGATTCTCCCCGCGACCTTGCTGTTCGGCAAGGAACCGCTCGAACTGCGCGCCGAGCTCCTCGGCGGTTGGCATCGGCTCAGTGTCGTCGGCGAGCATGCTTTCCCGGTCGCGGGTGAACGCGTCGTACTGCTGCTCAAGCGCCTGCACCACCTCGGCGACCTCGGACGATCCCTCCACCTGCCGCTCGATTTCCAGGTCGGTGCGACGCGCGGACTCGCGCAGCGCATCCGCGGGAAGTACCAGGCCGGTAACCCGCTGAACCGACTCCAGCAACGTGACTGCGGCGGCTGGGTACGCGGCCTGGGCCAGGTAGTGCGGCACGTGGACGGCGAAACCGATCGCTGCCTTGTTGTCCGCACCCATCCGGTACTCGAGCAAATTGGCGGCGCTGCCGGGCACCTGGAGCTTGTCCATCAGCGGGCGATAACCCTCGATGAGTTCTTGCTGCGTTGCGTGTGCGGTCACGCCGAGCTTCCTGGTATGCGGCACGCCCATCGGGATGCCGTGGAAGCCAACGGCGAGCCGCACGCCTAGCCGCTCCGACAGCTGACCGACCGCGGCGGTGAAGGCATCCCACTCGCGGTCCGGCTCGAGGCCGGACAGCATCAAGAACTGCGTGCCCTCGGGATCGTGCATCAGGGACAGCGTCAGCTCCGGAGCCTCGTAGTCCTCCCAGTGATCCTTGGAGAACGTCATGATCGGTCGGCGCGAACGGTAATCAAGCAGCGAGTCGATGTCGAACCTGGCTATCTGGGTATGCTCCAGCGTGCTCGTCAGGTGCGAACAGAGCAGTCGTCCGGCCGCTCCGGCGTCGATGAATCCGTCAAGGTAATAGAGCATTACCAGGTCGCGGTCGGGCGTGGGCGCGCCGGGATCGACCTCGTATAGGTCAGCCGGATTACGCGGCACGTTCTGGAGCCCTTCTGTCGCGAAGTTGGCCGGCGACGCCAGCCAATTCACCGTCAGTATCAGTCTTACCAGCGTGCAGCGGCTCTTGGTTAATCCTGTTGTGGCGAATCCTGCTGCTGCTTCCAGCGTGCCAGCAGGCCGGCCATCTCTGCCGAGATGAACTCGAAGTACTGCACGGTCTGCGCCATCCGCTGACCTGCGGGTGATTCGGGGCCAAGTATCTGAATGCCCTGCTCCGGCTCGGACGCCCACCTGGTGAACTGGCGATCACGCAAGCCGACAATGTCCTGCCACACGCTGACCGACATCCGGTAGTGCTGACGGCGGGAGCCGGGCTCGCCCTCGGCCGTGATCAGGCCGACCTGGAGCAGGTAGCGTGCCCCGCCGGAAATCGAAGCCGGGCTTGCCTGCAGCAGATCGCCCAGCTCAGCAGCGGTGAGACTGCTCGAGTCTGCGGTGAGCAGAGCTACGAAGATCCGTGCTGGGGTACGGGGAAACCCGGCCTGAGTCAGCTGAGCGGTGAAGCGCTCGATGAACTGGCGTACTTCGGCCGGATCGCGCTGCGAGGCCGCTCTGTCAGTGCTGGTTGTGGCGGACACGAGTTGACGAGGACACCCCGTTCCCGGTGTAGATTTATGATTTTCAGCTTTTTCTAAATCTAGTGTAGCATGGCGCCGTGAACGCAATCGAAGTCTCCGGCCTCCGCAAGGCTTTCGGCAAGACAGTCGCGCTCGACGGCCTCGACTTGACCGTCGCGGCCGGCGAAGTTCATGGGTTCCTCGGCCCGAATGGCGCTGGTAAGACGACCACCATCCGCGTCCTGCTCGGGCTGCTGCGCTCTGACGGTGGCACCGCGAAGCTGCTGGGCGGCAACCCGTGGACCGAGGCGGTCGCGCTCCACGCCAGGCTCGCGTACGTGCCAGGCGATGTGACGCTCTGGCCGAACCTGACCGGCGGTGAGGTCATCGACCTGCTGGGCCGGCTGCGCGGCGGGCTGGACGCCAAGCGCAAGTCCGACCTGCTCGAACGTTTCGATCTGGATCCGACCAAGAAGGCGCGGGCCTACTCCAAGGGCAACAGGCAGAAGGTAGCGCTGGTAGCGGCGCTGGCCTCCGATGCCGAGCTGCTGATTCTGGACGAGCCCACGTCGGGGCTTGACCCGCTGATGGAGGCGGTGTTCCGCGAGTGTGCCGAGGACGAACGGGCGCGCGGTCGGACCGTGCTGCTCTCCAGCCACATCCTGTCCGAGGTCGAGGCGCTGTGCGACCGGGTGACGATCATCAGATCAGGACGGACCGTCGAGACCGGCACGCTGGCGGAGCTGCGGCACCTGACCAGGACGTCCATCGCGGCTGAGCTGTCCGGCACGGTGCCAGGTCTCGACCGGCTGGCTGGCGTGCACGACCTAGTGGTGGATCCGAGCAAAGACGGCGGCAGCAGAGTGCGCTGTGAGGTCGACTCGGACAAGCTTGACTCCCTGCTGCGCCTGCTCGTCCCGGCTGGAGTCCGAACTTTGGTGAGTCAGCCGCCGACGCTGGAGGAGCTGTTCCTGCGGCACTACTCCGATGACGACGGCGAGCTCGCCGCGAACGGCCATGATGGGCCGGTGCGAGTGTGAGCACCGCCGCGACGGCGCAGCTGGCAGACCGGCCTGCTGGCAGCGGGACACCGCGCATGACTCGGGCCTCGCTTGCCGGGCTCGGTGAGCTGGTCCGGCTGGCGTTCCGGCGGGACCGGATCATGCTTCCGGTCTGGATCTACGCGCTCACCGCCATTGCCGCCTCGGGTGGCTATGGCCTCAAGCAGATATACAAGACCCCTGCCAACCGAGCGTCGCTAGCCACGAGCGTGCTGCACGACCCGGCCTTGTCGTTCCTGTACGGCCAGCTGCACGGCAGCTCTCTCGGCGCGCTCGTGTCCTGGCGTTACCTGACCTACGCCGCCCTCGCGGCCGGGCTGATGAGCATCTTCGTTGTAGTGCGGCACACCAGGGCCGACGAGGAGACCGGGCGACTCGAGCTCATCGGCTCGGCAGTCGTCGGCCGCAACGCGCCGCTGGCGGTCGCGCTCGTGCTAGCCGGCGTCGCCAATCTGATTCTGGTGGTGCTGGTCACCGCGGGCCTGTCCGTCAGCGGGCTACCGCTCGTCGGCGCGCTCGCGTTCGCGCTGGCGATGGCCGGATGCGGTCTCGTGTTCGCCGCGCTAGCCGCCGTCGCCGCCCAGATCAGCGGCACGGCGCGCGGTGCCAGGGGCATAGCGATCGCGGTGCTCGCGGTCAGCTTCCTGCTGCGCGGTATTGGTGACTCGTCCTACCGGCACGGCGGCTCCTGGGTGACCTGGCTGTCGCCGATCGGCTGGGCCGAGGTGGTGCGCCCATTCGCGGCGGAGCGCTGGTGGGTACTGCTGATCTCAGCCGCAGCCACGGTTGCCGGCGTGACCATCGCGTTTGCCCTGGCGGCCAGACGAGATCACGGAGCTGGCCTGGTCCAGCCTCGCCCCGGTCCCGGCGAGGCCAGCCGGTGGCTCGGCGGCCCCGCCGGTCTCGCCTGGCGTCAGCAGCGGGGGGCAATGGCCGCCTGGACGGCCGGGTTCGTGGTGTTCGGCATCGCGGTCGGCATTGTCGCCAAGGGCATCGGCGAGTTGCTCGGTTCCAGTAAGGCCGTCGAGAATGCGATCACCAAGATCGGTGGCCAGGGCGCGCTGACCAATGCCTACATCGCCGCGATCATGGGCTTGTTCGGCTTGATCGCCGCCGCGTTCGCGATCTCCGCGGTGCTCCGGCTCAAGTCGGAGGAAGCGGCCGGGCTTGCCGAGCCGATCCTGGCAAGCCCGGTGGGCAGGACCCGCTGGGCGGCGAGCCACCTGCTGATCGTCACCGCTGGCACCGCGATCGTGCTGCTCGCCGCTGGCTTCGGCACCGGGATCGGCTACGGGGTCGCGATCTCCGACGTCAGCGGCCAGCTGCCCAGGGTTATCGGCGCTGCGCTTGTCCAGTTGCCCGCTGCTCTTGCGATCGCGGCGGTGGCAGCCGCGATCTTCGGGATGGTGCCGCAGTGGAGTTCCGCGGTCGGCTGGTCGGTGCTGGCCGTGTGCGGGGTGATCGAGATATTCGGACCGTCGCTAAAGCTGTCGCACTGGCTCCTGGATGTCTCGCCGCTCACCCATGTGCCCAAGCTGCCCGGCGGAGTCCTGACAGCGACTCCGCTGGTCTGGCTCAGTCTGGTAGCACTCGCGCTCGCGGCCGCTGGCCTGCTCGGGCTACGGCGGCGCGACATTGGCTGACGGGTATGCGACCGGATCCCAGTCGGGCGGCGCCCCGGTTGGAAGCCGCCCGACCCTGCCGTGTCGCTGGAGGAGACAAAGCTGCCGACCCGACAGGAGGAGTGTGAGCGAGTCGACAACGGGAGTATCGGGCCATCGGAGCAGTTGGTGACAGGAGTATTTGCAGGTAGTTTGACCGGCAGTTCTGCCGCTATGGGAGCGCGTTATGGCCGTTGACACGCAGGAAGGCTTCGGCCAGCTCATACGACGGCGCCGCGTAGCGGCGGGCCTGACGCAGGAGGAGCTTGCCGAGCGCACTGGCCTCAGCGTCCGGGCGATCCGCGACATCGAACGCGGCATCACCCCGAAGCCGCACCGGAGCTCGGTCGATTTGCTCATGGCGGCGCTGGGACTGGCCCAGGAGTCACAGAGCGTTGCCCATCCCTTCTCCTCGCTGATCCCGCGCCAGCTCCCGGCGGCGGTCAGGCACTTCGTCGGCCGGTCGGCCGAGCTCGCCGCGCTCGACGAGCTGCTTGGCCAGCTCGACGGTGCGCCGGGCACGACCCTAATCTCGGTCATCTGCGGCGCCCCCGGTGTCGGGAAGACGACGCTCGCAGTGCACTGGGCGCATAGCGTCGCAAGTCAGTTCCCTGACGGGCAGCTCTACCTGAATCTGCGGGGATTCGATTCGTCCGGGTCGGTTATGTCTGCCCCAGAGGCCATCGGCCGCATCCTCGATGCGATGCAGATCCCCGCCGAGCAGCGCCCGGAAAGCCCTGATGCGCGAGCGGATCTGTACCGCAGCCTGCTGGCGGGCAAGCGGATGCTGGTGGTGCTCGATAACGCTCGCGATGACGATCAGGTCCGGCTGCTCTTGCCCGGAAGTCCGGGATGCGCGGTCTTGATCACCAGCCGCAGCCAGCTCGTGGGCATGGTCGCGACCCAGGACGCCCATCCGATGAAGCTCGAGCCGCTCGACAACACCGAGGCACGCGAGCTGCTGGCCAGGCGCCTAGGGCCCGATCGAGTCCGCACCGAATCCGCGGCGGTCGACCGGCTCATCGGGCTCAGCGCAGGTCTGCCGCTGGCACTGGCGATCGTCGCTGCCCAGGCCGCGCTCGGGCCGCCGGGTCTACTCATGTCCCTGCTCGAGCAACTCCAGGACGGACAGGGTTCGCTGGCGGCGCTCGACGCCGGTGACCTGAGCCTCGACCCGCAGACTGTCTTCTCCTGGTCCTACCAGAGCCTGAGCGCGCCCGCTGCGCGGATGTTCCGCCTGCTCGGGCTGCATCCGGGCCCGGACATCAACATGCCGGCAGCGGCCAGCCTGTCCGGGGTGAGCCAGGACGAGGCGCGACGCGTGCTACAGGAACTGGCCCGCACGAACCTGGTGGACGAGCATCCTGGCAGCCGGTACACGTTCCACGACCTGCTGCGCGCCTACTCCCGCCAGCTAGCGGCCGAAACCGATACTGAGGACGAGCGGCGGCAGGCGCTGCACCGCGTGCTGGACTACTACCAGGGCAGTGCGCAGGCCGCGGCGGAACTTGTCCACCCCGCTCACCGCCATGCTCCGGTTCCGCCGCTACAGCCGGGTGTGCTCGAGCAGCATTTTGCCGATCCTGAGCAGGCGCTGGCCTGGTTCGATGCCGAGCGGCACGTGCTAGTGGCGGCGGTCGTCGCGGCGGCTGCCGCCGGGTTCGACAACCATGTGGTGCGAACCGTCGGCTATCTGTCGAAATACCTGGAGCGCAGGGGCTATCTGGTCGATACCGCGGCCACCCAGCAGATCGCCCTGGCTGCCGCCGAACGGCTTGGCGATCAGCACGCGGAGGCAAGGGCGCACCTGCGGCTCGGCGAGGGTGCCAGCGAGCTAGGACACTTCGACGAAGCCACCGAGCACTTCGAGCAGGCGCTCGAGCTGGAGCGGGAGTCGGGTGATCTGCGCGGACAAGGTCGTGCGCTCTGCAGCAGGGCGTTCTCCCTGATTACGCAGGGCAAGTTCGCCGATGCGATTGCAGGGTGCCAGCAAGCGCTGGACGTCTTCGAGTCCGTCGACGACAAATGCGGCCAGGCAGCTGTGCTTAACAACATCTCCTGGTGCCATGCCAGCCTTGATCATGACCCAGCGGCCGTCGACTACGCGAAGCGTTCCCTGGCCTTGTACCAGGAGCTGGACGATCGAAGCGGTGAGTCAGTTGCCTGGGACACGCTCGGCTGGGCCTACCATCGCCGCGGCGATTTCCCGGCGGCCATCAGCTGCTACCAGAAGGCCGCTGCGATGGCAGCACAAGTAGGGGCTCGGGTGCGGCAGGCCACGACGCTGGACCAGCTCGGCGACGCTTACGCGCAAACCGGTGATGACCAGAGCGCGCGCGAGGCGTGGCGCACGTCCGCCGAGATACTCGAGGACATGCACCACGCCGACGCATCGCGGGTCCTGGACAAGCTTCAGGGATAGATCGTCTTGTGCTCGGCGAGCATCTGGACGTACTGCGCGATCTTTCGCGCCCTCGTCTCTGGCCGCTTAACCGCGCCGATCCGATACAGGATCGAGTATCGGTTGGCGCCGCTAAGCGTCTCGAAGAACTCGCTCGCGGCCGCGTTGGCGTCCAGCGCCTGGCGGAGATCATCGGGCACGGTGGCGTCGCGCTGGCCCGCATAGGCCTGAACCCAGCGCCCGTCTGCCTTGGCGCGCTCGACCTCGCGCATCCCGGCTGGCTCCATCCGGCCAGCCGCGATCAGCGCGTCGGCCTTCTGCGTGTTGATCTTTGACCATTTGCTGCCTTGCTTGCGGGGCGTAAACCGTTGCAGCCAGTGGGTGTCGTCCAGGCCGCGCTTCTGACCGTCGATCCAGCCAAAGCACAGCGCGACCTCGAGCGCCTCCTGATAGGTCACGGTTGGTGCGCTGGCCTCCTTCTTGGCGATCTTGAGCCAGACCCCTGGTGACCGTTCGCTTTCAGTCGTGAGCCATTCATGCCACGCCATCATCGAACCGAACGCGAGCACTTCGACCTCACCGTGCACCATCCGCTCAGTGAATCACGCTGGGCCGAAGCCCCTGAGCAGCTCGGTCACATGAGTCCGCGCCTCTTGCTCAGTGGTACCGGCTGCCGTCAGGATCGCGGCCGCGGGTGAACCGGGGTTGCGGTACAGGGCCAGCAGAAGGTGCTCGGTGCCGATGTAGTTGTGCACTAGCTCGAGCGCGATCGCGAGAGCATCCCGCAAGGCGCGCCTGCCGTCCGGAGTGAAGTCCTTCGCCTGATCGCTCGCATCCGCTGGACGGGCGGTGGCTGGCGCGGACTCGATCGCCGCCTCGACGGCGTCTCTGGCGACGTTCATCGTCTTCAGCACCTTGGCCGCGATGCCTTCCGGCTCCGCGTACAAAGCCAGCAGGATGTGCGCCGAGCTGGCCAGCTGCCGGGCTCCGCCCGCCTGCGCCGATCGGACTGCCACTGTCAGCACGTTGCGTGCCCTGGACGTGAAGCGCTCGAACGACGGCTCGGGAACGGCCGCCATGATCTGATCTGCCATCGCGCCGGCAAATCGCTTGTGCACAGCCTGCTTGGTCACTCCGAGCGCGGCGCTGATCTCCGACCATGACCTGCCCTCGCGTCGGCATCGGTCGACGAAGTGGCCGAGCAGGGCATCGCTGGTGTCCTCGAGCTGGGCGACGGCGGTGGCGGCTGTAACCAGCTGATCAAGCGCGCCATCGGTGGGAGAGTCCTGACGGACGGTCTCGATCAGATCCTGAAGGCTTGGTGGAGGTGCCATGCGTCAACTCTAGGTTGACAGGTGCCGAGGCGTCAACTTAAGGTTGACGCACGCTGCCGGGCATGCAGCGCGGCGCGGCGACGTTGCCCGTAAGAGGGTGATTGGAGGCGTACGCGTGGACTCAGCGGATCTGAGTCACCGGCGACAACTGCTGGTGCTCGCGATCTGCTGTATGAGCCTCTTCATCGTCGGCCTGGACGTAACCATCGTCAATATTGCGCTGCCGTCGATCGGCCGGGACCTTCATGCGGGCGTATCTGGCCTGCAGTGGACTATCGATGCGTACACACTGGTGCTGGCCAGCCTGCTGATGCTGGCTGGCTCGACAGCTGACCGGATCGGCAGGCGGCGGACGTTCCAGACCGGCCTCGCGATATTCACCCTGGGCTCGTTGCTGTGCAGCGTGGCTCCCGGCCTTGGCTGGCTGGTGGCGTTCCGCATGATCCAGGCGGTCGGCGGCTCGATGCTCAACCCGGTGGCGATGTCCATCATCACCAACACGTTCATCAAACCGGCCGAGCGGGCGCGCGCAATCGGCATCTGGGGTGGCGTCGTCGGACTGTCGATGGCACTCGGCCCGCTGGTGGGCGGGGTGCTGGTCGAGACGGTCGGCTGGCGCGGCATCTTCTGGGTGAACATTCCGGTGGGCATCGCCGCCATCGTGCTGACCGCGCTCTTCGTGCCTGAGTCGAGAGCGCCCCGTGGCCGCCGACTCGACCCGGTGGGGCAGCTGCTGGTCATTGTCCTGCTCGCGACCCTCGTCTATGCCCTCATCGAGGGACCGGGCTCCGGCTGGACATCGGGCAAGATTCTCGGCTGCTTCGGCGTCGCGGCAGCGGCATTGGTGGCACTGGTGGCGTACGAATCACGCCGCGAGGAACCACTGATCGACGTGCGCTTCTTTCGGAGCGCGCCGTTTTCCGGCGCGGTCGCGATCGCCGTCTGCGCATTTGCCGCGCTCGGTGGATTCTTGCTGGTGAACACGCTGTACCTGCAGGATGTCCGCGGCTATTCGCCGCTCGTGGCTGGCGTCTACACGTTGCCTATGGCAGCCATGACCGCGATCTTCTCGCCCCTCTCAGGCCGGCTAGTTGCGACGCGAGGGACGCGACTGCCCTTGGTGCTCGCGGGCGCTGGCATCACCGCTGCGGGACTGCTGCTCGCTCAGCTCACGACCGATACCGCGACAGCCGTGCTGATTGCCAGCTATCTGCTGTTCGGGATTGGATTCGGTCTGGTGAATGCTCCGGTGACGAACAGCACGGTGTCGGGAATGCCGAGGGCGCAGGCTGGAGTCGCGGCCGGGGTGGCGTCGACCAGCAGGCAAGTCGGATCCTCGCTCGGCGTCGCTGTGATCGGATCGGCGACGATCTCGGCGCTGCACGGAGCGTTCCGGCTGCACTTCGCCGACGCCAGCCACGCAGGATGGTGGATCGTGGTCGGCTGCGGCGTGGCTGTGCTGGCACTCGGGCTGCTTGTCAGCGGCCAGTGGTCGGCCCGGACCGCCAGGCGCACAGCCGAGCGGCTCGGGCACGACGAGCCGCAGCTGGGTCCCCGCGTGCCGGTTGCCGATTGACGTGGCTTGCCGCTTCACCGTTGGTCGGGTTGAAGCCAGCGTTCGAACCAGCCGACCAGACGCCGGCAGCTGTCGGCCTGCAGCTCTGGTGTCAGCATGTGCCCGACACCCGGATACTCCACGTATGCGAGCCGCTCAGGGTCACGTGCGTAGCGTGGTTCGAGTTCGGCGTGGAACTCGCGGATGGGCGCAGCGGGCACGAACTCATCGAGCTCGGCGGACTGCGACATGACCGCGGTTGGGAAGAACTTGTCCGGGTGGCTGTGCGGACTGTGCGGTCTGGGCAGGGTCCATTCCGGCGACCCGACGACCGAGGCGGCGACGAGAATGCGAGGGTCCGTGACAACCGCGCCGTAGGAGACATTGCCACCGAGCGACCGGCCGCCGATGCCCACGAGATCCGGCCTTGCCCAGCCGCGAGCGATGAGGTCGTCGATGATCGACGGCACTTCGGCCACCGTGTCGTCGATGAGCTTCAGGAAGTCTGTCTCCGTTTCCTCGAATTGGTCATCCCAGCGCTGGTCGTTGAAGATCACCTCGAAGTCAGGATATCTGCGCTCGCCATGCCCGACCGCGTCGAAGGCGATCGCGAGGAAGCCTGCGTGCGCCAGCGCAGTCGTGTAGTTGTCCGCGCGCTCCTTCGCTCCGCCGAAGCCATGGTAGAAAAGCACGGTGCCGCGCTCCATCGCCTGCTCTGGCGAACCGCGATATCGCAGCAACGCGGGCACGTCGGCAATGCGCGCGCCTCGGCTCACTGGTGTCGACATTCCGCCAGGCAAGCAGCCTGAGCTAGTAGCAAGCAAACGCATTTTCGACATGGCCACCGCCGGAAGGGATGCTTTTATGCCTGCCTGGATATGTGCTACGTGCGGCATGCAGTACCCGGACACCATGCAGCCGCCAGCTACGTGCCCCATCTGTCTGGATGAGCGCCAGTACGTCGGCTGGTACGGCCAGCGCTGGACCACGATGGAAGAGCTGGCCGCCGACCACGCGGTGGTGCTCCGCGAGGAGGAGCCCGGCCTGATCGGCATCGGCGTAGAGCCGGGCTTCGCGATCGGGCAGCGTGCGCTCCTGGTTCGTACCCCGGCCGGCAATGTGCTGTGGGACTGCATTTCACTGCTAGACGACAATGCGCGATCGGAGATCGCGGCGGCGGGTGGCATCGACGCCATCTGCATGTCCCACCCGCACTTCTACGGCGCGAACGTCGACATCGCTGATGCCTTCGATGCCCGCATACTCATTCCCCGTGCTGACGAGCAGTGGATTCAGCGGCGCTCGGATCGCATCGAGTTGTTCGATGACGAGGCTGAGCCCGTGCCCGGCACTACCCTCGCCCGGATCGGCGGCCACTTCGACGGGGCAGCGGTCTTGCACTGGCCGGCCGGCTCCGATGGGCGCGGGGCACTGCTTACTGGCGACACCGTCACTGTCGTCCAGGACAGGGCCTGGGTCAGCTTCATGTGGAGTTACCCGAACCTAATCCCGCTCGACGAGGCGACCATCAGGCAGATTGTCGCCAGGGTCGAGCGGTTTAGTTTCGACCGTGTCTACGGCGGCTGGTGGGGCCGCGTTGTCGTCAGCGATGGCGCTGCAGCGGTGCGGCGCTCGGCCGAGCGGTACATCGCGCGCTTGCGCGGGGAGGCGTAGGCCATGGAGACCTGGGACGCGATCACCTCTCGCCGTAACGTGCGGGCCTACGCCGACCAGCCGGTCAGCCAGGAGCATCTCGATCGGATACTCGAGGCGGGCCGCCGGACTCCGTCATCGCGCAACATCCAGCCGTGGGACTTCGTCTTGGTGACTGATCGGGCCCAGTTGCAAGCGCTGGCCACAGTGTGGGTCGGTGCCGCGCATGTGGCGACGTCGGCCGCAATGATCGCGCTGGTCATTCACGCCGATCCCGAGCAGGGCAAACGAGCTCAGTTCGACCTCGGGCAGGCGACCATGAGCATTATGCTCGCGGCGGCGGACCTAGGAGTCGGCAGCTGCCACGCGGGTGTCGGCGATCAGGAGAAGGCAGGCCGGCTGCTCAGGCTGCCGCCTGACCGCGTCTGCTCGTTCCTTATATCGCTTGGCTATCCAGCTGACCGCCCGCTGTCGCCGATCGCCAAGCCCGATCGCAAGCCGTTCGACGAGATCGTGCACTACTCCACCTGGTAGGCCTCCTGTCAAGGCGGGTCCCTGCGCTGCCGGATTTAGGCGGCCCGCTCGCGGGCACGCAAAAGAGAACTGCAGGAGGCAATGGGGGGCGACGATGGCGGACGAACTACGCGAACTTCGTGAAGGCTACGCCGAGATCGGCGACCAGAGGTTGCATTACGTCGAGGCCGGTGACGGGCCTCTCATCGTCCTGCTGCACGGCTTCCCCGAGTTCTGGTACGGCTGGCGGCAGCAGATTAAGCCGCTCGCCGCCGCGGGATTCCGGGTGGTCGCGCCTGATATGCGGGGCTACAACCTGTCGTCGAAGCCCGATGAGGTCGGCGCGTATGACACTGATCAGCTGTCCGGCGACATTCGCGGTCTCATCCACGAACTCGGTGCCGAGTCCGCGCTGCTGGTCGGTCACGACTGGGGCGGAAGCGTCGCCTGGGCGACCGCGATGAAGTACCCGGAGGTCGTGGACCGGCTGGCCATCCTCAACGCGGCGCACCCGCGGAAGCTATCGGAGGGCTTGCACCACCCAGGCCAGCTCCGCAGGTCCTGGTACTTCTTCTTCTTCGACCTCCCGCAGCTGCCGGAGAGCATTGTGCACGCCGACAACTGGCGGTTCTTCCGGCACTTCCTGCGCGATGCCCGCCCTGGCGCCTTCACGCCGCGGGACACGGACCGCTACA
>Ga0126371_10004101_pt1 | contig 12814 bp, 10 predicted proteins | sample PanSoiMetaPlot_4_FD_110145 | JGI IMG/M metagenome (GOLD analysis project Ga0126371, IMG submission 110145) | Tropical forest soil microbial communities from Panama - MetaG Plot_4 | ecosystem: Environmental > Terrestrial > Soil > Tropical forest > Bulk soil | place: Panama | collected 2016-02-17
AGGCCAAGCAGCGCCGACTGGGGCCGGGACAGGCCGGGCCGCCCGGCCGACACGATCACATCCGGCCGGTACTCGGCTATGAACGCGCCCGACGCGAGCAGGTACTGGTACCCAGGCAGCGCGTTCGGCCCGCGCCGGGCGCCGGAGGACGGCTCGGCGAGCACCGGCCACCCGGCTCGCTCGGCCAGGTCGAGCAGCGCCTCTGCGTTGCAGTCGCCGTCGCCGCAGACCACGAGCCCGCGCTCGGTCCACGGCAGTTCCAGCGGTTGGATGGCAGCCGTCGCACCGCGGACGCGGGTCCACGGGGCGCCGTCCTGGCGGCCGTCGAGCGATTCGGGCCAGCCGGCGTCATCGTCATCGTCCGGGACGAGGGGGTCACGGAACGGCAGGTTCACATGCACCGGGCCGGGAAAGGCGCCGCCCTCTCCGGCCGCCCGCGCCCAGGCCTGGCATGCCAGGGACCGCCAGTAGCCGACAGCGCCTAGGCGCGCCTGCGGCACTTCGGCCTCTGCGTACCAGCGGACCGCTTCCCCGTACAGCTTGACCTGGTCGACGGTCTGGCTGGCGCCCGTGGCACGCAGCTCGGGCGGCCGGTCGGCGGTCAGCACAAGCAGCGGGACACCCGACTCGTCGGCCTCGATGACAGCCGGGTGGAAGTTCGCCGCCGCCGTGCCGGACGTGCACAGCACCGCGACCGGACGGCGGCTCGCCTTCGCCAGGCCGAGCGCGGTGAACGCGGCAGACCGCTCGTCGATCCTGACGTGCAGCCGCACCCGGTCGGGACGCTGGGCCTGGTCGAGTGCGTAGAACGCCATGGCCATCGGCGTGGACCTGGAGCCGGGTGCGACAACGACCTCGCGGACCCCGCACCTGGCGAGTTCGTCCGTGAAGACGGTACCGAACACGGTCGCGGGGTTCACCGGCGTCCGCCTCTTGCTGTTATCATCGGCATCCCCGGTCACTCTCCCCGGACGTCGGCGAGGTGCCCGGCAGCCTCGAGCGCGCGCCGCCGCCATGGTCCGGGATCGGTCTCCCACCGCGCGAGGGCGCTCACGTCAACCGGCGGCCGCCGCACCGGCAGCTCTCCCCCGGCCTCGGCGAGCGGCTCGCTCGTCACGTCGCCTGCCAGCAACGACATCGTGGCCAGACCGCACGCATACGGCAGCTCGGGCAGCGCGGCCGCGAGCGCGACTCCGGCCGCCAGCCCCACGGAGGAATCGACGGCGCTCGACACCACGACGGGCAGCCCGCAGGCCTGCGCCACCCGCAGGGCGGCGTGCACCCCGCCGAGCGGCTGCACCTTGACCATGACGATGTCCGCGGCCCCGGCCGCCCGCACCAGCAGCGGGTCCTCGGCCTTGCGGATCGACTCATCCGCCGCCACCGGAATATCGACAAGTCGACGCAGTGCGGCGAGCTCCTCCAGCGTGGCGCAGGGCTGCTCGGCGTACTCGATGTCATAGCGGGAAAGCCGCGCCAGCATCGCCGCCGCCGTGGGCACCGTCCAGCCGCCGTTGGCGTCGACCCGGATCCGGCCGCCCGGACCTAGCGCGTCGCGGACCGCCGCGACCCGCTCGACGTCCTCGCCTTCGCCCTGCCCGCGCTCGGCCACCTTGACCTTGGCCGTCCGGCAGCCGGAGGCGGCCACGATCCGCGCGGCGTGCTCCGGTCCCACGGCGGGCACGGTGACGTTCACAGGGACGGTGTCCCTGACCGGTTCCGGCCACGGCACGGTCGCCGACTCGATCGCGCTGGCCAGCCAGCGGGCCGACTCCCGCGGGCCGTACTCGGGGAACGGCGAGAACTCCCCCAGCCGGCCGGCCCTTCGATCAGCGCCCCCTCGCGGACGGTGATGCCGCGGAACTTCGTCCGCATCGGGATCGCGAACGCCCGCAACGTGGGAAGCAGGTCGGTGAGCGCCGGCTCCGCTGCGAGAGTCATGGACGGCGCGGGAACCGTGCGAAGTCGGGGGTCCGCTTCTCCTTGTAGGCGTCGCGGCCCTCCTGGGCCTCTTCGCTCATGTAATAGATCATGGTCGCGTCGCCGGCGAACTGCTGCATGCCGGCCGCGCCGTCGGTGACCGCGTTCAGCGCGCCCTTGAGCATCCGCAGCGCGATCGGCGACTTGGCGAGCATCTCGTCGCACCAGCGCAGCGTCTCCGCCTCCAGGTCGGCCAGCGGCACCACGGTGTTCACCAGGCCCATTGCCAGCGCCTCCTGTGCGTTGTACTGGCGGCACAGGTACCAGATCTCGCGGGCCTTCTTCAGCCCGACCGTCGCGGCGAGCAGCGACGAGCCGTACCCGGCGTCAAACGAGCCGACCTTCGGCCCGGTCTGCCCGAAGATCGCGTTGTCCGCCGCGATCGTCAGGTCGCAGCAAACGTGCAGCACATGCCCGCCGCCGATCGCGTAACCGGCCACCATGGCGATCACTGGCTTGGGGGTACGCCGGATCTGCACCTGCAGGTCGAGCACGTTCAGCCGGCCGACGCCGTGGGTGTCCAGGTACCCGTCGTCGCCGCGGATCCGCTGGTCGCCGCCCGAGCAGAACGCCTTGTCGCCCGCGCCAGTGAGAATGATCACGCCGATCGCCGGGTCGTCGCGTGCGACGCTGAACGCGTGCGACAGCTCGAACAGCGTGGTTGGCCGGAACGCATTCCGAACCTCGGGCCGGTTAATTGTGATCTTCGCGACACCGCCCGCGGTGTCGTACCAGATGTCGGAGTACTCCTTGCCTGGTTCCGGACCAGACCGCTGCCATTGCGCCACGTCGTAACCTCCATCAATCCGGGATCTAACCTTAACGATCGTGAATGGGCGTCCTTTGCACGCGGTACTCGTCAACGGCGTAGCCGGCGCGGCCCGGCTCACCGAGCCGCTCGCGGCGGCGCTCGACGGCACCGGGCCGGCCGTCCTGCCGCTGGACGCAGGGCTGCCGGCGCCGCGTCTGCGGCAGCTTATCGGCGCCTTCCGCCCAGAGGTCGTGGTAGAGCCGGACGGAGAAGCCACTGCCCGTTCGGATGGAGAGAAAACAGCACCGGATACGGCAGTGATCATCGGCACCTCCGGATCCACCGGGGAGCCCAAAGGTGTCGAGCTGAGCGCGGCGGCGCTGCTGCATTCGGCCCGTGCGTCGCTGGCCAGGGTGGGCGCGCGGTCCGGCGAGCGCTGGCTGTGCTGCCTGCCGGTCACGCATGTCGCGGGACTGCAGGTCCTCGTCCGGTCGCTGGCCGTCGACACCGAGCCGTCGGTGGCGCCGGTCGCGGAACCCGGTGCGCTAGCCGGATGCGCGCACGTGTCGTTGGTGCCTACCCAGCTCGCCCGGCTGCTTGACCTGCCGGGCGGCGCGGACGCGCTGGCTGCCCTGTCTTCTGTGCTGGTCGGCGGAGCAGCGGCGGACCCCGCGCTGCTCGCGCGGGCGCGCGCGGCCGGGGTGCGCGCGGTCACCACCTACGGGATGAGCGAAACCTGCGGCGGGTGCGTATACGACGGCGTGCCGCTCGACGGGGTCTCGGTGCGGTCCGGCGCCGACGGGCTGCTGCGGATCCGCGGGCCGGTGCTGATGAACCGGTACCACGGGCAGCCGGACCTGGCCGGCGAGTTCGTGACCTCAGACCTCGGGTACGTGGAAGCTGGCCGGGTGGTGGTCCGCGGTCGCGCCGACGACGTGATCAACACCGGCGGGCACAAGGTCGTCCCCGGCGAGGTCGCCGCGGTCCTTGCGGCATGCCCAGGGGTGCGTGAAGTGGTCGTGGTAGGGCGGCCCGACGCGGAATGGGGCGAGCGGGTCACCGCCGTGGTGGTCCCGGCGGATCCCGCGGACCCGCCTAGCCTACAATTGTTGCGTACGCACGTACGAAGGCGGCTGCCGCGTTACGCTTCTCCAAGCGAACTGGTGCTGACGGAGTCCATACCGGTGCTCCCCAGCGGCAAGCCAGATCTCGATTCCCTCAGAAGGGCGAGAACGTTACGCGGCCGGGAACAATCTCCGGCGCGAAGCGTTAATTAAGAGTGCCCGCTGCAAACACCGGCGAAACCGGAGTGGGCTGCCCATAAGCCACCTTTGGGACTGTTACGACGTGTTGTTGAACGGCGCAGTGCATGCGCACGTGTATAGAAGGAGGGAGGTGTCTCATGCCGCGGATCGCCATGGCCGCTCCAGCGCAGGACGAGGAAGCTAGCTCGACTCGCGTGGACGACCTGATCCAGCGCGGTCGCAGCCAGGGCCACCTGTCCCTTTCGGATCTGCGGACCGCGTTCGAGCAGGCGGGGCTGACCCCCGCCGAGGCAAGGTCCATTCTCCGCGAGCTGAGCGAGGCCGGAGTCCGGCTCGCCAACGAGGAGACTGAAATCGCCGCCGCCGACGCTGGGCTGGCTGAGGCGCCTGCCGGGCAGGAGGTCGCGGTGAACGGCTCCGCAGGCATGGCCTCTCCCGCGAAGGGATCTTCGGCCAAGGCCACGACTGCCAGGAAGACCCGGACCAGAAAGGCTGAAGCCGACACGGCCGACGCCGACACGGCTCCGGTCGACGGGGACGGGGACGTAGAGTTCGCGGAGGACGAGGTCGCGTCCATCGAGGCCGACGTCGCCGCGTTCGCCGACGGGGTTGACCTGGACGACCAGACGCCCGCCATGGGCGACTCGGTACACACATACCTGAAGTCGATCGGCCGGACGAGCCTGCTCACCGCCGAGCAGGAGGTCGACCTCGCCAAGCGGATCGAGGCCGGCCTGTTCGCCGAGCACAAGCTGGACACCGGTGCCGACCTCGACGCCGAGCTCCGGCACGACCTCGAGCTCGTCGCCGAAGACGGGCGGCGCGCCAAGGCGCACATGCTCGAGGCGAACCTGCGCCTTGTCGTGTCGGTCGCGAAGAAGTACAGCGACCGGGGACTTTCCCTCCTCGACGTGGTGCAGGAAGGAAACCTGGGCCTGATTCGCGCGGTCGAGAAGTTCGACTACACCAAGGGCTACAAGTTCTCCACTTACGCCATGTGGTGGATCCGGCAGGCGATCCAGCGCGGCTTCGCCGACTCGGCCCGCACCATCCGGCTGCCGGTACACGTGCTCGAGATGCTGTCCAAGCTGTCCCGCGTCGAGCGTGACATGCACCAGCGTCTTGGCCGCGAGCCCACCCCGGAGGAGCTAGCCGTCGAGCTGGACCGGACCCCGGACCAGATCGAAGAGCTGCTGCGCACGTCGCGTCAGCCGATCTCGCTCGACTCCACGATCGGCGAGGACGGCGAGACCTCGATCGGTGACCTGATCGAGGACGTGGACGCGCCCGAGGCCTCCGAGCTTGTCGACCGGCAGCTCATGGCCGAGCAGCTGCGCTCCGCGCTCGACGCGCTGACCCCGCGCGAGGCGACGATCATGGCCATGCGGTTCGGGCTCTACGACGGTAACCCGCACACGCTGGACGAGATCGGCCGCGCTCTCGGCCTGACCCGCGAGCGGATCAGGCAGCTGGAGAAGCAGTCGCTGTCCAAGCTCCGCCACCCGTCGCGGGCGCAGCCGCTGCTCGACTTCGCCTCGTAGAGCTTCTCGCTCGAATCAAACGTGCCGGGCCCGACCTCCCGCCGGGTCCGGCACGTTTGTCTTTCCTGGTGCCGGTTTCCGGGGTTTGCGCTGTCCTATGCGATTCCCCGCCTCTTGCTGTTATCAGCTTCTTGCTGTTATCGCACTCTTGGATAAGCTTTCGCAGGTCGATAGCATGATCACGAAAATAAAGTGGCCGTATAGCGTGATTTGCTTACGCGATAAAGAACGTTTTCGTGATCATGAGCGGAGCAGGCCATCCAACGTGGTACAGCCGAGCTCGAGGTGGCGGCCGCGGCGTGGGGTGCGCCGAGAGCTGACGATCGCGGGATCCCCGGTGACGTCGCGCACGGCACCCTGTAGACCCACCCAATCCGATCGGCCCGCCGCTGCACTAAGATTCCCAAGCCAGCCCAGATTGGGCGAGCTGGGTACTACTGGGAGGCACGGTACAGATGGACGACGAGGGCCTGATCGACGAGCTCCAGGAAGACATCGGGGGCGACTACAGCCCGCAGCTTCGCGTAGCGGCGGGGATGCTCAGCGGGGACGCCCAGGCTGCCGTGCCATACCTGCTGTTCTCGATCGCCAAGAGCCTGGAAGACATCTCGTTTTTGCTAGCCAACGACAGCATCAGCGTCGTCATGGACACCGAAGAGGAAGAGTAGGGTCCTGCACCGGCTAAGCCTGCCGCAGCTGCCAGCGGTCCCCCGCCGCTACGGCGGCGACCACGGCGGCCGCGCACGCGGCCAGCGCGACCTCTGGGAGCACGGGGACGGCCAGCGCGAGGAGCGCGAGCACGGCGATACCGGCGAGCCTGATCCACGAGATGAGCCGCCACACCACGAACTTGAACGCCGCGTGCCCGGCCAGGAACAGCGCCGGGCCGCCCAGAATCATCCAGGCGGACGGCGCCGAGGCGGTAGACGACGGGTGCGTGAGGATCTTCTCATCCCCCGCGGCGGTCACGATGATGCCCGCCACCATCACCGGGTGGATCAGGTGGTACGCGGACCTGCCGAGCCGGCCGGGGTCGTCCGAGGCGGCGATGACCCGCGCGCTCGCGGCAGCCGAACGGTCGAAGTACAACCACCACAGCGCCACCGAGCCCGCGAACGCCACGACGAACGCGGCAACCGCGGTCCCGGTGACGTGCTGCAGGCTGGACAGGGTGGCGCCGATGATGACGATTGACTCGCCGAGCGCGATCAGGATGAATGCCTGGCAGCGCTCGGCGAAGTGACCGCCCTCGATCGTCCAGTCCAAGGTGCGCGACCGGCCCAGGCCAGGCGTCGCGAACCCGGTCAGCCCGCCTGCCACGTCGACGGCGACCGCGAGCAGCCACAGCACGTCCCTGGCGGTGCCGCCCACCAGGCCGCCGGCCAGCGCGAGCGAGCCGCTGACCACGCACCAGGCGAGGATCCGCTCGAAGTTCCGCTGCAGCGGGCCGCGCACCGCGACCACCGTGAAGACGCTGCGGCCCACCTGCTGGACCGCGTAGGCGGTGCCCACCACCCAGCCCCAGTCCCGGCCCGGCCCGCCAAACGCGTATGGCAGCGCGGCGGACATCGCCAGGCTGATAAACATGAGCACCACGAGCAGCAGACGGACCTCCATGCGCTCGGGGTCCGTCCAGTTGGTAACCCACGTCGTGTAGGCCCACAGCAGCCAGACCATCGCCAGCAGCAGCGCTGCTTTCAGCGCGCCAGTCACGGTCTGGTCGCGAAGCAGGAAGTGCGACAGCTGGGTGATCGCGAAGACGTACACCAAGTCGAAGAACAACTCGATGTGCGTGACGCGCTGGCCGCCTGAGCGGTCCCGCAGCAGCCCGAGCTCAGTCATTCTTCCCAGTCTTAACGATGTGCGCGATCAGCTCCGGACTGCACCCGACCGCGGCGGCGAGCGCGGGATAGGTCCAGCGCTGCGGGTCATCCGCGCGCAGCTGCCTGATGAGCCGGTCCCGCTGCTCCCGGCGCCTGGCGGCCTGCTCGTCGAGCGCCGCCGCCTCTCGGTGGTGCTCGCGGGCTTACAGTCGGCGGCTCCACCGATTATTTCCGCTCACCAGGCATAGTGCTCGGGGGCTGGCTGGTAGCCGGGGAAGATCTCGTTGAGCTGCCCGAGCACCTGCGCGTCGAGCTCGACGGCAAGCGCCCGCGGCGCGGCGTCGAACTGGGCAAGGGTGCGCGGGCCGATGATCGGCGCGGTCACCCCGTCCTGGTGCAGCAGCCAGGCCAGCGCGACGTTCGCCGGCTCCTCGCCGAGCTTGTCGCACAGGTCCTCGTATGCCTGGATCCGCTCCCGGTGCGCCTCAACTTGCATCTTTGCCCGGCCCGCGAGGCGGCGGCGGCCCTCCCGCTCGGACTTGAGCACGCCGCCGAGCAGCCCGCCGTCCAGCGGCGACCACGGAATGACGCCCACCCCGTAGGTGATCGCGGCCGGCAGCACCTCCAGCTCGACGTCGCGGGTCAGCAGGTTGTACAGCGACTGCTCGCTGACCAGGCCGGTCAGGCCGCGCGCCCGCGCGGTCTCGCAGGCCCGCGCGATGTGCCAGCCGGCGAAGTTCGACGAGCCGACGTACAAGATCTTGCCCTGCGCGATGAGCACCTCCATCGCCTGCCAGATCTCGTCCCACGGGGTGCCCCGGTCGACGTGGTGCATCTGGTACAGGTCGATGTAGTCGGTATGCAGTCGCCGCAGCGAGGCGTCGCAGGCGCGGCGGATGTTCAGCGCTGACAGCTTGCCCTCGTTGGGCCAGGGGCCCATGTCGCCGTAGAGCTTTGTCGCCAGCACCGTCCGGTCGCGGCGGCCGCCGCCCTGCGCGAACCAGTCGCCGAGGATCTCCTCGGTCCAGCCGGCGTGCGACTGCTCATTCCCGGCGACCTGCCCGGGCGGGCTCTGTGCCCGGCCGTAGGTGTTGGCCGTGTCGAAGAAGTTGACGCCGAGTTCGTGCGCGTGGTCCATGATCGCGTGTGCCTCGCCGGCCGGCGTCAGCGACCCGAAGTTCATCGTCCCGAGGCATAGCCGGCTCACCGACAGGCCAGACCGGCCCAGATGCGTGTACTCCATGGTGCTAGCTTTTCACGGGCATGAGCACAGTCGAGATCTTCGCTGCTTTTAGCGCCGGCCGGGATGAGGACGCGCGGACGCTGGTCTTCGAGTACATGGCGGCGACGGTGGCCGAGACCTCCGGGCGGCAGGCCCCCGCTGCGGCAGATGACCTGCCGAAGTCGCTGCGGGACGAGTGCGCGCGGCTCGCCGCGGTCTACCGCTCCCCCGGCACGCTGCTCCTCGGCTACGCCGGCGGCGAGGCCGCCGGCTGTGCCGGACTGGCCTACCGCGGTGGGCGGACCGCCGAGGTCAAGCGCCTCTACGTCCGCCCGGCGCACCGCGGGCAAGGAGTCGCGCGGGCCCTGATGGCCCGGCTGCACAGCCACGCGGCGACACAGGGCATCGAGCAGGTCATCCTCGACGTGATGCGGTCACGGACGGATGCGACCGGGTTCTACCGGCGTCTCGGCTACACCGACACCGAGCCGTTTCCCACCCGGTCCCCCGTGCCGATGGTGTACCTGCGGCGGGCTGTCGGGCCAGCCGATGTCCGGGTACCATGAGGGCATGCGTAAAACAGCGTGCCTCGGCTGGTGGCGTCCCGCTTAGGGACGGCCACTGCTGACACGCGCGCTATCCAGGCCGTCCGCCAAGGGCGGCCTTTTTGCTGACCATGAGGTCGTCCTTGCCGTGACCTAACCGACAAGTGAGGACCCCATGACCACCACACTGACCCAGACCCGCATCCTGAGCGGGGACCGGCCCACCGGCCCGCTGCACCTCGGGCACTATTTCGGCACGCTGCAGAACCGGGTGCGGCTGCAGGACGGTGGCGCCGAACTGTTCGTGCTGATCGCGGACTACCAGGTGCTGACCGACCGGGACAGGGCGCAGCGCCCGGACGAGGCCGCTATCGGGCTCGTGCTCGACTACCTGGCTATCGGAGTCGCGCCGCATCGTTCAGTGATATTCGCGCACAGCGCGGTACCGGCGCTGAACCAGCTGATATTGCCGTTCCTCAGCCTGGTTTCTGTGCCTGAACTTAACCGAAACCCGACCGTAAAAGACGAGATCTCGCATTCGCGGCAGTCGTCGGTGAGCGGGCTGATGTTCACCTACCCGGTGCATCAGGCGGCCGACATCTTGTTCTGCAAGGCGAATCTCGTCCCCGTGGGGCGAGACCAGCTGCCGCACGTCGAGATCACGCGGCTGATCGCGCGGCGGTTCAACGAGCGGTACGGGCCCGTGTTTCCCGAGCCGGACGCGCTGCTGTCCGCCGCGCCGCTGCTGCTGGGCACCGACGGCGGGAAGATGAGCAAGAGCCGCGGCAACGCGATCGCGCTGCGGGCGACCGCCGACGAGACGGCCAGGCTCATCAAGGGCGCGAAGACCGACTCGATCCGGCACGTCAGCTATGACCCGCTGGCCCGGCCGGAAGTGTCGTCCCTGGTGCTGCTCGCGGCGCTGTGCCTGGACCGGGACCCGGCCGAGCTGGCCGGCGAGATCGGCGGCGGCGGCGCGGCGCGGCTCAAGGCTGTGCTCACCGAGGCGGTCAACGAGCGGTTCGGCTCGATCCGCGCGCGACGGGCGGAGCTCGCCGGGCACCCGGGATATGTGCGTCAGGTGCTCAGGGACGGATGTGAGCGGGCTCGTGCGATCGGGAACGGCACGCTCGACGAAGTCCGCGCGGCGATGGGAATGAGGTACTGAACCTGCCAGCCGGACATTACGTGATAAATATCATCGGGCCGCAGTTATCCAGGCATTTCGACCTCATCAATTCGCGCGCGAGCGTAACATCGCGCCGAGAGGAAGCGCCAGATGAGTCAATGGGATTTCGGCGGCCCGCCGGCTGGCGGCCACGAATACGACGAGTACGGCGAGTACCGCGGCTTCCGCGACGCGGCCACCTCCGACGAATTCGAAGGCGGAGAGTTCTCGCCGGTCAGCTACGAGCGTGACCCGTACCCTGAGCCTGGGACCGCCAGGTGGGCCGGGCAGTGGCCGTTCGACGAGCCGCACCAGCACACGGCGCCGCTGCCGGCACCGCCGCATCCGACGTCGCGGGCCGGTGAGCTGTGGCCGGACGAGTCCTGGCCGCCGCGCACCGTGCCGCGTCACGCGCGCCGCCGCTGGCTCATTCCCTGCGTCGTGGTCGCCGTCGCGGCCGCGGCCGCCGGCGCCACCGTGGTGCTGCTCGGCGGCCACCCGGCCGGCCGGACGGCCGGCACCGGGCCGACCGCGCCCGGTGTCACCGCGCGGCCGAGCACGCAGCCCGCGCCGCGGACGACCGCACAGCAGCCGCTGACCCTGGCGCAGGCCCGGCAGGTGCTGGCCCGCTACACGACGCACAACAACCAGGCGAACGCGCGGATGAGCGACGCCATGCTGGCCACCATCGAGACCGGCAGCAGCTACTCGATCGACGTCGGCGTCTACCGGGTGCAGCAGGCCGAACAGGACAAGCCGTACGCGGCGTTCGGCCCGCAGCAGGCAACGTTCTACGTGCCGCGGCAGTCGCCCGCCGTCTACCCGCACTGGTTCGCGGTCCAGGTCGTCAACGCCAGCCTGGCCAGTCCCAGCAAATCGACCGGCACGGAATACCTGGTGTTCACCCAGGCCGCGCCCGGCAAACCGTGGCTGAACACCGTCGAGCCGTACGTGGTCGGCGGCGCCACCCCGCCGATCGCGATCGGCGCCGACGGCCTCGCGACCCCGGTCAGCCCGTCGGCGACATCGCTGGCGGTACAGCCGTCAAGGATCGCGGCACTCACCGCGGCCGCGCTCGACGGCGGCCCTGGCGTCCAGGGCGGCCCGCCCGGGGCGCTCGATCCGCCGAACCTCGCCGACCGCCTCGACCAGGGCTTCTGGCGCAAGCAGATCCCCGCCGCCACCGTGACCGACAGCCACGCTGCCGCGCCCGGCGCCCAGGTGTTCGGGCTGGCGACCGCCGGCGGCGGCGCGCTGCTGTTCTACACCGACGCGGCCGAGCTGACCCTGGCCCCGCCAGCCGGGGAGGCACTGCACCTGACCATCCCCGGCTTCTACTCCCCCAGCCAGGCGCTGACCTCGGCCGGGGTCGGCTACCTGGAACAGTTCGCCACTTACGTTCCGCCACGCGGCGGGTCCGGGATGCGGGTGGTGGCCGACTACTCCGGGATCACGGCGAGAAACTTATCCCGAACGAGGCGGGCCGTCTCCGGCCGGGTCGCCGTCTTGCCTGCCGGGTCAGCCAACGAGCTTGAACCGCGCCCCGGTCGGATCGGTGGCCCCGGCCAGCCGTCCGTACGGCGTGTCCTCGGCCGGCTGGGTCACCGTGCCGCCCAGCTTCGTGATCGTGGCGAGGGCCGCGTCGGTGTCGGTGACCTTGACGTACATCCCCCAGAAGTTAGGCTCGGCGGCGGGCAGGAAACCGGACGCGTCCATGATCCCGGCGATCGTCTCCCCGTCTGCCTGCAACGCGGTGAGCCGGAACTCGTCGGTGTCACCCGCGACTACCCCGTTCCAGCCGAACACGTCGTGGTAGAACGCGACAGCCCCGGCGTAGTTCCGGGTCAGCAGCTCGAAGTAGGCCGGCGCCCCCGGCTCGTTGAACGCGCCGATCCCGGCGAACTGCTTGGCCTGCCAGAGGCCGATCCGCGCGCCGGAGGGGTCGTCCACGATGGCCTCGACGCCGAGGTCGGCGATGTCCATCGGCCCGTCGCGCAAGGTGCCGCCGTGCGCGATAGCGGCTTCGACGGTGCTCTTGGCGTCTTCCACGGATAGGTAGACGCTCCAGACGTCCGGTCCATCCGTGCCGGGCATGCCCGGCACCTTCGGCATGCAGCCCGCGACGGGCGCCCCGTCGCGCATGAACATGAAGTACCCGCCGAACTCCTCGGCGGCCTCCCCCGCGGTCCAGCCGAATACTTCGGCGTAGAACGCGCGTGCTTGCGTGGTGTCGGACGTCAGCAGGTCCATCCAGCACGGCGCCCCGATAGGTCGTGTCACGATCGTTCCCCTTCAGTTGCTCGTTTCTGTCTTACAGGGAAGACGACCGCGCACCGCGAAACTCATCACTTCATGCAGACGCAGAATCGGTCCTGGAACTCGTCCAGCGCGGCGAGGCGGCCTCGTCGCCTCCCGTGATGACTCCATCCTCGCCGGCGGCGCGGCCTGGCCGGATACGGAAGACGGGCGTCTCGTACATGTGCCGCGCGATCCCTGTCGGCGAATCGGTCTCGCTAACC
>Ga0126371_10004103_pt1 | contig 12807 bp, 11 predicted proteins | sample PanSoiMetaPlot_4_FD_110145 | JGI IMG/M metagenome (GOLD analysis project Ga0126371, IMG submission 110145) | Tropical forest soil microbial communities from Panama - MetaG Plot_4 | ecosystem: Environmental > Terrestrial > Soil > Tropical forest > Bulk soil | place: Panama | collected 2016-02-17
GGATCGGCGAGATTTTCCAGCGTCCTCAGTCCCTGCTTGAGCTCATCGAAGGCCGCGACGCTGCGGTCCATCATGGCGCGGGCGTACATTGTCGGCTTCACGCCGCGCGTGCTGCGCTCGAACAGCGGCACCCCGAGGGTGCGCTCGAGCTCGGCGATCACGCCGGATACCGCAGGCTGGGAGACACCGAGCTGGGCCGCGGCCTGCGCCATGCTGCCGCGCTGACTGACGGTGAGAAAAACATGGAGATCCCGCAGCCTGATGCGGCGACCGATCTCGTGCTCGCAATCGAGTTTGTCTCCCACAAAAGTCAAGCTACCAGACGCTGTAGAGCGCTTCAATTAAAAAGTGTATGACGGTAACATATGGGTTTGTGCGCCGCAGGCGAGGGCAGCGTGCCCGACCGCCGTGTCGATGCGCTTGGACGCCGACAGTTGGTTACAATGTCGAAGCTCCGAAGCGCGCGGCCGGGGCCCGGTGCGGCGGGGCGAGGGCGGCCGCATCGCTTGTCACAATCAGAGCGGGCAATATACTGGGCGCATGAACGATCATGCGAGTGCCCGGGCGGCAGTCTTGCGACCGGGATCCGCGTACCGATGATCAAGCCATTGCGCCTGTCGGGCGTCGTGAGGGCAGTGGTCGCGGCGCTCGTCGGTCTGGCGCCGGTCACGGTCGGCCGTGCCGAGGATTTTCCATCCCGACCGATCCGCGTGCTGGTCGGGTCCGCGCCAGGCGGCGCGGCCGACGTCAGCGCCCGGCTCGCCGCCGAGGCGCTCGGCCGGGCGTTCCGCACGCCGGTGTTCGTGGAGCTGCGCGGCGGAGCCGGAGGTCTGAATGCCGTCGAGACCTTTCTGGCGAACGAGCCGGACGGGTACACCATCCTGCTCGCGGCGGTCGGTTCGTTCACGATCATTCCGGCCGGGCGGAGCGTCGCGTACGACGCCGAGAAGGATTTCATTCCGCTCGGCATTGTCTGGCGCTCCGCTCAGGTGCTCACCGTGCGGGCGGCCAATGGGGCCCCGACGCTCGCCCGCTTCATTGCGGATGCCAAGGCGCGTCCGGGAACGCTGACCATCGGCTCGGCGGGCGTCGGCACCGTGACGCATCTCACGATCGAGCTGCTCAAGCGCGAGGCGGGGATCGACGTCATTCATGTCCCGTTTCGCGGCACCGGCGCCGCCCTGCCGGCAGTGATCGGCGGCCAGATCGACGCGATGTTCAGCGACATCGGTATCATCGAGCCGCAGCTGCGCGCCGGGACTCTTCGGGGCCTTGCGGTCGCGGCGGCGCAGCACGCGCCGGCGCTGCCGGACGTTCCGACCATGGGCGAGGCCGGCCTGCCGGACGTGACCGGGGAGGTCTGGTTCGGCCTCGTGGTGTCGGCCAAGACACCGCCAAAAATCATCAAGCGTTTGCAGGATGGCGCCGCCGCCGCCCACGACGATCCCGTCTATCGGGACAAGGTCGCGCGCCTTTGTGCGAGCGTCGGCGAGCCCGGGCCGAACGCGCTCGCCCGACTGATCGCGGCCGAGGGGGCGAAATGGCGTGCGGTGGTCCGCGCGACCGGCATCAAGCTCGAGTAGCCGAAGCGTCCAACAGGTCGGCGGGAGGCCAGTCGGCGGCCGCCGTATCCCTCCGCAGATGTTCGATGAAACGCTGCGCCACCGGATTCAACGCGCGATGCCTCAGCGTCACGATGGCGAGGGCGGAAGGCGAGGCCGGGAGCTCGATCGGCAACACTCGGATCGAGCGGTACGCCTCGAGGGGGCGGACGGAGCCGGGAAAGACCGTGATATATGGCCCGCATGCCGCCAAACTCATGCGCACAGGCACCGAATAGGTCATCAGGCACACGTTCGGCGTTTTCAGGCCACGCGCGCGGAACGCCTGCATGACCGTGGAGTTCGTCCAACAGCCGGGCGGCGGCAGGATCCAAGGCTCGTCCGCAAGCTCGGCGAGGTCGATCTTGCGGCGATGAGCCCAACGGCTTCGCGCTCCCGCCGCAATCGCCAAGCGGTCCTCGAACAGCGGCTCGACGGCGAGCTCCTCGTCGACCGGCGAATCCTTCAAGATGCGCGTCAGCACCAGGTCGAGGTTTCGTGCGCACAACTCGCGAAACTCGAGCGTCGGCGACGAAAGCCGGGCGAGGTGAATGACGACGCGCGGATACCGTTGCATGAACTGGTGCAGGATCGGAGGCAGCATCGATGCCGAGACGGACTCCAGGCATCCGATCCAGAGATCCCCCGCGGTCGGATCGGCAAGATTTTCGAGTGTTCTGATTCCCTGCTTCAGCTCGTCGAATGCGGCGACGCTGCGGTCCATCATGGCGCGGGCGTACACCGTCGGCGTGACGCCGCGCGTGCTGCGCTCGAACAGTGGCACGCCGAGCGTGCGCTCGAGCTCCGCAATGACGCTCGACACGGCGGGTTGCGATACCCCGAGTTGCGCGGCCGCTTGCGCCATGCTGCCGCGCTGGGTCACGGTGAGAAAAATATGCAGGTCGCGCAGCCGGATGCGGCGACCGATCTCCCGTTCGCAATCGAGCTTGTCTGGCATACGGTCAGGCTATCAGACCCGATATGCCGCTTCAACCAACAAGTGTACCCGCACTCATGATCCTAGCGCCGTCGCCTGGCCGAAGCCGCAGCGCGGGACGAGGATTGCACGCGCGTTCTGAGCGCTCGTTGCGGCCGCGCGCGGCGGTCGCATCGTGGTTGGAGTTTTGCAAACGCCTGGGCGAGCCGCACCGCCTGGCCGCTCGACAGCTGTTTGACCGGGTCTTCGCATGCGGCGCTGGCTTGCTCGACCTGCTGCAGCAGCGCGTTGAGCGGGAGGCGCAACGCCGCGACGATCTCGATCAGGCGGCCGACCCCGATGCGGATCGCGCCCTTCTCGTATTTCTGGATCTGCTGTACGGCGACACCGACGCGCCCGGCGAGCGCCGATTGTGAAACACCTTTGGCAACACGAAGCGCGCGAATTCGTCGACCGATGGCCGCATCGATCGGCCCATCGCATTTGATGCTTCCGGCGTGCACGGCAGCTTCCCACAAGGATAATGCGCGCATGGGGGCATGTTTCGGGCGGGCTCAGTAGCCTCAATCTGAATTGGGGCCGTATAGCCGCGGCTTATATCCGTAGTCTCCGCAGGCCGCGGCACGCAGTGGACAACGGGGATAACAAGCGCCGCCGCGCTGGACATCCGCGGCCGCCGACGTAGGCTTGCGGTGCTCGGGTGACCACGTGGGCAAAGAGCAGGGTCGAAGTGCAAGCCCTGCCGCGCAGCCCCACGACGCGCCTTCGATGGTGGCACCCGAGCGCCCATCTCACATCTGATGAAGACCGCGTGATCAAAACCGAGCGCGAACCCGACCGCGTTGGGCGGCATGCGCTCGATGCGGATGCTCCTGGTGAACCGAGGCGCGAGAGCGCGCCCCGATCCGGCTCCCGCCGCCAAGCTCACACGTCGAGCAGGTCCTCGCGGGCGAACTCGGCGCGCTCCTGGATGAAGGCGAAGCGCGCCTCGGGCTTGGTGCCCATCAGCCGCTCGACCGCGGAGGCCGCCTTCTTGCGCTCGTCCTCGACCAGCACCACGCGCAAGAGCGTGCGCTTGCGCGGGTCCATGGTGGTCTCCTTGAGCTGCGCCGGCATCATCTCGCCGAGCCCCTTGAAGCGGCTGATCTCCACCTTGGCGTTGGCGTGGAATTCCTTCTTGAGAATCTCGTCTTTGTGCTTGTCGTCGCGCGCGTAGAAGATTTTTCCGCCATGCGAGAGCCGGTAGAGCGGCGGCACCGCGAGATAGAGGTGGCCCTGGTCGATCAGCTGCGGCATCTGCCGGTAGAAGAAGGTGATCAGCAGCGACGCGATGTGGGCGCCGTCGACGTCGGCGTCGGTCATCACGATCACCTTGTCGTAGCGCAGGTCCTGCTCGCGGAAATGCGCGCCGGTGCCGCAGCCGAGCGCCTGCACGAGGTCGGCGAGCTGGGCGTTCTGCGCGAGCTTGTCCTTGCCGGCGGAGGCGACGTTGAGGATTTTTCCGCGCAAGGGCAGCACCGCCTGCAGCGCGCGGTCGCGCCCATGCTTGGCCGAGCCGCCGGCCGAGTCGCCCTCGACGATGAAGATCTCGGAGCCTTCCGCCGCCGTATTGGTGCAGTCGGCGAGCTTGCCGGGCAGGCGCAGCTTGCGCACCGCGCTCTTGCGCGAGATTTCCTTCTCCTGGCGGCGGCGGATGCGCTCCTCGGCGCGCTCGACAACCCAGTCGAGCAGCTTGTTGGCCTGGGTCGGATTGCCGGCGAGCCAGTGGTCGAACTGGTCCTTGACGGCGCCTTCGACGACCTTCTGCGCCTCGGCGGTGGCGAGCCGGTCCTTGGTCTGGCCCTGGAACTCGGGCTCTCGGATGAACACCGAGACCATGGCGCCGGCGCCCGTCATCACGTCGTCGGAGCTGATCGGACCGGCGCGCTTGCCCTGGCTGGTGCGCTCGGCGTGGTCCTTGAGCCCGCGCAGCAGCGCGGCGCGCAGGCCGGATTCGTGCGTGCCGCCGTCGGGCGTCGGGATGGTGTTGCAATAGGACGACAGGAAGCCGTCGGAGTCGGCCGTCCACGCCACCGCCCACTCGACCGAGCCGGGCGCGCCGGTCTTGCCTGACTTGCCGGTGAAGATGTCCGCATGCACCAGCGTCTGGCCTTCGAGCGACGCCGCGACGAAATCCTTGAGGCCTGCCGGGAAATGGAACGTCGCCTCCTCGGGGACGTCCTCGATGCCGGCGAGCAGCTCCTTGTCGCACTGCCAGCGGATCTCGACGTCGCCGAACAGATACGCCTTGGCGCGCGTCATCTTGAACAGGCGCTGCGGGTTGAACGCGACCTTGCCCTTGAAGATCTCGGGGTCGGGCCGGAACCGCACCTTGGTGCCGCGCCGGTTCGCGATCTTGCCAAGCTTCTCGATGCCGCCCTTCGGCTTGCCGCGCGCGTAAACTTGGCGATAGAGCTGGCCCTGGCGCGCGACCTCGACCTCGGTCCGCTCGGAGAGCGCGTTGACCACCGAGACGCCGACGCCGTGCAGGCCGCCCGAGGTCTCGTAGACGTCGGAAGCGAACTTGCCGCCCGCGTGCAGCGTGCACATGATCACTTCGAGCGCGGATTTCTTCGGGAATTTCGGATGCGGGTCGACCGGGATGCCGCGGCCGTTGTCGGTGACCGTGACATAGCCGTCCTTGCCCACTTCGACCTCGATGAAGGTCGCGTGGCCGTTCAGGACCTCGTCCATGGCGTTGTCGATCACCTCGGCGAAGAGGTGATGCAGCGCCTTTTCGTCGGTGCCGCCGATATACATGCCGGGCCGGCGGCGCACCGGCTCGAGCCCCTCGAGCACCTCGATATGGCGGGCCGTATACCCCTGGTCGCCGCGCTCCCCACCTGACGCGCGGGCGCTGCGGCCGCCGGCAAGCCGGCGGCGGGTCGACGGCTCGCTTGCGTCCGAGAACAAGTCGCGGCCGCTGGGTGTTGTTTTCTTTGCGATTTTTGCCATTCCCTCATCCGCCGGGCGTAAATGTCGAGCGAATCACCGCCCCAACTATGCCATCCCGGGCGCGCGACTTGAATCGGCGACTGTGGGCTTCTTATGTCAGCCTATGTCGTGTCCCCGGGACGGCTTGTGAAGCCCTGGTTTCATGACCGGTCGCGGGTTAAGAGACCGTTGATCAACCGGCGCGCTCCCGTTCGACCCTGCATGCTTGAAACGATCGACGCCTACTTCCATCAGATCGTCGAGTTCGTGCGCGTCCACGAGACGTGGGCGGCGCCGATCGTCTTCTGCCTGGCCTTCGGCGAGTCGCTCGCCTTCATCTCGCTGCTGATCCCGGCCTGGGGCGCGCTGGTCGCGATCGGCTACCTGATCGGGCCGAGCGGGATCAATTTCTGGCCGGTGTGGATTGCGGGCTCGCTCGGCGCAGCCTGCGGCGACTGGCTGTCCTACTGGGTGGGCACCAAGCTCGGGCCGCCGGTGGCGCATGTCTGGCCGCTGTCGCGCCATCCCGATCTCCTGCCGCGCGGCGAGCGCTTCATGAAGCGCTGGGGCATCCCGGGCATCTTCATCGGCCGCTTCTTCGGCCCGCTGCGCGCCGCGGTGCCGCTGGTCGCCGGCATCCTGGCGATGCCCTATTGGCAGTTCCAGATCGCGAATTTCACCTCGGCCTTCGTCTGGGCCGCGGTGCTGCTCGAGCTCGGCGACGTGGTGCAGAAGGCGATAAGCTGGGTCTGGGGGTGAGCCGCACGGGGACGGCCGATCGCAAGCACCAGACCATCACACCTCGATCGCTCCAAAATCCATGCGATGCTGAGGCCGCCGGGCCGCGCGCGGACCCGAACCGAAAGGAATCCCGTGTCATCGCCGGCCGCCTTTCACGCGAGCGATGGCGCCGCATACGAGATGTGGCTCGGCCGCTGGTCGAGCCGGCTCGCGCCGGTCTTTCTCGATTTCGCGGATTTTTCCCAAACCGGCGAGCTGCTTGACGTCGGTTGTGGCACCGGCGCGCTCACCTTCGCGATGGCGCGGCGGTGGTCGGCGCGGCGGGTGACCGGCGTCGATCTCGCTCCGCCGTACATTCTCTATGCGCAGTCGCGCCGCACCGGCGACCAGCCGAGCTTCGAGGTCGGCGATGCCTCCGCGCTGCCCTTGGAGGATGGGCGGTTTGCCGGCGTGGCCGCGCAGCTGCTGTTTCTGTTCGTGCCGAAGCCGGTGATCGCGCTGCGCGAGATGCGGCGCGTCACGCGGCCCGGCGGGAGGGTTGCGGCAGTGGTGTGGGATGGGCGCGGCGGCCTCGTGTTCCAGCGCATGATGTGGGACACGGCGGTCGCGATCGATCCGAATGCGCGCGTCGCCCGCGACAGCCTGTTTGCCAACCCGGTCGCGATCCCGGGCGGGCTGGCGGGCTTTTTCCATGAGGCCGGACTGGAAGATGTCGAGACCGGCTCCCTCACCATCCGAATGGAGTATGCCGGGTTCGAGGATTACTGGCAGTCGTTCCAGACCGGGCAGGGGCCGGTCGGCAGCTATTTTGCCAACCTTGCGCTCGACCTGAAGGCGCGGCTCAAGGAGGCGGTCCGCGATGCCTATTGCTCCGGCGCGCCCGACGGGCCGCGGTCGCTCGCAGCCTCGACGTGGGCGGTCCGCGGCAAGGTGCCGTAGCGGGCGGCGGCATCGCGTTGTAAGCTCGTGGGATGTCGCTCGAACGCATCACCATCGTGCTGGTCTGCCTTGGCGTGCTGGCGCTGTTCGCGTTCCAGCTCTGGTCGGTGCTGCGCACCGGGCATGTGCGCTGGCGGGTCCAGCGAATCCACCGCGCGCACCGGCCGTTTGCGTTCTGGATCGAGGTCGTGGCCTGCGTGGTCGGGCTGGTGCTCTTTGCCGGCCTGCTCGCCGCGAACCTTGCTCAGTGAGGGGAGGGCGCCCCGGCGGGTGCGGTTGACGGCGCCCGGCGGGTTCCCATATAGAGCGCGCCATGATCGCGATCGCACATCCTCGCCGCTGTCGCCGCCATTTCGCGGCCACGGCCGATCGCGTCTGATCGCTGCCCCTGTGCCGCCGGACACCTCCGCGGCACCATCCTCGACATCCCGCGGTTTGTGATCCGGCGTCAAAACCCGGAAAGGAATGAGCCATGGCCAAGAAGGCGAAGGTCGGCGTGCTGGGCGCCTCCGGCTACACCGGATCGGAATGCGTGCGCCTGCTGCTGCGTCATCCCGAGGTCGAGATCGCGCTGCTCACGGCCGACCGCCGGGCCGGCCAGGCGATGCGCGAGGTGTTTCCCCAGTTCTCGCCGTTCGATCTGCCGAAGCTCATCGCCATCGAGGAGGTCGATTGGGCGAGCAGCGGGCTCGACCTCGTGTTCGCGGCGCTGCCGCACGCGACGACGCAGAAGGTGATCAAGGACCTCTTCGCCAAGACGGCGAGCCTGAAGGTCGTCGATCTGTCGGCCGATTTCCGCCTCGCCGACACCGCGGCCTATGCGCGTTGGTACGGCCACGAACATCTCGCACCGGAGCTGCAGCGCCAGGCGGTGTACGGGCTCGTCGAGGTGCATCGCGACAGGATCAGGGGCGCGCGGCTGGTCGCCAACCCGGGCTGCTACACGACCTGCAGCGAGCTGCCGCTCATTCCGCTCATCGCCCAGAAGGCAATCGATGCGGACGAGATCGTGGTCGACGCCAAATCCGGCATGACTGGGGCCGGGAGGGCGGCGCGAGAGAACATGCTCTTTTCCGAGGTCTCGGAAGGTTTTCACGCCTACGGGGTGGGCCACCACCGCCACATGGCCGAGCTCGACCAGGAATTCTCCGCCGCCGCCGGACGCCCGGTGGTGGTGAGCTTCACGCCGCATCTCGTGCCGATGAACCGAGGAATCCTCGCGACGATCTATGTGCGCGGGATGGGCGGCCGCAGCCCGGAGGATCTGCACGCGATTTTGGCGAAGCAATACGCGAACGAGCCCTTCGTTCACGTGCTGCCGGTCGGCGAGCAGCCGCAGACGCGGCACGTGCGCGGCTCCAACATGACCTTCATCGGCGTCACCCGCGACCGCATCGCGGGCCGCGCGATCATCGGCTCGGCGCTCGACAATCTGGTCAAGGGCGCGGCCGGCCAAGCGGTGCAGAACATGAATCTGATGCTCGGCTTTCCCGAGACGACGGGGCTCGAGCAGGTCGCGCTGTTTCCATAACGGCCGCAGGCAGCGCGCAGCCCCCATGGAGCGGAAGCGAAATCCAGAACCGGCATCCCCGTACTCCGCTTCGCTCCATGCGGGCTACGCGGTTAATCCGCCAGCGCCGCCAGCCGCCCGCGCGCGATCTCCTGCGCCCACTCGCCGTCGGCGTATCGGGGCCCGACCGTGAGCGCCATGCTGTAGTCCGCCTTGGCCTTCTCGATCTCGTTTGCGCCCTCGTAGGCGAGGCCGCGGCCCGTATAGGCGCCGGTGAGCGCGGAATCGTGGCGGATCGCGGCGCTGTAGTCCGCGATGGCATGCGCGTAGTCGCCCTGCTGACGCAGCTCGATCGCGCGGTTGTCATAGATGGCGGCGAGCTCCGCTCCGCTGAACTTGCCGGACCCGATCGCGGCCGTGCAGGCTGCGACTGCCGCCTCGCCGTGCTCGGCGAAGCAGCGCTCCGCGTTTGCATCGGTATGCATCCAGAAGAAAACGCCCGGAACCGCGAAAATCGCGGCTGCGCCGAGCAGAACCAGTGCGTGACGTGTCATGACCTCATCGTCCCTGCGATCCCCAGATCGATCTCAAGGACGATGCGGCAAAATCGTTAATCGCTTGCTGCCAAATCGCTCGTCGCAGTCAAGTCGCTCGTCTCAGTCGCGCACTTTGACATAACTGCCCGGCGCATCCTCGATCGGCTGCAGGACACCGCCGCCCGGCGTGCGCGCCGGCACGGTCGCGGGCGCCTGTCCCTTGATCCACGCGATCCAATCGGGCCACCACGAGCCCGCATGCTCCTTGGCGGCGGCGAGCCAGGTCTCGACGTCCTCGCCCTTCGGCCTCGCGCCGGTCCAGTACTGGTACTTCTGCCTGTCGGGCGGATTGACGACGCCGGCGATGTGGCCGGACCCGGCGAGCACGTAGCGCATCGGCCCGCCGAACAGGGACGCGCCGAGGAAGACCGATTTCGCCGGCGCGATATGGTCCTCGCGGGTGGCGAGATTGTAGATTGGGATCCGCACCCTCTTGAGATTGAGCTTGACCCCTTCGATCTCCATCTGGCGCTTGGCGAGCTTGTTGTCGAGATAGCAGTTGCGCAGATAGGCGGAGTGGTTCGCCGCCGGCATGCGGGTCGCGTCCGAGTTCCAATAGAGCAGGTCGAACGGGAAGGGCGCCTTGCCCTTGAGATAGTTGCTGATGACGTAGGGCCAGATCAGGTCGTTCGAGCGCAGCAGGTTGAAGGCGTTCGCCATGCTCTTGCCTTCGAGGTAGCCGCGGTCGTGCATGTGCTTCTCGAGCGCCTCGAGTTGCTCCTCGTCGACGAAGACCTGCAGGTCGCCCGCATGGGTGAAATCGACCTGCGCGGCGAAAAAGGTCGCCGAGCGGATGCGCTCATCGTTCTTCGCCGCCATGTAGGCGAGCGTGATCGCGAGCAGCGTGCCGCCGACGCAGTAGCCGATCGCCGTCACGTCATCCTCGCCGGTCACCTGCTTGATGACGTCGAGCGCCTTGAGCGGCCCCTCGCGCATGTAGTCGGCGAGACCCTTGTCCTGCAGGCGGGCGTCCGGATTGACCCACGAGACGACGAACACCGTCAGCCCCTGGGCGACGCACCATTTGATGAAGGATTTCTCCGGCGTGAGGTCGAGGATGTAGAACTTGTTGATCCAGGGCGGCACGATCAGCAGCGGCCGCTTGACCACCTGGGGCGTGGTCGGCGCGTACTGGATCAGCTGCATCAGCTCGTTCTGGAAGATCACCTTGCCGGGCGTGACCGCGAGATTGCGCCCGACCTCGAACATCGACGAATCGGACTGGCGGATGCGCAGCGTTCCGCCGCCGGCCTCGATGTCCTCGGCGAGCATGCGCATGCCGGTGACCAGGTTCTCGGCATTCGCCTGCAGCGTGGTGCGCAGAATCTCCGGATTGGTGAGCACGAAATTCGACGGCGACACCGCATTGGTGATCTGGCGGACGTAGAACTCGGCCTTGTGCTTGGTGTGCGGATCGAGGTCCTTGGCGTCCGTGACCAGCCGGTTCGCCCAGTCGCTGGTCAGCAGGTACGCCTGCTTGAGGAAGTCGAAATACTGGTTCGAGGACCACTCGGGATCGCTGAAGCGCTTGTCGCGCGGATCGGGCGTCGCGACCGGCGCCGAAGGCTCGCCGGCGAGCCGCCGCGCGGCGCTCGCCCACAGGTCGAGATAGGTCTTGCCGAGCGTCTGCTGCAGGTGGATCGAGCGCTGCGGGTCGGCCAGCCAATATTCCATCACTTTGCCGAGCGTCTTCGCCGCATCGGTGACGAGGTCGGCGCTGTCGTCGGCGACGCGGCCTTCCTCGCGCGGCTTGAGATAGGCGGCGAGCGCCCGGCCGCCCTGTTCCACCATGCGGGCAATGTTCCTGGAAAAGGCCTCGACATCGATCGGCGGCGTCGGCACCGGCCTGGTCGTCGGCCGGGCCGGTTGTGCCGCAGCCGCAGGCGGAGCTGTTGCGGCCCTGGGAGCGGCACGCTCGTCCGGCCGGTGCTCGGCGGCGCCATTGCCACGCGGCGGCGCCGGACTGCGCGGTTCCGCGGCCGGATCGCTGGCTGGCGTGGGCGTTAACCTTTGCGTCGGATCCAAGAGCCAGGTCCCGCTTTGGACATTTTTGCTCGTTAGCGGTTTCGCGTCATGGGCAGATGACGGGGGCCCGTCGGGGAACCCATTCTGGATGAATATAGTGGCGAAGTCTCGAACCGGGCGGGGGTGCGCGATCGAATTCGTTGCTGCATCCGCGAAGGCGAGGCCATTGCGGGCGGTCGGCCTGGTGCTCGGTCTGGCGCTGGGATTGGGGGGCTGTTCCAGCACCTTGAGCGAAATGCCCACCCAAATGGGGGGGCTTCCGGCCGGTGCCCCCGAACGGCCGGCCGCGCCGGCGGCGTATCCCGCAGTGCACGACATGCCGCCGCCCCGTCCCAATACCGTCCTGTCCGACGACGAGCGAAAAAAGACCGAGGCCGACCTCGCCGCGCTCCGCGCCCGCCAGGAAAAGCAGGCAGGCACGATCAGCACGACCGGGTCGATCCCGAAGGATTCGCAGTCGCCGCAATAGGTTGAATTAGGCCGAGGGTGCGGGGTCGAGGAACGCGCGCATCCGTGCTAGAACGGCCCAGCACGACCCCACCGGACATATGAGTCGGCCGCCGGCCGCGCCGGAAGACCGGGAATCGGGACCATGGAAGAATTTCACCGCATCCGCCGCCTGCCGCCTTACGTGTTCGAACAGGTGAACCGGGCGAAGGCGGCGGCGCGCAACGCGGGCGCCGATATCATCGATCTCGGCATGGGCAATCCCGATCTGCCCGCCCCGCCGCACGTGGTCGAGAAGCTCAAGGAGACGATCGGCAAGCCGCGCACCGACCGCTACTCGGCCTCGCGCGGCATTCCGGGCCTGCGCCGCGCCCAGGCGGCATATTATGCGCGGCGGTTCGGCGTGAAGCTCAATCCCGACACCCAGGTCGTCACCACGCTCGGCTCGAAGGAAGGGTTTGCCAATGTCGCGCAGGCGATCACCGCGCCGGGCGACGTGGTGCTGGTGCCCAACCCGAGCTATCCGATCCACGCCTTCGGCTTCCTGATGGCGGGCGGCGTCATCCGCTCGGTGCCGTCCGAGCCGACGCCCGCCTTCTTCGAGGCGCTCGAGCGCGCCTGCATGCATTCGATCCCCAAACCGCTCGCGCTTGTCGTCTGTTATCCGGCCAATCCGACCGCCTATGTGGCGGACCTCGATTTCTACCGCGACGTGATCGCATTCGCAAAGAAGCACAATCTCATCGTGCTGTCCGATCTCGCCTATGCGGAAGTGTACTTCGACGGCAATCCGCCGCCGTCGCTGTTGCAGGTGCCGGGCGCGATGGATGTCGCGGTCGAGTTCTCGTCGATGTCGAAGACCTATTCGATGCCGGGCTGGCGCATCGGCTTTGCGGTCGGCAACGAGCGCATCATCGCCGCGCTCGGACGGGTGAAGTCCTATCTGGACTACGGCGCGTTCACGCCGGTACAGGTGGCGGCAACCGCGGCGCTCAATGGTCCCGACGACTGCGTCAAGGAGATGCGCAAGATCTACCA
>Ga0126371_10004105_pt1 | contig 12806 bp, 16 predicted proteins | sample PanSoiMetaPlot_4_FD_110145 | JGI IMG/M metagenome (GOLD analysis project Ga0126371, IMG submission 110145) | Tropical forest soil microbial communities from Panama - MetaG Plot_4 | ecosystem: Environmental > Terrestrial > Soil > Tropical forest > Bulk soil | place: Panama | collected 2016-02-17
CGGATGACCTATGCAGCCGGCGCGTCCGTCGCGCTGATCGAACTGATGGCATGGGAACGATGGTATGAGCGGCTTCAGTCACCCCAATTTCGGCAAAGAAGTCCGCGTAGAGACCAGAGGTCGTGGGCGAGCCGACCAGCATAGAGGAGACCTGATGGCGCACACGCATACCAGGGCCAAGATGCGGGCGCAGAAGCGTGCGCCGATCCATGCACATGTCGATGACATGCGGCAGGGTCAGCGCGTCATCGTGGTGCCGCCGGGAGAGACCCCGATGTCAGGTCACATCATGGGCTGGGGCGGCGAGTGCCCGGCGTGCGGCGGTCCATCCTTCCTGGTCCAGCTATGCGCCACCGGGGAGATGGTCGGCGTCTGCCTAGACGGACTGCGCCTGCCGTCCTGACATGCAGGCCGCCGGTCTCGCCCTGGTCCGTCGTGGCCGCGACGGCAGAGACCGCGTGCTCCTGGTCCGTCACGCAGAACGCGGGACATGGGAATTCCCCGGCGGCGGCGTAGAGAAGGGAGAGACTTTCGGACAGGCAGCGGCACGGGAAGCAGAAGAGGAGGTGGGGGCACCGCCGATCGAACCCCGCGTGCCGCTGACCCGTGCCACGGTAGGCAAGACAGACTACGTCGTCTATCGCGCCATAGCGCCAGACAGATGGCGCCCGAAGCTCGACGGCGAGTTATCCGACTGGATGTGGGCCTCGCCGAACGCAGGATTGCGTCCTGAGCCGCTGCACGAAGGCATGGCCAGGACGCTCGATCTGCTGGCGTCGCTGACCACACCCGCGATGGATGCCGATCCCGCAGGCTATGAACACTGGTGGGAGGCCACCGATCCCGAGGTGGAACTACCCCATCCATCACCACTGGAAGAGGTGCTGCGTCACGGCAGGGCGCTGCCTCCCGGCATCGACGCAGAATTCAAGGAGAGCGAACACCCCAGAGGCCAGCCTGGAAACAAAGGCCAGTTCGGCCCCGGCGGTGGCGGCCCTGGGAAGCCCGCTCGCGGCGCCCGAGGCCAGGGCGCTACCCCCGCCCCGGCGAGAGGCGCCAAGGCCGCCACAGAGCGTCCTACGCCCGCAGAAGCAGGCACGCCAGCGGGCACGCCCAAGCTCACCAAGACCGCCACCCGTGCGTTCGCCGGCAAGCCTATCCCGACCAAGACGCAGCTATCGAAGCAGGAAAGCGGCAAGATCGGCGAAGCCGTCATTCTGGGCTGGCTGCGTCAGCATGGCGGGATCAAGGATGCTGCACCGCTCAACGCGCATATCAGCAACTATGCCGTGGACGCCGCCGGCGACCATCAGGCCATCGAGTTCAAGACTGGCCTCGTGAGCAACGGTGAGAGCGCGCAGAAATGGCGTGCCACCATCGGTCAACCGGGCAAGGCAGAGACCGCATGGCTGGCGACCGCGACGCCGGAAGAAAAGGCGATCTGGAACGCGCGGAAGATGCAGGCGATCATGGACCGCAAGATGGCGGCGGTCGCCGATCTGGAAAAGAAACACGGTGTCAAGATCAAGCCCCGCACCGTCACCGCGATCATAAATCCCGACACCGGCACGGCGGATATCTACAGCTTCGAGGGTTTCCACCACCACATTCGCTGGAACAGCGCAGAGACCAAAGCAGCCTACGTCGGCAGCTACCGCTACCAGATGGGCGGCGGCGACGCTGCCATGGACGCCGAGTTCCAGGAGACCGACCATCCGCGAGACGAAAGCGGCAAGTTCACCGCAGGCGCGGGCGGCCCCAGCCTGCCCGACTCCGCGTCCACCATGGCCAAGGCCATCCACAAGCTCATGAACGATCCTTCGGTCTCGACCAAGACCAAGATCGCCATGATCAAGACCAAGAAGCCCAAGCCCGGTGGCGTCACCGAGAAGTTTCAGAAGGATGTGCTGAAGCATCTGGCGATGCCGGAACCGCAGAAAGTGCAGGAACCGGAAGAGGAACTCTACGTCGAACCGGAAGAGGAAGAAGTATACGAACCGGAGAAACAGGGATCGCCGCCACCGAAGCAGAAGATGGAGCCGCCACCGCACCCGCCGGGCGGCGAGAAGGTGGACCCCGTAGACAAGAAGACCATGGATGATATCGCCCAAGGCGACGGCGATCTGAAGGATAAGCTGGACGATCTGAATTGGTGGTTCGAGAACGGCAGCGGGCAGGCAGCCAACTATGCCAACGCCTGGATGGACAAGCTCAGCGGCAAGACGGCGCCGGAGGAGAAGCCCAAAGCCGAGATACCGCAGCCGCACGAAGGCTCTGTGCCGCAGAATGACCTATACAACATAGCGACCGGCAGCCTGTCTGATGCCGAGAAGATCAAGAAGATCAGCAAATACGGCACCGTGGTCGAATACCCGAACGGCTACGCTGCGAAATATGCCGACAGTCTGATCAAGGCGCTCGGCGGCGAGGGACTGAAGCAGGCAGAAGCCAAGCCCACGCAGCCAGAAGCACCGAAAGGCACGATCGAGACCAAGAACCCGGCCCGCCTGGAACGCGGCATGACCCTGTGGAAATCGGCGGTAAAGGTCACGTCCGCCGCCGACGACGCATCCGTCAAGGCGATCCCCACGCTCCGGCCATCCTACTGGACGACCAAGCTGGGTAAGACCGCCAAAAGCGCCGCTGCCGACTACAAGGCCGGTTCCGGCTCGATCAACAGCCATCTACGCGGCGAAGGCACCGACGAAAGCTGGATACAGCCGACCATCGACAAGCTGGACGAGGCGTTCGAGCATCCGGAAGCCAAGATCACCGAAGATATCGTGCTGCATCGCGGCGAGAACGTGCCCGACGAACAACTGACGAAGTGGAAGAAGCAACTGGCCGCCGGCAGCATAGTCCGCACCGCGCGAGAAGGTTTCACATCCACATCCGCCGCCGCCAAGGCCGCGTTCGACCATCTCCCGGTGCAATATGTCATCACCGCGCGCAAGGGCACACCGGCGCTCGGGGTCTACAGCGCCAACAACAAATATGAGCATGAGAACGAAGTCCTACTCCGCCACGGTTCGGTTTTTGAAATCTACAAGATCGAGGAAAAGGGCGGTAAGAACTTTGTCCATTGCTACACGATGTGAGGCACGCCATGGCCAAACGACCCAAGCAGCCTGAGACCGGCACCGCAGACGGCATGATCGTCATCATCGACGGCGAAGTGGTCTGGGACGGAGAAGCAGACCAACTCGGTGTCACGTCCAAGGTCGGGCAGAAATGGCCGATGAAAAAGGACGATCTCCAGGAGTTTGAGGACGCCGAGGACGATTGATGCCGGTCCCCGCCGCCGTCCAGGAGGAGTTCGCCCGCAGCCTGGAGACCTATATAGGCGACTACACGCGCTCCCTCGATCAGGTGGTCTCCCGCCAGCCGCCGCGCGTCCAGGACCAGGGCGCAGACATGGCGCTCGATCGCGCCACACACCGCACCTATGACAGCTTCGGCCGCCTCCACGTCGGGCAGTCCAATATCAGCAAAGCGAATATCTGCGAATATCGGGGCAACGAGATACCGAACGCAGAAGCCCTCGGTCTCGATCCCCGCCGCATGTATCGGCTCTACCGCGATCCTCAGGAACTCGCCCGCGCGGCGCCGACTTTCAACAACCTGCCCATCCTGCATACCCACGTCCCGGTCTCTGCCGACGCCGCGCATAGCGACAAGGTCATCGGCAGCACCGGCACCGATGCCACCTACGAGCATCCCTATCTGCGCAACAGCCTCGTGTTCTGGCACCGGGACGCCATAGACGGCATCGAGGACGGCGACCGCAGACAGCTATCCAGCGCCTACAGCTACGACCCCGATATGACGCCAGGGGAGATAGACGGCGACCACTACGACGGCGTCATGCGCAATATCAAAGGCAACCATGTCGCTCTCGTGCCGGAAGGCAGGGCCGGGGACGACGTGGTGGTCGGCGACGCGAAACCACAGACCCAGGAGAAGGACATGCCCGCTGCCAAGAAGCAGCCCACTCAGTCTCGTATGGCGCTGCTCGCCAGCGGCGCACTGATCGGATACCTCACGCCTAAGCTGGCGCAGGACCAGCGCCTGCCCGATCTGCGGCCCGTCCTGAAAGGCGTAGACGCCAAGAACTACCGCAAACTGAAGAAGGGCATCGGCGACGGCGTCGTGAAGCTGATGCGCGGGCGGCTCGCCGAGGACGCCACCCTCGACAATATCCACGACTTCCTCGACAGCGTGGACAAGCCCGACGCAGGCGGCATCCCTCCCGAAGAGGTCGAGGACCAGCCGCCCACCGAGCCGCTGAAGGCCGGGGCACCGAACAACGGCCTGGAAGGCCAGGATGATGATGAGGTGGACAATCCGCAGGAGACCGCCGAGTCCGCGCTCGCCTTCCTGGTCGCCCACATGGCGGAACTGAAGGCACTCCTCGCCGCTGCCGGCGCCGGTGGCGGAGGCCAGGATGAGGAGAACGAGGAAGAGAAGGTCCACGACCCCGCAGAGGACAGCGAGGAAAATCCGAATGAGGGCAAGGTGAGCACACACTCTGTGAACAAGCCCGCGATGGACGCGGCGATCAGGAAGGCGCAGGCGGAGACCCGCCGGCAGATGCGAGAGATCGCAGAAGCCGAGAAGTTCATCGCCCCCTGGGTCGGCGACCTCGCCATGGCGATGGACAGCGCCACCGACGTGTTCAAGGCCGCGCTCGATGCTCTCTCCATCGATGTCGAGGGCATCCATCCATCGGCCTATCGGAAGATACTCGAACTCCAGCCCAAGCCGGGTGAGCGCCAGCGCAGCTTCGCGATGGACCGCGCCCCGGCCGCCGCGAGCAAGACCTTCGCCGAACGCTTCCCGGACGTCGGCCGTCTGAAGGTCGTGTGAGCCTCCGCGCGGCAGGCCAAGCCGCGCATCCCCTCGGAGTATGGAACTATTGAAAGGAGGCCACAGTGCCGTTCCAAACCTCTGTCTTTACCCAGCCGGCACCCGCCGTTGCTGGGGACTTCGCATCCTCCAACCCGCGCCATGTGGTGCTCGCCGGTCCCGGCCAACTCGTGGTCGGTGCCGCCGGTCTCACCATCGGGCGGTTCGCGTGGCTCGATAACGCCACCTACACCATCGCAGGCAATGTCGGAGATGGTGCGGTGCCCGATGGCTTCGTCGGTCGTCACCAGCAGGCGCTCATCACCGCCTATCTGGCAGAGACTTCCATGGTCATCCCGCAGGGGTTCGGCTGCACGCTCTATGCGTCAGGCGATTTCTGGGTCCTGAACGAAGGCACGACCCAGGCAACCCCCGGTCTGAAAGCGTTCGCCAACCTCGCCGATGGCAGGATCAGCTTCGCTGCGGCCGGGTCTACCGCCACCAGCGCAGCCTCCGTCACCGGCTCTATCGCGGCCAGCACCGCGTCAGTCACGGGCAGCATCAACAACAACGTGCTGACCGTCACCGTCGTATCCTCCGGCACCCTGGTCCCCGGCGGCACGCTCTCTGGCACCAACGTCGCGTCAGGGACGAAGATCGTCTCGCAGCTTTCCGGCACGGCGGGCGGCGTCGGCACCTATTCGGTATCACCATCCGAGCAGACCGTGGCCAGCACGTCGATCTCCGAGACCTACGGCACGATGACCGTGACCGCCGTCACGTCGGGCACCATCTCGATCGGCCAGACCGTCAGCGGCTCCGGTGTCACAGCCGGCACGCGGGTCACCGCCTTCGGCACCGGCGCGGGTGGCACCGGCACCTACATCGTCGATCCCACGCAGACAGCGGCTTCCACAACCATCACGGTCGCCGGCAATATCGAGACCAAGTGGATCGCGGCCTCGTTCGGCCTCGCCGGCGAGTTGGTCAAGATGTCCAGCCAACTGCTGGGCTAGGAGGAGGGAGACCTATGGCACCAGAGCGTATCACGCAGCGCGATCTCCAGATGATCGCCGCAGAATGGGGTATTCATTTCCCCGACGGCGTCCATGTCATGGCCGAAGACGAGCGGCTGGCATGGCGCAAGGACTACCGGCTGGCCATGGACGCGCAGCCCGCGCTGGTGTCCACGTCCAACGCCGGTATCCCGTCCTTCCTGACCATGGTGGTCGATCCCGCGATCATCAAAATCCTGCTCTCTCCGAACAAGGCCGCGAAGATACTGGGCGAGAGCAAGAAGGGCACATGGCTCGACCAGACCGCCATGTTCCCCCTGATCGAGCGCACGGGCGAAGTCTCTTCCTACGGCGACTTCAATACCAACGGCCGCGCCGGGCTGAACATGGCCTTCCCCCAGCGGCAGTCCTATCTCTACCAGATCATCAAGGAATACGGTGAACTGGAGATGGAGCGCGCGGGCCTCGCCCGTGTCTCCTGGGCCGCCGAGCTTGACGAAGCCGCCGTGATCGTGTTGCAGAAGTTCCAGAACCTCACCTATTTCTTCGGGGTCCAGAACCTTCAGAACTACGGCCTGCTGAACGATCCGTCGCTCTCAGCGGCGCTCACGCCCATCACCAAGGCAGCCGGAGGCGCGCGGTGGATCAACACCAGCAACCAGATCGTGGCGACGGCGAACGAAATCTTCACCGACATCCAGTCTCTGGTGATCCAGTTGGTCCAGCAGACCGCCGGGTTGGTCGAGGAAGACGACGCCCTGACCCTGGCGATGTCGCCCACATCGCAGGTGGCTCTGACCGCGACCAACCAGTTCAACGTGAACGTCAACGATCTGATCAAAAAGAACTTCCCCAACATGAAGATCGAGACGGCGGTCCAGTATGGGGCGCTGACGGCCAGCAATCCGCAGGGCAACCCGGCGGGCAATCTGGTGCAGTTGATCGCGGAGCGGGTGGAAGGCCAGGAGACCGGCTACTGCTCGTTCAACGAGAAGCTGCGCAGCCATCCGATCATCCGCGACCTGTCCTCCTTCAAGCAGAAGGTGACACAGGGGACGTGGGGCGCCATCATCCGTCAGCCGATGGCGATCTCCAGCATGGTAGGAGTCTGATGACCACCGATACTGTCTGTGTGGCCTGCAAGATGCCCAACGGGGTATGGCTGAGACGCGAGCACCCCGCCGAGGAATGGGAGCCGGTCATGGGCGGCGGCTCCCGCAAGGTCATCGTCTATCATGAGGAAACCGGCACGCGCGTATTCGTGGCCGGCAACTCCTTCCCCCATGGCGCCTCTCCCGCCGCAGAGGTCATCGGTGGCTTCGCGATCACCAAGGACGTGCCGCGCGAGACCTGGGAGAACTGGCTGAAGAACCACCACGACGCGGACATGGTGAAGAACCGGGTGATCTTCGCCGTGCCGACCATGGAGGATATGCGCGTGGAGGCAGTGAAGAACGAAGTCGCCCGCTCCGGCCTGGAGCGGATCGATCCCTATAACCTGCCGCGTGAATTCCGGGCCTCCAGGAACGACATGACCGGGATAGAGAAGGCCACACCGGGCAACCGATAGGCTCTCGCCATGTCCTACATCGTCTTCTGCGCCTGCGAAGCTACGCCCTGTAGCTGCGATCCCGCCGTCACGTTCGACTATGGCACCTGGATCACCCGCTATCCGCAGTTCTCGTGCAGCGTGACCAAGCAGCAGGCGTCGCTGCTGTTCGATGAGGCCACGCTCTATCTGAACAACGACATGTGGCCGACATGCAGCGGAGCGAAGCGGCTCGTGCTGTTCGGTATGCTCGTGGCCCATATCGCAGAACTGAACGCCCGTGCCGTCCGGGCTGGTGTCGGCAGCGCCATGACCGGACAGGTGAACAATGCCAGCGAGGGCAGCGTCTCCATCGGTCTCCAGCCCCTCGGAGCGACCGGCGCGGGAGATAGCCCCGGCGCGGCATGGTATAACCAGACCCCCTACGGAGCGGCCTTCTGGCGGGCGACCAGCGGCTATCGCATGGCGCGCTATATCCCAGGCCCTCGCCCCTTCCTCGGCGTCTCCCCCGGCGATCCATGGGGCATCTTCCGCCGGGTGCCCTGATGGCGATGGGTATGTCTGGCGGTGATCGCTGGCAGGCACGCCTGAAAGAGATCGAGGACAGGCTGAAGCGGAACCCAGAGGTCCACGTCGGCTTCCCAGAGAACAGCACCTATCCGGACGGCACGTCGCTGCCGATGGTCGCCGCGATCAACGAATACGGGGCGAACATCCGGATGCCGGCGCGCACCGTCACGGTCTATCGGAACATCGACATGGCCACCGGCGAGTTCCGCCGCAGCGGCCGGTTCGTGAAGCGGGCGAAGGCGAACTTCGCCACCACGCATCATGTCCCCGCGCATGTGGTCAAGATACCGGCGCGGCCCTTCATGCGGACCACGGTGCAGCGATACGGCAAGACATGGCCCAAGGCCGCCGCCGCGCTCCTGGTGAAGAATGACTACGATCTCACCAAGACGCTGTATCTCATCGGCGAGGGGATCAAGGGGCAGATGGCGCAGACCATCACAGATGGCCCCTGGGCGCCGAACAGCCCCGCCACGATCCGCAGGAAGGGACATGCGGCGCCGCTGATAGATACTGGCTTCATGCGCCAGCACATCGCCGTGGAGGTCATCGAGAAATGACGCGCTACATGAAGGCATCGATCGCCACCGCCCTGATGTTCGCGGCCTCGGTGGTCTGCGCACTTGCGCAGCAGTCTCCGGCCTTCCCAGATACGTCCTCTCCGCCCAAGGTCGCCCCTGGCTTCGTCATCGGCACTCTGAACGCCTCCGGGCAGTTCGTGCCGTCATCCAACACGCAAGGGGTGGCGACCGCGCCGATCACCGGCACACCGACGCAGGCGACCGTGACATGCGGCAATACCTCGACGCAGCTTCTGGCGGCATCGGCAGCAGGGAGCTTCATCCGCGTATCGGTGCCGCCCGGTGGCTCTACCGTGTGGTTCAACTGGGCCGGCGCCGCCGCCGTGGCCGCCACGCCTTCCGATCCGATCACAGCGGGCAACGCGATCTGGTGGACGACCTACGTGCCGACCAGCGTGATCAACTGCATCGTCGCCTCCGGTTCCCAGGCCGTCACCGTCATCTCGAAATGAGGACGTGATGTCAGGCTTCGTCCACTTTCTCCGCACCCCGCCGGTCAGTTCCTTTGCCAATTATCCCCCGCCAGCACCTACGACGCAGGGAGTGCCGCAGATGCCGACCGTCGTTCCAGACCGACCGAACGTGAACTGCCTGACGGAGGATGAGGCTGAGACCAAGTGGTGCTTCGTCGCGGTGCTGAACTCAGGCAGGCAAGAACCTGGACAGCCGAATGACCCGTATTCCCAGACCCGGTGTAATGGCAGCGGGTGTGCCGCGTGGCGCTGGTTCATCGATGGCAGCGGCCAGACCACCTATGGCTCCTGCGGCCTCGCCGGCCCGAGCAATACGTAGGTGGATCACCTGACGCAGTTCTTCGGCTTCTCTCATCTACCGGAGCATCTGGCCGAGATATCTAAGCCATTCGCCGAACTGGCCGCATGGATCGTGGTGACGCTGCCGCCTAATCCGGAAAGAACTGTCGCTCTGCGCAAACTTCTGGAAGCGAAAGACTGCGCTGTGCGGGCAAGACTGTATAAGCCATGAACCTCCACGGCATGGTCACCGGCATCATAGGGATCATCAACCCCAACGTCTCAATCACCATCGCGCGTAGCGCCGGATGGAAGCCGGGCGCAGACGGCGCCCAGGTGCCGCAATACACCTTCACCTATGGCGTCCCGGCCCAGATACAGCCGATGGCGACTGATGATCTGCGCCAGATCGAGGGCCTGAACATCCAGGGCAACAAGATGGCGGTCTATTTCACCGGCGACTGGGGCACCATCATCCGCGTCGGGCAGTTCGGTGGCGATCTTCTCCTGTTCCCGGACCAGACGTGGTGGCTGGCGACGATCAACGTCGAGAACTGGCCCGACTGGAGCAAGATCATCGCGGTCCAGCAGGTCAACCCGCCGCTGGGCACGCCGCCCCTGCCACCGCTCGACGTATGGCCTAGCTAGGAGAGCACGATGCCGCTGGAAAAGGGATCGTCCCACGAGACCATCAGTCGTAACATCTCGACCGAGATGCACCACGGAAAGCCACAGAAGCAGGCCATAGCGATAGCGATGCGCAGCGCCGGTAAGTCCCGTGACGCGCAACCCGGCACCATGACCGCGCCGTCCAGCGGCACGCCGGTATCCGCGCGGCAGAAGCCGGCGGCTCCGGTGTGGCCGGGAAAGGTCAGATAAGGATGCGTGGTTTCCTGATCGCCGTGTTCGGCATGGCCGCCGTGTGGCTCATGCTCGCCTTCGGCCTGATCGCTCTGGGCACCTCGATGCCGTAGATGCCCGCGCTGATAGACATCACCGCGCAGGCTCTCAGCACGTCCCTCACGCAGTATCTCCAGTCTGTCCTGCCCACCGACTGCCAAGTGATAAAAGGGCAGGTCAACCGGGTCTCTTCGCCGCTCGGCGACTATGTCGAGTTCACCGCCATCGCGCGGAACCGGCTGGCGACCAACGTGGCGACCACGATCGACACCATCCTCCAGGGCAGCATCTCGGGCACCACGCTGACCGTCACGTCGATCCAGAACGGGCCGATCCTGCTCGGCAACCCGCTCATCGGCGTGGGGATAAGCGCCGGCACCACCGTCACGGCCTTCCTCACCGGCTCTGGCGGGGTGGGGACCTACACCGTCAGCGTAGCTCAGACCTATGGCCCCGGCGCCCTCTATGCCGGTCTCCGTGCCATGGATCAGGCCACCGAGATCATCGTCCAGATAGATGTCCACGGTCCCGGATCGCCAGAGAACGCGCAGGTGCTCACGACCGTTCTGCGTGACGAGAGTGCGGTGCAGTGGTTCTCCGACAACATGCCCGGTGTGGCCCCGCTCTATGCCGATGACGCGAAGCAGATACCGTTCATCACCGCCGAGCAGCAGTTCGAGGAACGCTGGATCGTAGAGGCACATTTCGAGGCCCACATCACCGTCAGCATCCTGCAAGAGTTCGCCGATCAGATCGTGGTCACACCGCTCAGTGTCGATGCCACATACCCTGTGAGCTAGGAGCCAAAGATGTCCGGAACCGTGATGCCGACCGCTATCCCGGCCGACATGATCGTCAACGTCACGCCTTCCGTCATCCAGGCGGGTGGCGCCGCTCTCGACCTGTCCGGCCTCATGCTCACTACCAGCAACCGCGTGCCGATCAACCAAGCCCTGTCGTTCCCGACGCAGGCGGCGGTCGGCGCCTATTTCGGCCTCACCTCGACAGAATACGCCCTGGCGGGGAACTACTTCTCTGGCTTCGACAACAGCAACAAGAAGCCCGGTGCCATGCTGTTCGCGCAGTATAACACCGGGGCGGTCAATGCGTGGCTCCGGGGCGGCTCGCTGTTGTCCATGACCTTGACGCAGCTACAGGCGCTCTCGGGGTCTCTGACCGTCACCATCAACGGCACGCCCACCACCGCAGGCGCGGTCAACCTCTCCGCTGCCACGAGCTTCAGCAACGCCGCAGAACTCATCTCGACCGCACTCGGTCTCACCGGCCCCGCAGGCGCATCCTTCACCGGACAGATATCCGGCACCACGCTCACCGCATCCGGCACCATCACCGGCACGATCGCGGTCGGACAGGAGGTGAAAGGCACCGGTGTCACCGCCAACATGCTGATCACCGCGCTAGGCACCGGCACCGGTGGGGCGGGCACCTATACCGTCAGCATCAGCCAGACCATCGGCCCGATCGCCATGACATCCGATACGCCGGTCGTGACCTACGACTCGGTCATCGGTGACTTCGTGGTGCAGAGCAGCACGACCGGCCCATCATCCACGATCGCTTACGTTACCGGCACCCTGGCCGCGCCGCTCGCGCTCACGCAGGCCACCGGAGCGGTCCTGAGCCAAGGAGCCGCCGCCGCGACGCCGTCCGGCACCATGACCAATCTCTCCCTGGTCACGCAGAACTGGGCCACGTTCTCGACCGCGTTCGATCCGGATGGCGGATCGGGGAATACCAACAAGCTCGCCTTCGCCACCTGGACCACGCAGCAGAACAACCGCTTCCTCTACGTGCCATGGGATACCGACGTCTCTCCGTCCACCAACGCCAACGCCACATCGAGCCTCGGCAACATCCTGAAGGCCTGCAACTATTCAGGCATCGCCCCGTTCTGGTCGCCCACGCAGGGCGCCACCATGGCTGCGTTCCTCATGGGCGCTGTCGCCTCGGTAGACTTCACCGAGACCAACGGTAGGACCACGATGTTCGCCCGCACGCAGGGCGGACTGACGGCGGACGTCACGTCGCAGACCGTGGCGGCGAACCTCCAGGCCAACAGCTACAACTTCTACGGCATCTACTCGACTGGCAGCCCGAACCTGTTCACCTGGATCGTCAACGGTGTCACCACCGGACCCTTTGCTTGGATCGACAGCTACATCAACCAGATATGGCTGAACAACGAGTTCCAGGTCGCGATGATGGAGCTTCTCGCGACGGCGAAGTCCATCCCGTATAACCAGCAGGGCTACGGCATGATCCGCAGCGCCATGCTCGATCCCATCCTCGCAGGCGCCAACTTCGGCGCCTTCCGCCCCGGCGTCACGCTCTCGCAGGCGCAGATCGCGGAGGTGAACAACTCTGCCGGGTTCAAGATCGATGACGTGCTATCCCGCGTGGGGTGGTATCTGCTCATCAAGGATGCCAGTCCGCAGGTCCGTCAGGCGCGCGGCAGTCCGCCGATCACGTTCTTCTACGTCGATGGCCAGAGTGTCCAGCGCATCTCAATTGCGAGTATTGAAGTAGCGTAATAGCAACCACGGGTCGGCACGGCGTTCGAGCGCCATACCGA
>Ga0126371_10004107_pt1 | contig 12804 bp, 13 predicted proteins | sample PanSoiMetaPlot_4_FD_110145 | JGI IMG/M metagenome (GOLD analysis project Ga0126371, IMG submission 110145) | Tropical forest soil microbial communities from Panama - MetaG Plot_4 | ecosystem: Environmental > Terrestrial > Soil > Tropical forest > Bulk soil | place: Panama | collected 2016-02-17
AGCCAGCGATTGCCAGGGCCCGGCTGCGACGTACGTCACGCGCGGCTCGCCAGCAAGCCTGAGCTCGGCCTCGGTGGACTTGCCGGAGCGGGCGCCGCCGATGATGAGTGTCCGCCGCGGCCGGCTGTCAGGCCGCTCCCGCGGCGCCACAAGGCCGCTGATGAGCTGCTCGTCTTCCCCCTGGCAGACCTGCCACAGCTCGCAGCGGCGGCCGAGCTCGGCCGCAGAAGTGACCCGGTGGTCGGTGTAGAGCGCCACGATGGTGGTCCGCGCGTGCACCAGTCCCGTCTGCCGGAGCCGGCCGAGCTGAGCGGGATTGGTTAGCAGGTCGAGCAGGGCGAGGTCGTACGGTGCGGCACCGGCCGGCGGTTGGGGCTGATGGCCAGGCCCGGCGGCCAGCAGCAGGCGGCTGCCATCCGGGCCGGTGATGTCAAAGCCCCCTGGCACCGCGTCGATTCGATGCGCTGAGGTCGATGGCGACCCCGTTCCCCCAGGCGGTGGCCCGCCGGGCGTGAACTCCACGACCCCGTCCACCACCACCCCACCTGGTTTCCGCCGCAGGCCCGCGGAACTCGCGCGTCGGCAGGACGCGCACCCGCAGCCGGGCTCCGGCCAGCCGCCCGCGCCGCCGGTTCCGGTCAGGACCACGTCCACTGGGCTACCCGATGGTCGATGCTGGTTACGATGGCGGCCTTGATCCTAGCTAGGAGCGCGCGAATGAGCTGGACCTGGCAACTGGAGAAGGAAGACGGGACGGTCGTGGTCGGCCGCGATCTGGTGAAGGAGACCTGGATCAGCCAGGGCGACGCGGAGAACTGGCTCGGCGAGCACTTCGCCAGTCTGCTCAACGCCGGCGTAGACCAGGTCACGCTGCTGGAGGACGGCCGGGTTGAGTACGGCCCCATGAGCCTGCACCCGCCGCCTGAGTAGCCGACCGAGCGGCACGCGGCGCGGCGGGTGTCGGCGTCGGCGTCGGTCGCAGGTCAGACCTTGTCGCCGGGCCTGACCTTGGGCTTGGGCACTCGCATCCGGCGCATGCTGATTCCCCGCATGGTGGCGTACAGGACGACGCCCTGAGTGCTCTGGCCCGGGTAGCGCTCCGCGGCCAGGCGCTTGATCTTGGTGCCGACCCACCAGCCCTCGCCGAGCATCACAAGCAGCAGGAAGATCACCAGGACGTCGGCGATGAGCTTGGCGGAGGCGCTGGGAATGACCAGCAGCACGACCAGGACAAACACCATGATCATGTAGTACTCGCCGATGCCGCGGCGGGCGTCGACGACGTCCCTGGCCAGAGCGCGGACCGGCCCCTGGTCCTTACGCGGCAAAGCCCACTGCTCGCCACGCTGGTAGGCCGCGGTCTTGCGCATCCGATCGGAGCGGTCGCGGTCGCGTGACTGCCGCGTGGCAGCCTTGCGGTCGGCCGGGGCCTGATAGGGCTGGCGGCGGTTGGCCTGTGCCGCACTGCGCTTGGGCGTGGGGACGCCCTTGGGCGCTGTCACACCAGGTCGCGGTCGGCTCTCGGCACTGCCGTCAGCGTCGGCTGCCTGGTCGGTCTCGAGGACCTGGGAGGTCTCGGTTGAGCGTCGTCGGAACACGTCTACAGCCTACCGGGACGAAGGCCGCAGAACTTCCTGGCGCGCTACGCAAGATCTGCTGGCCCGCCCCGCCCGTCCGTGGTGACGGTGCATGCACCCACGTCGTAGGCTGGTGTCAAGATCTGGCTGGAAATTATCCGTTGCGCGGGGTGCCGGGCGTCCTAACCCCGGACGCTGCAGCGGCACACTTCCGACGAGGGGATGGTCGCGCCCATGGGCGTCATGAAGCGGGTCACGATGGTCTTCCGCGCTAAGGCCAATAAGGCGCTCGACCGGATGGAAGATCCTCGCGAGACCCTGGATTACTCCTACCAGACCCAGCTTGAGCTGTTGCAGAAGGTCCGCCGCGGCGTGGCGGACGTCGCAACCTCGCGCAAGCGTCTGGAGCTGCAGGTCAACCAGCTCAACCAGCAGGCGACCAAGCTGGACCGGCAGGCCCGCGACTCGCTCGCCGCCGGCCGCGAAGATCTGGCGCGCGAGGCGCTGACCCGCAAGGCTGGGCTGCAGTCCCAGCTGCAGGACCTCCAGACTCAGTACGAATCGCTGCAGGGCGAGGAGGAGAAGCTCACCCAGGCCTCGCAGCGCCTGCAGGCCAAGGTCGATGCCTTCCGGACGAGGAAGGAGACCATCAAGGCCACCTACACCGCTGCCGAGGCTCAGACCCGGATCAACGAGGCCTTCTCCGGCATCTCCGAGGAAATGAGCGATGTCGGCATGGCCATCCAGCGGGCCGAGGACAAGACGGCCCAGATGCAGGCCAGGGCGGGTGCCCTGGATGAGCTCATGGCCTCCGGCGCCCTGGATGACCTGGTCAGCGGTCCGCATGACGACATCCAGGCCGAGCTCGACCGGATGGGCGCGGGCCACGGAGTGGACCGGGAGCTCGAGCAGATGAAGCGGGAGCTCTCGCAGAGCGCGCCACCCCAGCTCGAGGGTGCGTCCCCGAACGGAGCCAGCGCGGCGTCGGCGATCGAGCAGGCAGCGCCAGTCGAGCAGGCAGAGCCGGTTGGGCACGCAGAGCCGGTGGAGGCCGAGCCGGTTGAGGCCGAGCCGGTGGAGCCGGCGGAGGCGCGGGAGCCGGAGTGATCGTCCGGATCCTCGGCGAGGGTCAGCTCGAGATTCCGGATTCGGCGGTCGACGAGCTCAATCAGCTCGACCAGGCGGTGGAGTCTGCGGTCGAGCAGAGCGACGAGGCTGCCTTCGCGCCCGCCCTCGCGGCGCTGCTCGCGAGGATCAGGGCGGTTGGCTCGCCAGTCAAGGCAGACGATCTGCGGCCGTCCGAGCTGATCATCCCCCAGCCGGACGCGACCATGGACGACGTGCGCAAGTTGCTGACCGACGAGGGCCTGATCCCGGGCTGAGGCCTGACTGGGCCCTTTCCGTGCGCTTCCCCAGGCGGGCAATGGCGGATAAATGCCGCGGCTGGCGGGAACGAGACGGCCGTGCTAACCGTTTAATCAGTAGGTGCTGAGCGTGCTTGCAGGCGGGGCGCAGCGATTCAGGGCAGGGTAGAAGATGCCCTGCCCTGAGTAGTGCTCGGTATCGGGTGTAATGAGGTAAGTAGAGCGGCCAAGTGAGCCGCTCGGATAAGGGAGGCGGCGCCGATGGCGCGCACTCGCTACGCGTCTGACCCCGGGCTTGTTGCCCGGATGGGCGCGACCATGTTCCTGCTCGGCGTGGTCATCGCCGGGTTCGCCACGGGACTGGTGTACCTGATCATGTGGTTCTCTCAAGCGCGTCATGGCGGTGGCGGCGGCGCGCAGCTCAACGTGGGCGCCTTCATCTTCTTCGCCGCGGTGATCGGCATCGGCAGCGCGCTCGCCTCCTACTACTGGTCAGACAAGATCGCCCTGGCCACGTCTGGCGCGCAGCTTGTCGGTCCGAACGACGGGCCGGAGGCGCGGCGGCTGCACGAGATCGTCGACCGGATCTGCGCGATGGCCGACATGCCCAAGCCGCGCGTGGCGATCGCCCCGACGTCCGTGCCTAACGCGTTTGCCACCGGCCGCAACAGCAAGGTCGCGGTCGTGTGCGCGACCCGCGGCATCCTCGATCCCAACAGGCTGGACAACAGCGAGCTCGAGGGCGTGCTTGCCCACGAGATATCCCACGTCGCGCACAAGGACGTGGCCGTGATGACGATCGCCTCGGTGGTGGGCATTATTGCCGCGCTGATGGTGCGGTTCGCGTTCTACTCCGAGCTGTTCGGCGGTGGGCGCCGAGGCGGGAACGGCAACAACCAGAGCGCGGCGCTGCTCATCCCCCTCGTCATGGCGCTGAGCATTGTCTTCTACGCCGTCAGCTTCCTGCTGATCAGGCTGCTGTCGCGGTACCGGGAGCTATCGGCCGACCGTTCCGGAGCCTTGCTGACCGGACAGCCGTCCGCGCTGGCGAGCGCGCTGGTGAAGGTCACCGGGGACATGGGCCGGATCCCGACGAAAGATCTCCGCGAGGCAGCGCACCTGAACGCTTTCTACTTCACCCCGGCGCTGCGGCCCGGCGACGGGCTGGCCACGATCTTCTCGACGCACCCGCCGCTCAAGCGCCGGCTGGCCCAGCTGGAGAAGATCTCCGATCAGCTCGGGCAGGCAGCCATCAGGTAGCACCGCTGGAGGTAGCTGGTGGGATTCCTGGACGCCCTGCTCGGCCGGACCAAGCCCGTGCAGGCGAACCTCGACGAGCTGTTCGCGCTGCCGAACGCTGCACTGACCCTGGAGGCGAGCACGGACTTCCGGCCCACCGGCTCGGGCTCGGTGTGCTTCAGGGCCGCCGAGGGCAAGGCCTTCAGCGATATCGAGAAGGACGTCACCGAGCTCTTGAGCATGGGCAAGGACAGCGCGCCCGTGCAAGTGACGACCGACTCCTACCGCTTCACGTGGCTGGTCTGCAAGCACTCCCCGGACGACGCGGAAGGCCTGGTCACGGACCTGCACGCGGTGAACTCCTCGCTGGAGGCCGGCGGCTTCGGCCCGCAGCTGCTCTGCACGATCATGGCCTTCCGTGACTCGGGCGGGCGCTCGCTCGGCATCGTCTATCTGTATAAGCGGGGCACGTTCTACCCGTTCGCGCCGCTGTCCGGGCAGCGCCGCGACAACGCGCTGGAACTCCAGATCCGTGGCGTGCTCGGCGCTGACCTGAAGATCGAGCGCGACCTTGAGCGGTGGATGGCGATCTGGGGCGCGCCAGGCCTGTAGCCCGCTAGGGCAGCGCCAGCATCTGGTCGAGTGCGGCCCGCGCCTGGTCGGCGGTCTTGTCCTCGACGGTGATCTGGTTCACCAGGCGGCCGTCGGCCAGCGACTCGAGCGCCCAGACCAGGTGCGGCAGGTCGATCCGATTCATGGTGGAGCAGTAGCAGACCGTCTTGTCGAGGAATACGACGGTTTTGTCCGGATTACTGGCGGCGAGGCGCTGCACCAGGTTGAGCTCGGTGCCGACGGCCCAGGCTGAGCCGGACGCCGCCTGCTCGATCGTCGAGATGATCTTCTCCGTCGACCCGATGTAGTCGGCTGCCAGGACCACCTCGTGCTGGCACTCCGGGTGCACGATGACGTTGACGTCGGGGACGCGGGCCCGCACGTCGGCCACACACTCCGGGGCGAACCGGCCGTGCACCGAACAGTGGCCGCGCCAGAGGATCATCGTCGCGTCCCGAAGCTGCTCGGGATCCAGGCCGCCGGTGTCGCCCGGCGCGTGCGGGTCCCAGACGACGCAGTCGTCCAGGCTCATCCCCATCTCCAGCACGGCGGTGTTGCGGCCTAGGTGCTGGTCGGGGAGGAACAGCACCTTGCTGCCCTTGGCCAGTGCCCAGGCCAGGGCTCGGCGCGCATTTGACGACGTGCAGACCGTGCCGCCGTGCCGGCCCGTGAAGGCCTTGATGTCGGCGGATGAGTTCATGTACGTCACGGGCACGACCTCATCGGCGAGGCCGAGGTCCTCCAGGGCCTCCCAGCACTGCTCGACCTGGTTATAGGTAGCCATGTCTGCCATCGAGCAGCCAGCAGCCAGGTCCGGGAGCACGACCTTCTGGTCTGCGGAGGTCAGGATGTCGGCCGATTCCGCCATGAAGTGGACGCCGCAGAACACGACGAACTCCGCGTCCGGCCTGGCCGCAGCCTCCCTGGCGAGCTTGAACGAGTCACCGGAGACGTCAGCGAACTGGATGACCTCGTCGCGCTGGTAGTGGTGGCCGAGGATGAAGGCGCGCTCGCCCAGGGCGGACCTTGCGGCCCTGGCCCGGTCGACGAGCGCGGGATCGCTGGCCGGCGGCAGATCGCCCGGGCACTCGACGCCCCGCTCGGCGGCCGGGTCGGCCGCGGCGCCGAGGACGAGCAGTGGCAAGGACCGCCCGCCTGCCGCTCCCGATGGCGGGGCGGCCGGCAGGGTCCGGCCTGGCATCGTCGTCATAGCGGCTCCGATCTCAGCTACTTATCGTCTGAGTGACGATACCATCGTAGTACCCTCGGAGTGCCCTGGGCGCCGTCCCCTGCGGGTGACTGCGGCCCGGCAGAGCGCCCGGCTGGTCCGGAATGAGCGGGCCGGGATTATCGTTGTGAGTGCAGGATGGGTCCTGTCCATGGGCAGCGGCCCGTACAGCACGGACCGAGACACCCGACGCAGGAGCGATTGCAGATGACAGTTCAGGACACGGCGACCACCCAGGGCGTCCTTCTCACCGACGTGGCAGCCGCGAAGGTGAGCAGCCTGCTCCAGCAGGAGGGCCGCGACGACCTGCGGCTCCGCATCGCCGTACAGCCCGGTGGCTGCTCTGGTCTGCGCTACCAGCTCTACTTCGACGAGCGGGAGATGGACGGCGACGTCGTCAGCAAGTTCGGCGCCGTCCAGGTGGTGACCGACCGGATGAGCTTCCCGTACCTCGGCGGGGCCACCATCGACTTCGTCGACACGATCGAGAAGCAGGGATTCACGATCGACAACCCGAACGCCACGGGTTCGTGCGCCTGCGGCGACTCGTTCCACTAGTCCGGCACGACCTGCTGGGCCGGCCCCGTCGGCCCGGCGCGCTCGTCCTGGTTCTGTTTAGCATCTCCAGCGCGGCAAGCTGCCGCCGGGCGACCAGCCCGGCGGCAGTTTCGCGTCCGCGCGCTTCGACACTCCGGCTGTGCGGGTAGGACAGGCGCCGGGCACCCGATCTGGTGGGAAGCCCTCAGTCGCGCCGGCCGGGCCTGCGTGTAGCCTGTGCGCGCGACCCTGGCGAACAAGACGGAGCCCATCAAATGCGCATTGCTGTGACCGGATCGATCGCGACCGACAACCTGATGACCTTCCCCGGCCGATTCGCCGAGCAGTTCCTGGCGGACAAGCTGGACAAGATCTCGCTGTCGTTCCTGGTCAGCGGCCTTGAGATCCGTCGCGGGGGAGTAGCCGCCAACATCGCTTTCAGCCTCGGTTACCTCGGCCTGCGGCCGCTCCTGGTCGGCACCGTCGGTGCCGACTTCGGCGAATACCGCAGCTGGCTGGACGAGCACGGGGTCGACACGAGCCTGGTGCGCACGTCCGATCGGTTCCACACAGCGCGCTTCGTCTGCACGACGGACGCCGACCTCAACCAGATCGCCTCGTTCTACCCGGGCGCCATGAGCGAGGACGCGAGCCTCGACCTGAGCGCGCTCGTTGGCCAGGCCGACCTCGTGCTGATCGGGGCCGGCGACCCGTCAGCGATGCTCAGCCTGACCCGCCAGTGCCGTGACCTGCGGATCCCGTTCGCCGCTGACACCTCTCAGCAGCTCGCGGTGCTGGAGGGAGACCAGATCCGGCAGCTGATCGGCGGTGCGGAGTACCTGTTCAGCAACGAGTACGAGGCGTCCCTCACTGAGCACAAGACGGGCTGGACCGCCGAGGAGCTCATCGCCCAGGTGGGAACGCGAGTGACCACGCTCGGTGCCGACGGCGTCCGGGTGGACCGGCAGGGCGAGTCGCCGATCGTGGTCGGCCCGGTGAAGGACGTGAACCCGGTAGACCCCACCGGCACCGGCGATGCGTTCCGGGCCGGCTTCCTTGCGGCCGTCGCGTGGGGCCTCGGCCTCGAGCGAGCCGCCCAGCTTGGCAACCTCGTGGCGGTCGAAGTCCTGGAGACCACCGGGCCGCAGGAGTACGCGCTCGAGCCTGCCGAGCTCGTCGCGCGGTGCCGCACCTCCTACGGGGATGCGGCCGCCGATGACGTGGCGGCACACCTGAGCTAGCGCTTTTCGGATCGGAACGGGGCCGTTCCGCGCCGGTCTGCTTGACATAGGAGCGAGCCATGCTGGGTCTAGCCGGGAGCGCGGCCGCTGCGGTCGTGAGCATCGCGTCCTCCGGCTACCACGGGCCACCTGAGCTCACCGTCGCCCGGGCGTTCTCGTCGTGGACGCTCGACCCGTGGGCTCTTGCCGTGATCGCCGTGGTCGGCGGCGGGTACCTGGCCGGAGTGCGCACCGTGCGCCGGCGCGGCGAGCCGTGGCCGACCGGCCGGGTCGTGCTGTTCTGCGGCCTCGGACTCGGCTTCGGCATCATCGCGACGATGTCGTTCGTCGCCGTTTACTACCCGGTCCTGTTCTACATCCGGTCGGTGCAGACGGTTCTGGTGCTGCTCGTGGTGCCGCTGTTCCTTGCACTGGGCCGGCCGCTGTCGCTGATTGGAGCGGTCTCACCAGGCGCCGGGCAGCGGCTGCAGGGCATCATCGGCAGCCGGGTAGCCCGGCTGGTCACCTTCCCGCCGATCACCACGTTTGTGCTGGTACTGACGCCATTCCTGATCTACTTCACGCCGTGGTACGCCGCCGGGTTTACCTCGGGGCTGGTGGCGCAGCTCACCAGGGTCGCGCTGCTCGTGCCGGGGTTCGTGTTCTTCTGGACGCTGCTGCGCGTCGACCCGGTGCCCCGCGCGTACCCCTACGTCGTCACGCTGTGGATTACCGCCGCTGAGGTCGTCGGTGATGCCGTGCTCGGCATCGCGGTGATCGCCAGCACCAGCTTGCTCGCCGGCCCGTACTATCACGGGCTGGCCCGGCCGTGGGGGCCGACGCTGGCGACCTCCCAGGTTCTCGGCGGTGGCGTGCTGTGGATCCTGGGCGACATTGTCGGCCTGCCGTTCCTGGCGGCTCAGCTGATCCAGATGATGCGCGAAGACGAGGCGGATGCTCGGATCATCGACGCCGAACTCGACGCGCAGGACGCCCGGGCTGCAGCGAACACCGCGGCGGCGGGGTTGCCGGCCGGCGCTGATTCCGGTGCCGATGGTGTCAGTGTGTCCGGTGGTGCTCAGGTAGCCACTGAGGCGGGCCCGGTGGCGATGCAACGGCCGTGGTGGGAGACCGATAGCAGATTCGCCGACCGATTCCGGGCCCTCGACGACCCGGACTAGGGCATCAAAGGGCGGTTTGCTGCCCCTCTAGGGGCAGCATGGGTCCCGCCACGCCTAATAACATCTGCGGATCACGAAGGACCAGCCGATGGGCAGGTCACTAGCCCCGACGAACTCCTGTGACTTCAGCGTGCACCAGGCCGGGAGGTCGGTCCTGGCGGCAGGGTCGTCGGCGAGCACCTCGACGGTCTGGCCGATCGGCACCTCCCGGATGCGGTCCGCGAGCATGATGATCGGCACCGGGCACTTCTTGCCGAGCGCGTCGAGCGTCAGGGACGGCCGCCGGTTCGAGGGGGTCACGGCGTTACCTCCGGCGTTCACTGGGTGCCTGCCCGGACAGTCTCGCGTATCCGGGCGACGATCGGCGGCAGGGCCTCGAGGAAAGCTGTAACCGCCTGGTCACTGGCCGCCCGAGGGAGCGACACCCTAACGTTGCCGTGCGTGAGCGCGCCCATGGCCGCGAGGACGTGGCTGGGCTGCCTGGTGTCGGCCACGCAGGCGCTGCCCGATGACACCGAGAACCCGGCCCGGTCCAGCTCGGTCACCAGCGCCTCGCCGTCCACGTAGAGGCAGGAGAACGTCACGATGTGCGGCAGCCTTGCGTCGGGATCACCGTGCACGACCGCGTCGGGCACCCGCGCGGGCACGGTCGCGCGGATCCGCGCGACGAGAGCGCGGAGCACGCCGTCCACCGCAGCCCGCTCCCCGCTCGCGGCGGTAAGGGACGCAGCAGCGGCGAGGATCTCCGGCACGTTGGGGAAGCCAGGGACGCGCCGGCCTTCCCGGTCATCGGGCGGGAACGGCTCGCGCCAGCGGGCCGTGCGGCGGACGGCCAGCACGCCGACGCCGGCGGGCCCGCCCCACTTGCGCGCGCTGGCGGTCAGCAGCGACCAGCCGTCGGGCACCGGCAGGCGGCCGGCCGAGGCGGCCGCGTCGACCAGCAGGGGAACGCGGGCGCGCGCACACGCCTCGGCGGCCTCGGCGACCGGCTGGATCGTGCCGACCTCGTGGTTGGCCGACTGCAAGCAGGCGAGCAAGGTCCGGTCGCGCGCCGCCGCGGCGGCAAACTCGGCGACGTCCGCCCGGCCCAGCCCGTCCACGCCGGTGATGCTGACCGCGGCGTCCGTAACGCGGTGCAGCCAGTCCGCGGCGTTCAGCACGGCTGAGTGTTCGACCGCGCTGGCCAGCACGTGGCCGGGACCGCGGCTGGCTGACTGGCGGGCCTGGACGGCCCCGAGCACGGCCAGGTGGATGGCCTGGGTGCCGGAGCTGGTGAACGACAGCTCGTCCGGCCGGCAGCCCAGCTCAGCTGCCACCGACTCACGCGCCTGGTCCAGCAGGAGCTGGGCCCGCCGTCCTTCGCGGTGCAGCCTGGCCGGGTCGGCCCAGCCGTCGTCCAGCGCAGCGAGCAGGGCGTCGCGGGCGCTCGGATGCAGCGGCTCTGCCGACGCTGCATCGAAGTAGCCGCCGCCGGTCAACCCCACTCCGGTGCCTGCCGGATCGGGGCCGGCTGTCGCGTTCATCCCGGCCGCCATAAACCCGACCCTAGGTCAGTGCGGCCGCAGGTAACGAACGCGCATGCACGCCGGGGGTACTCCCTGCGGCGACTGGTCGGCGTTGTACTGTTTTCCACGACAGGCTGTAGGACGTTGGACCCTATCCGGCCGCTGGCGCCGGGACTTAGCTGCGGGAAGGCCACTTGTGAGTCCCCATCACCGCGCCGCGCCGGACGGTGGCCCGGGTCCGGGCGTGCGATCGCGGCTGATCCGGCGCTGGTTGCCGAGCGGAGTTCTGGCCGCCGGGCTTGTCATCCTGACGACCGGCTGCGATGCCACGACGGTCGAGCGTCTCGGGCTCCGCAACCCGCTCACCAGTCAGGCCAAACTCATCGTGGATCTCTGGCAGGGCGCCTGGATCGCCGCGCTGGCAGTGGGAGCGGTCGTCTGGGGCGGCATCTTGTGGGCGGTCATTTTCCACCGCAAGCGCAGCGACCAGATCCCGCACCAGGTTCGCTACAACCTGCCGATTGAGATCCTCTACACGGTCGTCCCGTTCATCATGGTCGGCGTGTTGTTCTACTTCACCGCCAGGGACGAGAACAAGATCACCTCGTTGTCGGCGAAGCCGGCGGTCGTCGTCGACGTGACCGGATTCCAGTGGAGCTGGGAGTTCCAGTACCCGCAGTACACGGTGAAGAACTCCGCGCACGGGGTCACCGAGGTCGGCCCCATGTGGAACGGCCGGCTGTCCGCGCCGGACAACGGCAGCAATTGCCTGAACCCGCAGACCCCGCAGGACTGCAATCTGCCGCTGCTGGAGATTCCGGCGCACGAGACCGTCCGCTTCAACCTCGTGTCCAACGACGTCGTGCACTCGTTCTGGATCCTGCCGTTCGACTTCAAGCGCGACGTCCTCCCCGACCATCCGAACCACTTCGATGTGTTCCCGACCGCGACGCTGTACAGCGGCCCGGACACCATCGGCCGGTGCTCGGAGCTGTGCGGGCTTTACCACAGCCGGATGCTCTTCCGGATCAAGATCGTGACCCCGGCCCAGTTCACGGCCTGGATCACGGCTCAGCAGAAGATGCAGAACGCCTCCGGGGGTGCCCAGTGACCACGTACCAGCAGCCCGCCCCGCAGGCCGTCACGACCGGGCGCCCGTATCGCAAGGGATCGATTCTCGCTGACTGGCTGACGTCGACTGACCATAAGATCATCGGTCACTTGTACTTGATCACGTCGTTCGCGTTCTTCCTCATCGGCGGCGCGATGGCGATGATCATGCGGGCGCAGCTCATGGGGCCCGACAACTCGATCGTGTCCGACCAGCAGTACAACGAGCTCTTCACCATGCACGGCACGATCATGCTCCTGCTGTTCGCGACGCCGCTGTTCGTCGGCTTCGCGAACGAGATCATGCCGCTGCAGATCGGCTCCCCGGACGTGGCGTTCCCACGGCTGAATCTGCTCAGTTACTACTTCTTCCTGTTCGGCGGCTCGATCCTGCTGCTGAGCTTCCTCACGCCGGGCGGCGCGGCGGCCTTCGGCTGGTACGCCTACGCCCCGCTGACCAGCGCGCAGTTCTCGCCGGGTGTCGGCGGTGACATGTGGATCATGGGCCTGACCCTGTCGGGGCTTGGCACCATCCTCAGCGGCGTCAACTTCGTCACGACGATCCTGTGCATGCGCGCGCCGGGCATGACCATGTTCCGGATGCCCATGTTCACCTGGAACATCCTGCTGACGTCCGTCCTCGTGCTGCTGGCCTTCCCCGTCCTCGCGGCGGCCCTGCTCGTGCTGGAGATCGACCGCAAACTCGGTGCTCAGGTGTTCTCCGCGAACAGCGGCGGGGCCATCTTGTGGCAGCACCTGTTCTGGTTCTTCGGCCATCCCGAGGTCTATATCGTGGCGTTGCCGTTCTTCGGCATCGCCACCGAAGTCCTGCCGGTGTTCGCGCGCAAGCCGCTGTTCGGCTACAAGGGACTTATCGCGGCCACGGTGGCGATCGCCGGGCTGTCGATGACCGTGTGGGCGCACCACATGTTCACCACCGGCGCCGTGCTGCTGCCGTTCTTCTCGTTCATGACCTACCTGATCGCCGTGCCGACCGGGGTGAAGTTCTTCAACTGGCTGGGCACAATCTGGCGCGGCCAGCTGACCTTCGAGCCAGCCATGACCTTCATCCTGGGTTTCCTGATCGTCTTCCTGTTCGGCGGGCTCACCGGCGTGATCCTTGCCTCACCGCCACTCGACTTCGCGGTCAGTGACTCCTACTTCGTGGTCGCGCACTTCCACTACGTGCTGTTCGGCACGGTGGTGTTCACGATGTTCGGCGGGTTCTACT
>Ga0126371_10004108_pt1 | contig 12804 bp, 10 predicted proteins | sample PanSoiMetaPlot_4_FD_110145 | JGI IMG/M metagenome (GOLD analysis project Ga0126371, IMG submission 110145) | Tropical forest soil microbial communities from Panama - MetaG Plot_4 | ecosystem: Environmental > Terrestrial > Soil > Tropical forest > Bulk soil | place: Panama | collected 2016-02-17
ACGATATCGAGGTCGCGACCGCGCAGCTCTGGGTGCATTCCGACCAGGGCATCAAGTCGTTCGCCGACCTCAAGGGCAAGCGGATCGCGACAACGACGGGAACAACGGCGCATGTTTTCCTTGATCGCGCCTTGCGCGCCAACTCGGTCGATCCCAAGGAGGTCGAACTGCTCAATCAGACCATGCCGGCGGCTGTGACGTCGTTCATTTCGGGCGCGGTGCCGGCGGTCGCGCTCTGGGTGCCGTTCAATGTCACGGTGCGCGACAAGGTGCAGGATGCGGTGAAGCTCGCCGACGCGTCGGCCTACTACCCCCAGGCCGCGATCATCGGCGGCTGGGCCGCCGCCAACAGCTATTATGATGCGAACAAGGAAACGCTCGCCAAGCTGATCAAGGGCTGGAGCGAGGCGAATGACTATTTCATCGCGAACAGCGCCGAGGCGCTGGAAGCCTTGCAGAAAGCCCATTACAGCCAGACGCCGCTCGCCGACATCCAAGAGCAGTTCAAGGCCCAGAAGATGTTCACGTCGCAGGAGTGGAAAAAGCTCTACTCCGATGGAACGGTCACGAACTGGCTGCAGCAGTCGACCGATTTCTTCATGGCCAACGCCGGCATCAAGGACTTCACGCCGGCCAGCAAATATTTCGACTCGAGCCTGTATCTCAGTACGATCGCATAAGCGTCGATTCGGCGCGTGGGTCATATTCGTTGATCCCGCAGGCCGCCCCGGCTTCCGCATCGCTATATTTTATTGTATACATCGATTGGGACAAGGCAGACGGGAGGAAGAAGCCGGTCAGGAATCTACAACCACAGACTCCATAATTGATGATGATCGTCCCTCGAGGTGCTGCCTCGTCCAGGTCAAGTCCACCAGGGATATCCATCATGAAACAAAAAAACGGCGCCGCTCGACGTGCGCTCGTACAGGGAGACTCGTTCAAGAATCGCCGCTCGCATGCGCTTCATGCGGCCGGACTGGTATTCGTCCTCGGCATCGGGACCGCCGGCTTTGCCTGCGCTGAACCCGCGCCGATCGGCGTTCCCGACAAGAGCTTTCCGGAGAGCGTGACAGCCACGCGCGACGGCACGCTTTATGTCGGCAGCTTCAACCTGGGCGGCGTGACGAAAGTCGCGCCCGATGGGAAAGCCGAGCAGCTCATCAAGCCCGGCGCCAACGACAGCCGCTCGACGCTCGGCGTGCTCGCCGACGAGGCAAGAGGCATACTCTATGTCTGTTCCAACGACATCAGCGGCTTTGGCGTGTCCGGCCCGACCGACGTCAAGGGCGCCTGGCTGAAGACCTTCGATCTCAAGACCGGTGCGCCGAAAGGCAGTTTCGCGCTCGCCGATCCGAAATCGCTGTGCAACGACATCGCGGTCGGAGCCGACGGGACGGCTTACGTCAGCGACTCCTTCGCGCCGAATGTCTACAGCCTGAAGCCGGGCGGCACGGCGCTCGAAATTTGGGCGACTGACCCGGTGCTCGCACCGGCCAAGGATGGCGTTGGTCTTGACGGCATCGCGGTGGGGACAGACGGCAATCTCTATGTCACGACCTTTATCCCGGCCAAGCTGTTCAGGATCATGGCGAAGGACGGCAAGGCCGGCGCGGTGACCGAGCTCAAGCCGTCACGGCCGCTGGACCATGCGGATGCGATGCGTGCGTTCGGCGACGGCTTCCTGCTGATCGAAGGCAACGGCAAGCTCGACAAGATCAGCGTCAAGGGCGATGACGCGACGATTGAAACCGTCAAGGACGGCCTTGCCGAGCCGGTCTCCGTGACGCAGGTCGGCGATATCGGCTGGGTCGCAGAGGGCAAATTGTCCTACATCATCGGCGATAACAAGGGAAAGGACCCGGGCCCGTTCGCGCTGAAACCTGTCGCTCTGCCGAAGTGAATCGCGGCTCGCGAACTCAAGCGGCCGGCGAAAATCGGCCGCAATGAGTTCGCTCTATTTCGGCGATTGCAGCGTGACGCCATAGCGCCCATAGATACGGCCGACGGTGCCGTCGGCCCGCAGCCGCTCCATTGCGCCATCGACGGCATCACGCAAGCCTTTGTCCGGGCGGACCATGCCGACGGCGACATTCCAATTCAGGTTCGTCTCGCTGTCATCGAGGTCCAATATGCGAACCGTCTTGTCCGGATGCGTCAGATTGAAATAGGAGGCGATGGTCGGCGTCACCGCCGCCGCATCGATCTCGTGATTGGCCAGGGCTTCGAGACTGTCGACCTCGAAACCGAAGGTCGAGGTCGGTATGTGGCGCTGGCTGATCACCATCGCCGCGACGGACCCGACCTGAACCCCGACCTTGGTATGTTCGTCAAGGCTCTTGAACGATGTCAGCTTGCTGGCCGAAGGCACGGCGAGCGCGACGCCCGTGCGATAATAGGGCTTTGAGATCGCCAGATTGGTCTCGCCCTGCGCCTCGCGATCGGCGATGACATCCATCATGATGTCGCAGTCGGCGCTGCGGATCTGGTATTGCGTGATGATCCAGTCGAGCTTCAGCGAGACGCCGAGCTCGCGCGCCAGCGCCTGCCCCAGTTCGACCTGGAAGCCCGGCGGATCGCCTGCCTTGCTGGCGAATGGAAGCGAATTGGGATGAGCACACAGCCCGATCGCGCCAAGCGATCGGATCGTATCGAGAGACCGCGCCTCAACCGGGCCGGTCAGGCCGATGACGACGCCGACGATGGGCAAAAGAACTGCTTTCATGCGGTGCTCCCGATGGCGGATAGGCTGGATCTTGACGCCGCGTCATCCCTGCGGCTTCAACGCCCTGATGTATTTGATGATATCGTCGATTTGCGCATCGTTATAGACCGCGCCGAATGCCGGCATGGCACCCTCCTTCCCGTTCTTGATGCGGTTGCGCAAAAAGTCATCGGTTCGGGCGGAGTCCATCAGCTGCGGGCCCTTGCCCGCAACACGCCCTCCATCGGAGTGACACCAGCCACAGGTCGTTGCGAACAATTGTTGGACATCGAGCGGCTGGTTGTCCGGCGCGGTGGCGGTGGACTGCGCCGTGACTGGCACGGCGCCCGTCAAGGAGACGACCAGCACGGCGGGGAGCAGCACTCCAGTGTTCAGCTTTAATCTCATGGCGTCCTAATCCGGCTCATCAAGTCTAACTCTTCAAGTCCGGCTTCATGAGTCTAGTTCCGAGTCCGGTTTGTTATCGCATCGCAGCACGACGTCCGAACGCATGGGGGAGCGCGGCTTGCGCCCGCTCCCCCACTAGACGTGTAATCGCCTATTTCAGGCTGTAGACGATGAGCGCGCCGTCATCGCGCGGCATGCTCTTGTAGACGCCGCCGAACGTCGCGGCGTAGTCGTCCGACAACATGCCGCCGAATCCAGCGGTCATGGCGATATATTGCTTGCCACCGACGGAGTAGCTGATGATGCCGCCCTGATGGCCGGTGCCGTTGGCATGATTCCACAGCTCGGTCCCGGTTTCGGCGTCGTAGGCGTGAACCACGCCGCGCGAGTCAGGCACGAATACGAGATTGCCCGCGGTCGACAGAACGCTCGCAATCGGCGGCTCGGGGAAGCGGACCTCCCATTTCTTGGCCCCGGTCACCGGGTCGCGCGCGTCGAGATGACCATAAATCTCGCCGCCTGGAGGAGGCGCGATCTTGAAGTCGGCGCCAATGTTGAGCTGCGCCTGTGGCGCGGTCACCGGCGTCGTCTTCACCACGTCAAGCGTCATGCACCATTCCTGGCCGATCTTGTAGTAGAGACCGGTCTTCGGATTGTATGAACCGCCGTTCCAGCTGATGCCGCCACCAATATATGGGCACAGCGGCGGCGACTCGACCTTCCCCGCCGTGAAGTCGCGCCGACCGATCAATTCGCCGGTCTTGGCGTCGATATCCTTGACGAAGTTGATGTTCTGAACGAGCCGCCAGACGTTCTTCACACCGAGATTGCGGTCGTAGACGAAGACAAAGCCGCTCTTGTTCGGATGAACGACGAGCTTCTGACCGTCACGATCGAGCATCAGGAATTCGCCGACCGCGCTGTCGAAGTCCCAGGCGTCGTGCGGCAGCTCCTGATGATAGGATTTCAGCTTGCCGGTATCGAGATCGAGAGCGATCACCGAGGTCGTGTAGAGATTGTCTCCGGGGCGGGCGCCTTGCGTCTTGTAATCGGTGCCGGACCAATCGTAGAGCGGCGCCGGGTTGGCGGTGCCCCACAGGATCGTGTTGGTCTCGGAGTCGTAAGTGCCCGGCATCCAGCCGCCGCCTCCGCCGGTCCGCCAGGAATCATTGCCCCAGGTCTTCTGGGCTTCGTCGGTCCCGGCGACGGTGAGGAATTCCCACTTCTTCTTGCCGGTCGCGGCATCGACAGCGAAGATCGGGCCGCGGCCCGGCCATTCGCCGCCTTGCGAGCCGATCACGACGGTGCCCTTGGCGTAGAGCGGCGCACCGGTGAAGCCGACGGTCAGCTTTTGGGAGTCGATCAGCTTGGTGTCCCAGGCGACCTTCCCGGTCTTCATGTCCAGCGCGATCAACCGGCCGTCCATCGTGCCGACAAAGACCTTGCCTTCGCCCAACGCGACGCCGCGATTATAGGGTGAATGGGTCTGCCGGGCGATCAGAGCGTCGTCCAGTTCAGGGAAATAGGACCAGATGACCTCGCCGGTGGCGCCGTTCAGCGCAAAGACTCGGCTGTAGGACCCCGTGTAATAGAGCACGCCGTCCGCCACCAGCGGCATCGACTGCAGGCCGCGGGTTGACCGCCCCGGAATATGGATCCAGGCAACGTTCAGGTTGCTAACATTGTTTGAGTTGATCTGGGCCAGCGGACTGTAGTGATACGACTTGTAGGAGCCGTGATAGGTCAGCCAGTCATTCTGACCGCCGCCCTCGATGCGCGCAGTATCCACGGTTTGAGCGCGGGCCGGCAACGCGGCGAGCGTCGCCGCAGCGGCAACAGACGCAAGTAATACAAAACAACTCGACTGCTTTTTCATGAACACTTCCTCCATTTTCATTTCGTTTTTTTACGCATAGTCACTGCATTGCCCGGCCGCTCACGGATCATCTGCCGAAGCGAAGATCTTGTGCCGCGGACCCTGCAATTCAGATTTCGTTTTCATTAATACGCCCCCATCCCGGCCCAAATCCTAGCACCGGGGCGGCTTTACGCGCCACGTTGCGAACGCGCTCGGGTCAATTTGTAATGTGGGACGGCCTCCCATCGAAGAGGCTGCGGCCCCTAACAGCCTTTGGCCGTGGGCGGTATCTGCCCCGGAAGCCAGGTTGACGCTGATTGCTGCACTGCCGGTGCCGCGAATGATGCATGGCACAATCGATTGCCGGCCTTGGCTCCGCGCGTGTCGCGCATTCGCACCCCCCACGTCCAATTCCCTCCCGGCCTTGACGGGCTCTGTTGCGGCGAGCCTCGATATTGCACCGTATCATCACGATGGAATGTGGCGACACAAGGCCGGTCTTCGCTCGACTGCCTTGCAGCAAAGCAGTGCCCCGGAGCATCTACCCGACGACGAGGCGTCCGGAGAGCCGGATCGGCGGCCGCTACAGGACCGGCGCGTTCGACCGCCGTACGAAATATATCATGGAATATAACGATGATGCGACAGCGGAGCCGCGCGCGCCCTCGAGCCTCCGTTCCGATCTACTCGGAACGGAGAAGCCTCAAGCTGCGCAAGGTGCGCACTTGACCCGGTCTGCCCAATATTTGGGCCGATCGACGGCCGTCAGACGTTCAGGTTCATCCAGACTGCCTTCGGCTCCGTGAAATTGTCGATCGCGGCCGTGCCATGTTCGCGGCCCAGGCCGGAATCGCGCTCGCCTCCCCAAGGCAGCCGCACATCGGTATAGCCATAGGTGTTGATCCAGACGGTGCCCGCCCTTGCCCGCTTGGCAAAGCGCTGCACGCGGCCGATATCGCGGCTCCAGACGCCCGCGGCGAGGCTATAGGCTGTGCCATTCGCAAGCCTCAGCGCGTCGGCCTCGTCCTTGAACTTGATCACGCTGACAACGGGGCCGAATATTTCCTCCTGTGAGATCCGCATCTCGTGCTTCACATTGGCGAAGACGGCGGGGCTGATGAAGTAGCCGCGTTTGCCGACCCGCTCGCCGCCGGTGACGAGAAGGGCACCCTCTTTCTGCCCGATATCGACGTAGTCGAGGATTGACTTCATCTGCTTCTCGGAGATCACCGGGCCGAGCGCCGTGGCGCGATCCAGCGGATCACCGATGCGCAGCGCCTTGGCGCGGGCCGCCAGCCGCTCGACGACTTCATCGTAGGCCTTCTCCTGCACGAGGACCCGCGAGCCGGCCGAGCACACCTGTCCGGCATTGAAGAAGATGCCGGCGGCGGCGGCCTTCGAGGCCGCATCCAGATCGGCGTCGTCGAAGATGACATTGGCGGATTTGCCGCCGAGTTCGAGCGACACGCGTTTGAAGTTGCCCGCGGCACCCTTCATGATGCCCCGGCCCACGCCCGGCGATCCCGTGAACGTCACCTTGTCGACGTCGGGATGATTGACCAGCGCATCGCCGACGACGCGGCCCGGCCCGGTCACGATGTTGAACACGCCCGGCGGCAATCCGGCCTCAAGGGCAAGCTCGCCGATGCGCAATGCCGACAAGGATGTCAGTTCGGCAGGCTTCATGACGACCGTGCAGCCGCACGCGAGCGCCGGCGCAAGCTTCCACATCCCGATCATCAAGGGAAAATTCCAGGGCACGATCGCGGCCACCACCCCGACCGGCTCGCGCACCGTATAGGTCAGCGCATCGTCGCGGGTGGAGACCACGTCGCCGCTGATCTTGTCGGCCCAGCCGGCGTAATAGGTCAGCGTGTCGATGGCCGCGGGAAGATCCTGCCGCAGCACCGCCGCCACCGGCTTGCCCGCGTCCAGGCTCTCGATCTCGACAATTTCATCGGCGTGCTTCTTTAGAAGCTCCGCCCAGCGCAGCAGAATATGTCCGCGCTCGGCGGCCCGCATGGTGCGCCAGGGGCCTTCGAAGGCGCGGCGTGCCGACGCGACCGCGAGATCGACGTCGGCCTCATTGCCCTCGGCGATGGTGGCGATGACCTGCTCGGTCGCGGGATTGAGCGACTTGAACGTCTGCCCCGACACCGACGGCACACGCCGGCCGTCGATCAGCAGCCCATGCTGCGGCCTGGCCAGGAAGGCCGAAGCGGGCGTTTCCAGCGAATAATCATATGCAGTCGACATCATATTTCCTCCTTGACTCATATTTCAAGTTAGGAGGCCATTTCCCACAGTAAATATGATATTCTATTCCTATGTCCCGCCTGTATATGAACTCTATTTCATAATGTTTGGTGCGCGCATGCTGCAGGTCGAGATCGAAACCGTCTGGCGATTTCGCAAGGAAAACAGCCCGCAAACCGTTGCGGTCATGATCGATGTGCTCAACGACGTCCGCAAAACCGGCAAGATCACCAGCGCCGCGAATGACGCTGGTCTCTCCTATAGGCATGTCTGGAATCTGATCGAGCAATGGTCCACCTTCTTCGGCGTGCCGCTGGTCGAAACCCAGCGCGGCAAGGGCTCACGGCTCACGGCCTTCGGAGAGAAGCTGGTCTGGGCCAGCGAACGCATGCAGGCGCGGCTCGGGCCGCAGCTGGAAAATCTCGCGCAGGAGCTTGTCTCCGAAATCAAGCCGTTCCTGCACCAGCGGCCTTCGGTGATCCGTGTGCATGCGAGCCACGGCTTTGCGGTCTCGAAGCTGCGTGAGCTGCTCGACCGCGAGCCCGGCATCGGCGTCGATTTGCGCTATGTCAGCAATCAGAACTCGCTGGTCTCGCTGGCGCAGGGTGCCTGCGATCTCTCGGGCGTGCATTTGCCGCGCGGCGAGCTGCGCGCGCAAGGCGTCAAGGCCTGCAGGGATTGGCTCGATCCGCGGCAGGATCGGGTAATCAGCTTCGTGACGCGCGAGATGGGACTGATGGTCAAGCGCGGCAACCCGCTCGAGATCGCATCCTTAAGGGACATCGTCGATCGCAAAGCCCGCTTCGTCAATCGCGATCACGATTCGGGGACGCGGCTGTTGTTCGATCAACTCCTCGCCCTGCACGGGATCGATGAGAGCCGGATCAATGGCGCGCAGCAGATCGAATTCACCCATGCCGCCGTCGCCGCCTATGTCGCCAGCGGCATGGCGGACGTCAGTTTCGGCGTCGAAGCGGCCGCCCGCCAATTCGACCTCGACTTCATCAGGCTTCTCACCGAGGATTACTTCTTCGTATGCCGCCATGCGTTCCTGGAAACGGAGCCGATGCGGCGCGTGCTCGACATCATGAAGGGCGGCGAATTTCACAAGGCCGTTGCCGCGCTCCCCGGCTACGAGGCAACCAACACCGGATCGGTTCATACGGTGAAGGAATTCCTCGATCAGATCGATGCGGGCCATCAAGCACCAGTTTCGCGGCAGGCAACAAGTCTCTCGAACAACAATCAAGCGTTTCTCAAGAACAAATAAAGCTCCGCGCAAAGCCTTGCGCGCGCTCTGCGGGCATCTTGTCGCCCAGCTCCGAGACAAAGGAGCTCCCCGGCGGACGCTGGCATGGCCGAACAGGCGTCCAGCCGTCCTGTCACGCCATGGGACCAAGGTCTTTCGAAAACGAGGCCTTGCAGGTCCACTTGCGATCAGGCTGCCAGCCGCAAGGTTCGCTTCCGCCGGGGCACTAGAGCATGATGTGATTAGGTGGAACCGACATCATGCTCAAGCTCTTTGTTTGAGCATGACCTCCGCGCAAACGCGTTCCGCGTTTGTCGCGAGGGAAAACCGGTTTCCACTTTTCCGGATCATGCTCTAGCATTGGTTTGTGCGGACAGAAATCCGCTGTCGGTTGAGGCGCACATTCCGTCGTTTCAAGACAAGACCGGCCGCGTCCGTTCAGACATGGTGCCGGCCGGCTGTTGGCTGGCCGTCCGCGCCGTCGCGCGTTTCGACGCGACATGTTCAAGCGGCTTACAGATCGGCAATACGAATTTGCCGTCAATGCATTGCTCATTCCGTCGGGTGTGGGGCTGCTGCTCTGAGCCGCCGCCCGGTTTCATTGCTTGTTGATTGCTTCGTAGGAGACAAAAATGGATCGGTCGATGTCCCGCCGCACGTTCATGGCGACTACGGCGGCAATCGTGACAGCACCGGCCGTCATCACGCGGATGGCGATGGCCGACGAGCCCATCACCTTGCGCTGTTCGCTCGAGACCGTGCCGTCGCATGCGCGCAACGTCACCATCAGGGACTATCTCCGCAAGATCGAAGCCGCCACGCAGGGCAGAATCAAGACGCAGCTCTATGAGAGCGGGCAATTGTTCCCGGACCTGCAGGTCGGCAAGGCGCTGTTGCAGGGGCAGATCGAGATGGCGGCGCCGGGAAGCTGGTCGCTGACCGGCATCGTGCCGGACGCCGATTTCCTCCAGCTGCCGACCCTCTACGCCCGCTCGATCGATGTGCTGCATCGCGCCGTCGACGGCAGGCCGGGACGGCTGTTGGCCGTGCAGATCGAAGAGAAATTGAGTGCACATGTCATTGGCCCCTGGCTCGATCTCGGATTCTTCAACTGGTACAGCACAAGCCGGCCGCTCAAGTCCTACGGCGATCTCAAGGGCATGAAAATCCGCAACAATGGCGGCGCCGGCCAGGCTTGGCGCACCCAGTTCATGGGCGCGGTTCCCAACACGACGCCCTTGCCCAACGTCGCGCTTGCCCTCTCGCAAGGGACCTTTGACGGGCTGATTACGACAAACGAGACGATCGCAAGCGCGCATTACTGGGAAGCCGGAATCCGCAATGCGCTCGAAGACCACCAGTTCATCGGCGAGTACATTCCGATCGTCAGCCTCGCCTTCTGGAAGAAGTTGTCTCCCGATCTCCAAGCGCTGCTGACGGAGCTGTGGCGGGAGAACATTGCGGCCTATCGGGCCAACATGGCCGACGCGCAGGCAAGCGCGCGCGAGGTGATGCAGTCGCACGGGATCGCGATCAACGTGCCGGCCGACGAAGATGTCGAGGCGACCAGGCGGCGGATGCTGGCCGATCAGGAACAGGTCGCGAAGCAGTCCAAGATCTCGGGCGAAATGATTGCCGCCGTCTCGGCCGAGCTTGCCGGCTGAGTGCGATCGCTGCCTTCGGAGACTTGCCCGATGATGCGTTTGTGGAATCGCGCCGAGCAGACGATCGTCGGCGTCCTTGGCCTGATTGCCCTCGCATTTGCGCTTTGGCAGATCCTCTCGCGCTATTTCTTTCCGCAAGGCGCGATCAGCTACGCGGAGGAGGTGATCGTCTATCTCATGATCTGGGCGATCATGATCGTCTCCAGTCAGCTCGTCGATACCGACGGCCATGTCAGGCCCGACCTCGTCTTCAACATCGCGCCGGGCTGGCTGCTGCGCTGGATGGAGATGTTCAATTGCGCGGCCGCCATCATGTTCTGCGGCGCGCTGGCCTGGTACGGCTTGCAGATCGTTCAGACCGCGCGTCAGATCGAGGAATCCAGCGCGTCGGACCTGCGGTTCCCGATGTGGATCTACTACGCCGCGCTGCCGGCCGGCAGTGCGCTGATGGTGGTCCGCTACGTCATCAGGCTGATCGGCCTCGCGACCGCGCCCGAGCGTCATTCCCTCGGACGCCGCCATCCGGGCGGTGACGAACTATCCGGCACCGATTGAGCCGGAGATGGCGAGTTTCCTGACTTTGTTCGTCGGCTTTCTCGCGACGGGAATGCCGGTGTTCCTGGTGCTCGGGCTTTGCGCGGGCGCCATGTTTGCATTGTCCGGCCAGCCTCTCGTGGGCGCCGCGCAACTCGTCATCAACGAATTGAACTCGCCGACCTTGATGGCGCTGCCGCTGTTCGTGATGGCGGCGGCGCTCATGCGCTTTGGCGGCATCGCCAAGGCGCTCGTCGATCTGTCCGCGGCCTGGCTCGGCGGTCTTCCCGGATCACTCGGCCTTGTCACGGTCGTCGCCTGCACGATGTTCGCGGCGATCTGCGGGTCGAGCGTGGCAACGGCGATGGCAATGGGGACGATCCTGATCCCCGCGATGCTCGAACGCGGCTATCCGTTGTCCTTCGCGCTCGGGGTTGTCGGCGCGTCGGGCACGATCGGTATCGTCATTCCGCCGAGCCTTCCTCTGATCCTGTACGGCATCGTGGCCGAACAGTCCGTGCCGCGGCTGTTCCTTGCCGGCATCGTGCCGGGCCTGATTCAGGCGGCGGCTTTCTTTCTCTGGGTGCTCTACGAAGCGCGCCGCCGCAAGTTTCCGACCGAGCCGGTCCTGCCGCTCAAGGACAAAGTGCGGGTCACGCTGTCGGCGCTGCCCGCGCTGCTGGTGCCGCTTGTCGTCATGGCCGGCATCTATGGCGGCTTTGTCACGGTGACCGAAGCGGCGGCACTGTCCGCCGTCGTGGCACTCGGCGTCTCGCTTCTGTTCTATCGCGGATTCCACTGGGCCGATACGCTGGCCGTCGTCGCGAAAGGGCTGCGCAGCGCCGCCAGCATCATGCTGATCATCGCGACCGCACTGGCGCTCGGTCATTGGGTGACGGAATCAGGTGCGCCCGCCCGGCTGATCGCGTTTCTGCTCGCCCATGAACTCTCGACCTGGCAGTTCCTGCTCGCGATCAACGTGCTGCTGCTGGTGCTTGGCTGCTTCCTGGAAGTGACCGCGACGCTGCTTCTCGTGCTGCCGATCCTTGCGCCGGCGCTGCGCCCGATGGGCGTCGATCCCGTGCATTTCTCGATCATCTTCGCGCACAATATGGAGATCGGGCTTGTGCACCCGCCAGTCGGATTGAATCTCTTCGTGCTGTCGTCGATCGCCACCGCGCCGATGGGCGCGGTGATCCGCGGCATTCTTCCGTTTCTTCTGATCCTTCTGATCGTGCTTGCCGTCATTAGCTTCTTGCCGGCGCTCACATTATGGCTTCCCGACGCCGCCTTCGGCCGATGATTCGCGCGCGATCAGATCACCTCATAGGCAAAGAGCGTCGCGATCACCGTGATCCCGATCAGGCCGATCACGAAGACGACGTCGGCGACCTGCTCAAGCCAATAGCTCAGCTTGTCGTTGGCCGCGCAGCGGATCGAAAAATAGGAAGAAATGGAACACACCAGAAAAACGATGGTGGCGAGCGCGGCATATTCGTCGACATGGCTGCTGCCAATCTTCGCCTCGACCACCTTGACCAGACCGACCAGGGTGACGCAGACACCCATCAAGGTCGCGGACACGGGCAGGATGTGCCTGGAAAGACCGTCACTATCGATCAATATCTCGGACCGCTCAGTCATTGCGCCCCCTCTTTGTTTGCCAGTTGCTCTCACTATCATGCGCATGCGATTCGCGTGGCTGATGCTGCCTCCGATCCGTGCGCGCGGTGGCGTCAGAGATAGCGGCTCGGCGAAAAGGGTGCCGCGTCGAATGGTGGCTGCGCTCCACCGATCATGGCTGCGATCGCAGCCCCCGTCGCCGGGCCGGTCGTGAAGCCGATATGCTGGTTGCCGAAGGCGAGCCAGAGACCGGGATGCCGCGGCGCCGGCCCGATCATCGGCAGACTGTCAGGCAAGGTCGGCCGCGCGCCGCGCCATGGCTCGCCGACCGCTTCGCCGAACTCGACCACGCTTCGCGCGGCCGGAACCACCGCGTCGAGCTGCACAAACGACGATGGCGCATCGCGCGAGGTCAGTTCGACGCCGGTGGTGACCCGAATGCCCTGCTCCATCGACGTCATCAGGAAGCCGGCTTCGGAGTCATGGATCGGACGCAGCAATTGGCGCG
>Ga0126371_10004110_pt1 | contig 12802 bp, 8 predicted proteins | sample PanSoiMetaPlot_4_FD_110145 | JGI IMG/M metagenome (GOLD analysis project Ga0126371, IMG submission 110145) | Tropical forest soil microbial communities from Panama - MetaG Plot_4 | ecosystem: Environmental > Terrestrial > Soil > Tropical forest > Bulk soil | place: Panama | collected 2016-02-17
AATCGGTGTGCTCTGCGATGAGCTTGTTAGGGCTCGTCTGGATCAGGCCCGCTTCGTGCAGCCGCAGCGCATAGAAGCGGAGCGTGTCTTCGGCGTCGTATTCGCGCCAATTATTGTAGGGGATGTCGTTCAGCGTCTGCAGGGCGTGGTCGTATTGAGAGGTGAGCCCGCCATCGACCAGACTTCGCGCGACCCGCCGAGGCTCGGCGGCGCAGAGATCGGTTGCTTTGAGGATCGCACGCAGTGCGCGCTTGGTTGCAACCGGGTATTCGCGGACGTATTCCGCACTTCCTAACACCATGCAGCAGAAATATTGCGACCATGGCCGATCGACCGTCGTGCTCAGGATAACGTGGCCTTGCTGCGGCTCCGGCGGAAATCCCAAGAACGCGTCAATCTTCCCTTCGGCGAAAAGATTCAGACGGTCGATCGACGGCTCGGAGGCTGTAACCCAGTGAATGTCCTTGGCCGCGTCGAGCCCGACTTGCGCAGCCATCAGCCTGAGCAGCGCCGGCGGGCTCGCCTTAAGACCAACGGTCTTGCCCTTTAGGTCTGCGATCGTGAGAATGTCATCTCTCGCGAACAATTCGAAGCAGCCGATGTGGACGCCAGCCAGCACCGTGATTGGTTCACCGGAATCGATGCCCGGCAGAAAAAGCACCGGAAAATCCAGAGCAAAATCCACTTTGCGGTGCGCGATCGCGGCGAAGACCTCGTCTGCCGAGGTATCCACATAACGGACGTCGGTAAAACCCTCCGAACGCAGCAGCTCATCGGCGACATCGAGAGGCGCTTCGCAGATCGCGAAGTCCTTAGAAATGCGTACGGTCGTGGTTTCGAGCGAGCCCTCAGCGGCCTGCGATGGCGCGCGGCGGAGGAGACCTACGGTACCAGCCATCGAAAGGCTGACCAAAAAGCGGCGCCGCGTTTGAGTTATCGGCATTCGCAGCCTCCCCTTCGTTCGGCACTCTTGCTTTTCAGCAAAAGCGTCGATCAGTGCCGTTGACGATGATTTGGCGCCTCGATTTTATTTCGCGCGTTGAGGCGTCGGAATCCATCGCCCAGCTTTCGGCCCCGCGCGACCGGCAGGGCTGATTGCTGGCCTTTCTTTTTGTTAAAAATACACCACTCCGCGCCGCTGTGTGTGAACTATCTCACACTCGAAACTTCGTCGACCTACCTCGGGTGAGATTCCTCGGAGGGGTCATGGGCTATAAAAACAGGCTAACGCCGACCACCGAAAACCATGCCGCCTGCTTTAACCACCGGAGGCTCCGCGGCCTGAGCCATAACTTTTCTGCTTGTGGCACTAAGGAAACGATTGAACGAGCCGGCGCACCGTCGGGTTGCTGGGGTGAAACTGACTTTGCCTGACAACTGCACGAAGTCAGCAGTTGACCTTCGGCACGAAGTCCCGCAAGGCGCGTGTGCCGTTGGATGTCGGCAAAGCTTTGGTGTTGACGCTGTCCTTCACCGGGATCGGCAACCCGTGTAATGAGCCGAGTGCGGCACCTAAAGCGCGCGCCCAACACCATGTCGCGATTGAGAACGCGAAAAGCGTTGAGGCTTTCCAGCTGCTGTGCTCGGTCCAATAAAGCGCGCGCGTAGTCTTCCGCCTTGACGTCGCCATTGCGCACCGCGTCGACAGCGCCAACCGCGCTAAGTTCAGTGAGATTCGTAGCTGGCGCACTGCCGGCTCGACGAGGCAACATGTCCGAGATCGCGGCCCCTGCGGCGAGCAGCGATGAGTCGATCAGAAATGCGCGTCGTCGGACTCTTCGCGCTACGGTCATCGTCACCTCCCTCACCATCGACAACCGGGACCGCGATGCGCTGGTAGCTAGATCAAGGGGCCCGGGGTTTTCAGATACTTGGTCTTGATCGCGTCCGCCGTGAAATAGGCCAGTGCCCCCACGGTTCCTGTCGGGTTAAACGACGAAATCTGCGGGAATGCGCTGGCGCCGACGACGAACAGATTGGGGACGTCCCAGCTCTGCAGATATTTGTTGACGACACTGTTGTCGGGGGACGTCCCCGTGATCGCGCCTCCGACCTGATGAACGATCCCATAGCCGGCGCCGGCGTCGAAGGTCTTGGGCAGCCCGAACGCCGCGAATTTGCTGGGGCGCATCGCTTTGGCAATGGTCGCGGCGACCTTCACCATGTAATCCGATAGCCGGTGCTCGTTCGGCCCGATATCGTAGGTCAAGCGCAGCAGCGGGTTGCCGAAAGCATCGCGGTAATTCCGATCGAGGTCCATGTAGTTTCCGCGATAGGACAGATGATCGTGCAGACCAATGACCCAGAACGAGCGATTGTAGTAATGCGCGACGGCTTTCTTCCATTCGGATCCCCAGAGCGGAGTATCGGCAGGTACCGGCTGGTAAGTGAGGGGCCCCTGACCCATCTGGGTCGCCACCAGGATGCTGCCGCCAATGAAGCCGAGACCGCTGTGGTCGAAATTGTCACCCTGGAAATCGGCAATGACCGTGCCGAGACTTCCCGACCCCATGAACGGGTTGAATACATGCCCGTCGTCATAGAAGAGCGGCATGAAAGGGGCCGCGCCGTGCCATGAATAATTCTTGCCAACCGCCCCCTTGCCGGTCGCCGGGTCGTAGGGCCTGCCGATGCCGGAAACCAGCAGCAGCTGGGTATTGCTCCACGTGAACGCAGTGAGGAGGATGATCTCCGCCGGCTGCTCGACTTCCCGCCCCTGGGCATCGATGTAGGTGACGCTCGTCGCGCGGTTGCCGGAGACGTTGATGCGCGTAACGGCCGAGTGCGGGCGGATTTCAAAATTGCCGGTCGCCAGCGCAACCGGCAGGGTCGCGGTTTGCGGAAGGGCTTTGGCCGAGACCTCGCACGCGTAGTTCATGCAGTAACCGCAGTAGACGCAGGCTCCAAGAGCGGCGCCATCGGGATTGGTGTAAGATTGGCTCATCTGCGCGGCTGGCATCGGGAACGGCTGATAGCCCAATTCGTGGGTCGCCTGCGCGAACAAGCTCTCGCCATAGGCGCGTTTCAGCGGCGGGTTCGGGAATTCGCGGGCCCGCGGTCCCTCAAACGGGTTGCCGCCGGGTTGTATCACGCCACGGATGTTGCCGGCCTTCCCTGATATGCCGCAGGTGTACTCGAATTTGTCGTAGTAAGGCTCCAACTCGTCGTAGGTCAGCGGCCAGTCCTGGATGGTCGAGCCTTGCGCAAGCGCGCCCTCACCATATCGAGCAATGGTGCGGCTGCGGATTTCGAAATCCCAAGGGGTCATTCGCCACGTCCACCCGGCCCAGTGAAAGCCTGCGCCGCCGACGCCCTCGCCCCATGGGAACGGGCCATGCCGACGCATCGGCCGGGCCGTCTCGTCGGTGCTATTGCGGAAGGTAATCGTGGTGCGCGAGAGGTCCTCGAACAATTCGAGATGGCGATCGTATTTGAGCTGATCGTGCATCTCGGGAAGTTGAAACTGCTCCTGATTGCGAGGGCGGCCGCGCTCCAGCCCGACCACCTTTAGCCCGGCCTGGGCCAGCTCTTTCGCCAATATGCTCCCGGCCCAGCCGACGCCGACGGTGACGACGTCTACCGGTTTCAGCTTGATCGCCATGCTTTCCTCCCTTGAGGGCACCCAGATGCCCCGCGGGCCGAAGCGCCGCGGTCGGCTGCCCGAAATGTTGCTTCTTAACTGCCCTGGGCCCGATCGCGTCGAGCCCGGGCGAAATCACAAGAAGAAGCTGTGCACCGCCCTCCATTCCGTTGCCACCTCGCTGCTGCCGGAGGATAAGGGGGCTGTCGTCGGTCGGATCCGAGAGCTGTCCGCGTGCTGGTGGACAGGGTGTCCGTGATGGTCGATGCGAATATCCGCCTCTCTTAGGGCCCGGATATCGACCGGCTCGACCAGGTATGGCTGGTTGTGGCGAGCGATCAGCTCCGAATAGTCGGCGGCCACCCCCGGGAAGCCCACCAGTTTCCACCCGAGCAAGTCCTTGTTGCCGCCATAGACGGGATCGGCAAAGAAACCGTCCTTCGTGTCCGACAACAGCTGCGTGAAAAATGCCGTGCCAGGGATTTCCTTGAGATCCACAGCGCCGGCAATGCCTTGCAACCCTTTCAGCACTTCATCCTGCTGAGTCGGGTCGAGGTCGGCAAAGCGCTTGTGGTAAATCGCTTTGCAGTACTGGTCGGTAGCAGCGATACCCACCTGGTATAGCTCGGCCGGGCTGAGCGGCCATTGATAACCTTGGAAAGGCGTCTGCGCCCCAAATGGTCCCTCATTGTAGAAGCGCGCGCCCGCGCCATAGACCCCTGCGAGCTGTTGGTCAATGAAATAAGGAACGTCTGCTTCCAACGCCCCCGGACCCAAATCATCGGCCGGGATCAGACGAGCCACCGCCGCCTTGATGAACGCAAGCTCGTCCGCGGTAAAAAAGGTGTACACTTTATTGGCAGCGCCCTTGATCGCGCCGTGCGGCGCCGTCTCCGCGGCAGTCGCCGCTTTTACTCCCGCATTGGCGGCACCGGCCGCCGCAACAACACCGCCGAGGATTGTCAGGAATTTCCGCCTATCAATCACGACCTGCTCCTTTCGAACAGACCTCGAATGCCGAACGAGTACGCGCTCAGCCAGTCACCAAGGCCGTAGTACAGCCAAGCTGCCGGCGGCGGGCCTCGCTTCGAGGAGCGCGCCCTGACGAGGCGCTGCTCTATTTCGCTGAACCAACTTGCCACTGAGTTTTGCTCCCTTGCTGGCGTCCATTAGACGGAACCGTCTTCCAGCGATATTCGCCGTCTTGTTTTTTGTCGGGCAGATCATCGGAGGTCTAGCAACCGGCCACCCGAGATTGCCAGGTCTGGGGTCATCCCGCACTGCCTCATGCAGGGGCGACCAGGGGTGTCACCAAACCATGAGTTTTCTGCCTGTGTTAAGCATAGCCCCGGGAATTGCTTGGTGACAATGGTAAACGTAACGGCCTCTCGATGGCTGCCCCTCGGAGCTGAATGCCGCGAAGTTCGCGCCGAGATCCGTCGGGAAGAGTTGCCACCGCCGCGGCATCGGGATAGGCCGCGAGCAGCCGGTCGCTGCGTTCGGGCGGCGCCACGTAGAGAGCTGTCGACAACGCATCGGCGACCATCGTGCTCGCAGCGACGACCGAAACGGCAATGTAGTGACTGGCGCTTTTCCCGGTCGTCGGATCGAAGAGATGATGATGTCGGCCAGTGGCTTCGAACTTGGTCCCGTAACCGCCGGATGTCGAGAGGCAGCGGTCGGCGAGTTCCAATGTGACGGCAACCCGGTCGGGAGCCAGCGGATCGGCGAGGCCGATGCGCCATGCCTGTCCGTCTGGATGGACACCGACCAGTAGGATTTCGCTTCGACCCATATCGGCGAGCACACGGTCGCAGCCATTGCCGCGAAGGATATGTGCGATCCGATCCGTCAGATATCCCTGCGCAATTCCATTGAGAGTGACGCCCATCCCCGGTTGAGCCAGGGCAACGCGCCGCGATGCGAGTTCGACGCCTCGCCAGTCGACCAGCCGCAAAGCCTGTTCGATGGCTCGCGGTTCGGGGCCCTGCGGCGAGGGCGATTCAGATCGGAAGAAGTGCGCCGCGTAAACATTCCACAACGGCTGCACAGTGACATCGAATTTGCCACCGCTCAGTTCCGCGAAATGCTGACATTCCGAAAGGAGCCCCAGCAGATCATGGGATGGAGCGTCGAGCTGGCCATCGCGATTAAGACGTGCGATCTCACTGTCACAGCGGTACAGGCTGAATGCCTTCTCCAATCGTTCGATCTCGGCGACGCACCGGGCGACAGCCCGCTCCGCCGCCCGGCGGTCGGGGTGATGAAGCAGGATGTAGGAAGGCGAGCCGAGCGCCGTTCCCTGCCACCGATGCAGACGTGTCATGTCCTTTGGTTGATTGCCTGACGGCAGCAGCGGCAGTCCGACGGCTGCACCGAGAATGGCGATAGCCCGTCGACGCGAAAGCACACCCGGAATTCTGGGCATTAGCCGCTCTTGTCCTGGAGTGCGTTACGGGTCGAGAGCCCTACCTTCTGGGTCATAACCGATGCCCGCTCAGTGCGTTGCTTGCGGCGGGCCGCCATCGGCGGGCAAGTCCGATCGTCGGAATAGGTGACTTGGCAGTCGAGGCAATAAAAGCACTCGTTCATGTCGATTTCTCCGCTGCGCTTGATCGCGCCCACGGGGCAGACAGTCTCGCAGATGTGGCATCGCGTGCCGCACTCCGGGTGCCGCTTCAGCCAATTGAACATGCGCACCCGCCCCAATATCGAGAGGCCACCGCCGAGCGGGCACATGAAGCGGCAGTAGAATCGTTCGACGAAGACACTGGCTGCGATCAGCGCGAGAGCATAGCAGACCACCGGCCATTCGGTCATGAACCGCAGGATAATGGCGGCCTTGAAGGGCTCGACCTCTGCCCCACTCATGGCGAGGTCCCAAGAAAGGAACGAGGCGGCTACCAGTCCCAGAAAAAGCAAATATTTCAGGGCGATCAGCCGCTCGTGCAATGCTGCTGGAATCTTGATCTGCCGGATCCCGAGGCTCTGCGCCATCCTGCTGACCAGTTCCTGGAGCGCACCGAAAGGACAGAGCCAGCCGCAAAACACAGCGCGGCCCCATAGGAACAGCCCGATCAGCGTAAATATCGAAAGGATGGCGATCAGCGGATCGATGAGAACAAAGTCCCAGCGGAAATCGGTGACCAAGGCGTGGATATCTGCGATCACATTGACGACGGTCAGCTGGGCCCCGGCGTACCAGCCCAGCCAAACCAGCGTCCAGCTGAGGAAACCAATGCGGATCCAACGATGCAGGCGCGGTCGACGCGTAACGAAGTCCTGTAGAAACAACACCACGGCAAGAGCAGACAGCGCCGCCACAAGGATGGCGATTTTGACCGGATGGCCGCGCCAAATCTCCCGCCAGTCGATACCCACCCCTGTCGCCGGAGCAGGGCCGCTCTCCCGGGGGTTACGCTCTCCCGACGCCTCGGCGGCTGCCGGCAGAAGGTAGGCATCCGGCACGTGATACGGCAGGCCGAAGTTGGCAAAGCGTTGCCGGCCAGCTGTGGTTGCGCCGGTAACGAGCAGGTTTACCTCGAACGGGCGTGTTGGGTCGAAATCTCCATCGCTCGGAAAAAAGAGCGCCCGCTCCGTCAGGGCGGTCGGCTTGTCCGCGTGCAGGAACGGCAGAGTTTTGATCAGATTCGCGCGGAGATGGATCGTCCGCTCCCCTTGCCTGATTTCGACCCGGTCGAGGACATCGCCGTGCTCCCAATCGTCGCGGAGAAACGAATAGGCGCCGTTGGCGGCGAGGAGAATGATCTGATCGTCGACCTTGCGACCTGCGGCATATTGGTCGTACCAGGTCTTGCCGAGGATGTTTATGCCGATACCGGCGGGGGTAAGCAGCGCGACATAGAAGTCGACGAAGACCGCGTCGGGATTTGTGGCTGCCCCCTTCATGGCGCCTGCCTCGCCTAGCTTGTCGGCAACCTCGCCATAGCGAATACGCAGATGGCCGATCGCGCCGGCGGCCTCCAGCACTGGCCAGTCCGCCGGCGAAAACCGGTCGACGTCAAGACGCGCGGTGCGGCTCCCGACCATCGGGAGAATGCCCCGGCTGCGAGCGACAATGCGGGCGCCGCGGACGATCGCGTCGCTCATTAGCACCGACGTCGTCGTTGCCCGTGACACCGCGTCCAGCTTGGCGGCATCCTTCGTCCCCGGGGCCGGGCGCTGGGAAAACCTCTGCTCACCCAGCACAGAGGACGACACCTTGATCACGACATCGACACCGGTGCGGATATTGAGCCCCCGATATTTATCGGCAAAATGCTGGAATTGCTCGTCCTGCAGGCCGAGCAGTGCGATCGGCTCGGAGTGATGGACGAGACGCGCGCCGGTGATGCGGCCTGCGAGGTCTAGCCCGACGAGGAGCACCAAGGGCCGGTCGGAGAAGCCTTTGGACTGGGTGACGTCCCAGGACGAGAAGAGATAACCAAGTTGCCGGCCGCCTTTGTAAACCTCCGCTGCCGGGGGGACGCCGCCGAGCTCCCCGATTTTCTCGGCACCAGGAAAAATCATCTCGAGTATCGCCGGGGTCAGGTACTGAGTGACAGTCTCTCGCCCCGGTACCGGCCCCTCACCCATCGCCAGCGCGATGCCGCCGCCCATAGTCGCTGCAGCCAAAACCGCGGAGCCCAGTACAACCCCTTTTATCCAGTTTGCGGTCATTTCCGTTTGCCCCCTTTGGGCCGAGACTATCGCAGCTTGTCCGGGCAATCGGGCCTGATTTACCCGTTGCGTTTCTGCGAGCATAGTCTCGCGTTGCGCCGCAGCGTCCAGGCGGTGAAACCAGCGTGACCTATCGCTTAGGAGGACGGAGATGAAGATGGATCGCGTTCGAGGCGTTATGGGCGCGGCTGTCGCGCTCTTATTCTGCACCTCAACCGGCATGGCTTTGGAAAGCAAACCGACCCTCACGCTCGATCTCGCGAAGAAGGTGGCCGCCGTATGCGAGGCCAAGGCCAAGCAGGAGAAATGGCTGATGAACATCGCCGTAGTCGATGACGGCGCCAATTTGGTGTACTTCGAGCAGATGGACGGCGCCTTCAAGGGCAGCAGCTACATCGCTCAGCACAAGGCAATGACCTCGGCGAACTTTCCGTTTCCGACGCGCAGGTTCGGTGAGCTTGCGTTTGGTACGGAGGGTAAGCCTGGCGCCGTGCCCGGGATCGCCGACGTTCCGGGCATTATTACCTTTCCCGGCGGCTTACCGATCCTCGCGGCCAGCAAGGTTCACATTGGCGGCATCGGCGTAAGCGGCGGCACTTCCGATCAGGACGAGGATTGCGCAAGGGCGGGCCTCGATGCAATCCAGAGCGATCTGAAGTAGCGTCGCCCTGCGACGGGCGTCCGAGCCCCGGCGCCCCTTTCTGAGTTGTTACCTCCGACTCGGCGTAGATCGGGGCTCCCACGTCGCGACTGCCACCGTGGCCCGAACTCTTTGGCCCGGGATACCCGGGATAAGGCGGTCCGCCTGGGGTTGTCCCGCTGGGCGACCGAGATGGGGCCGCGGCTGGAGCTGGCGGAGGCATCGACGGGTTTCCAGCCTGCAGACGAGCGAGCTCTTGTTGGTTCAGCTGGTCGGCCGTGCTACCGATTGGTTGCGCACCCCTACCAAGGTGATGCGCTGTCGTCCTGCTGGTAGTCGCATGCCGAGCAGGGCGATGCCTCGGCGGCATCGCGGAAGTGCTCTCCGGCATTCCGACGGCCTGAAGTTAATGCCGCCGGCGAGCTAACGGCCTGAAGCCACGAGAGCTCTTCTTGATCGGTGCTACCACAGTACATGCGTGATCCAGCCTGCGCTGCTTTTTGCTCACACCAGAACAAAGCTGCAGTTCAACACCAATGGCTGCTCCGTCCAGGAGACTGCCGCCGGCGCGAAACATTTTATCACAGTCTCAAATTGCTTCACCGATGTGGCATACGGCAAATTCTGGGCGCCACCACTCTTGTACCGGCCCGCCCCTTGGCCAGCCACGTGATGATCCGCGTAATGGCGAGACCGCCCGATAGCGCTCCGGCATTATTGATCAAGTTGCGCACTGCACTTGGTCGCACCCTGTCACTCGGCGCGCGCATGCTTGGACAAAAAGACCGCGGCTGGATGACTTTCACTGCCCCAGTACGCGATGACGCCGCCACGATCTCACTTGACGGTCGACCGCGGTGTCTTCAGAGTATGATTAATGCGACGCGACCGCTTCGCGCTCAGCGGAGGGCCCTACGTCCGCAAATCAAGGGGAGGGAGAATAGATGGCGATCTATTTGAGCAAGCGTGAGCTCGAACAAACAGAGCCCGCGGATGTGGCGGCATTTCGGTCACCGGTACCGACGCAGGTCATCTCGAACGGCGAATTCAACCCGATACCGCAGACGCGGCAGCAGCGTCAGGTAGAGGCGCGGATCAAGGAGCTTGCGGATACGACAGCAAGAAAACTGGGCCTGAGCCGTCGCCGGTTCTTGCGGACGGGTTCCGGAATGGCCGCGGCGTTCCTGGCGATGAACGACGTCTACGGCCGGTTTTTCGAAGTGTCTGCAGCCGAAGCCGCGGAGCCCACGGCTGCGGCCGAACGCGCGCAAGCGCTGGCAAATCAATACATCGTCGACGTGCAAACCCACTTCGTGCGCGACGATTATAAGGGCGAATTCATGCTCGGGATCTTGAAATACGCCGCGGATAACTACAATCCGGCGCTGAAGACAGGTCCCGGAGGGCTGACCCTCGACGCCTACAAGTTTGATAATTACCTGAAGGAAATTTGGTTCGACAGCGATACCAAAGTCGCACTTCTCAGCGGCGCCCCCTTCGACGACCCGGCCGCCTGGTTCCTCAATAATGATCAGATCCATTGGGCACACCAGGCGGTGAACAAGGTGGCCGGATCGAACCGGCTGCTGTACCACTCATTGGTAACCCCGAAGCAGCCGGGCTGGACGGAAGAGGTCGATCGCTGCATCGGCGAAATCAAGCCCTCCAGCTGGAAATCTTACACAATCGGCGACCCGCTCAACCCCAAGACGACAAAGTATCCATGGCGGCTCGACGACGAGGCGTTGATGTATCCGTTCTACGAGAAGATAGTAAAAGCCGGGATCAACACGATGTGCGTCCACAAGGGGTTGATGCCAAATGATTACGAAACCTCGATCCCGGGCGGCGGCTGGAAATATGCGACGGTAGAGGATCTCCCGAAAGCGGCAAAGGATTGGCCGCAAATCAACTTCGTCATCTATCACTCGGCCATCCAGCCCTTCCTGGTACCGCTTGATGCCGAACTCGCGGAGTTCGAAAAGACTGGATACATCCGCTGGGTAACGGACTTGGCAAGGATTCCCCAAGACCACGGAGTCAAGAACGTGTACGGCGAAATCGGTACGGCGTTCGCGACGACGGGCGTCACCAGTCCACGCTTCTGCGCGGCGATGATGGGGACGCTGATCAAGGGGCTTGGCCACGATCACGTGGTGTGGGGAACCGATTCGGTGTTGTACGGATCGCCGCAATGGCAGATCGAAGCGTTCCGACGGCTCGAGATCCCGGAGGACTTGCAAAAGAAATTCGGCTTTGCGCCGCTGGGGCCGGCGGACGGCATGGTAAAGAACGCGATTTTTGGGTACAATTCCGCACAGCTGTACAAGCTCGATATCCGCGCCGATCTGCATAATGACGGGATCACCAAGCTCAAGACGGCGTATCTCGAGCAGGGCGGTGAACGCAGCAATACTGCCTACGGGTACGTCGCGCGGCGTGCGTTTGGATAAATGCCAGCGGGCGGACCTAGCGGTCTGCCCGCAGCTATCCGTTTGCGCTCCCTGAAAGGCCCGCATTGCGAGGCCGTTCGGCTTCAGGCTGGCGGCGCGGTATCCCGTGCTGCGGCAGAGGAGGTCGCGCCGCGGCGGTCGAGGCCGACGACATCGGAACGCGTTCTTGCCAATGTCGTGCCCATCGCAATCTTGAGCGGATAGCACTTGGCAGGGCCGTCGGAATGGCTGGTGCCGGCAGCCGCCGCCGGGAGAGGCAGAGAGCGCAGCCAACAGATCGATCTCGGTAAAAGATTCGATGAAATCGCCGGGTCGAACGGGCTCGCGCAGGGTGCCCCATCACCAAGGTTGTGCAGCGGATCCCGGTCAAATTGCGGAGCATCCTTGACAACCCGCTGGCCGGCAAATTGCGGCCTGGCATGTCCGTCAATCGCGACAATTCTCACCGATACCACGCTACCGCCATGAGCGCGTCCGCGATGACAGCGGCAGCCCCGCTACCACTCCCCGCTGCGAGTATCCGGTAGTCGGTGTTGTTGCGGTGATCGATAGTGACGGGCAAGGGGGTTTGGTGAGGCATCGCGGCGAGCCTCGGGCGGTCTTTGTATACTAGATCGAGGGGCTGCCCGATGGCGAGGTGCGCATCGGGGGATGCTACCGCATCGGGAGTGCCGTCTCTGAAGCGACGCGGCGTTAGGGAGGAAAGATCGAGATGGAAGACCACGACATCGGAGCGGCACTGGCCACTGGGCCGCCTCCGACGCCAACGACTGGATCGCCACTGGGCCGCCTCCGACGCCAACGACGTCGAGGAGGAGCACCAGATTTACCGAGAGGATGCGGTGCTCGAGTACTCGCAGTCGGGCGAGCGGATCCGCGGCCGGCGCAACATTCAGGCGTCTCGTTTTGTTCAGCCGAGCAGAAAGCGCTTCACAGTGCGGCGGATACTCGGCGCTGCCGACCTCTGGATCACGGAACTCGTCATCAACTACGATGCACGGCCGTTTTACACGGTGAGCATCATGGAGTTCAAAGACGGGAAGGTGGCCCGCGAGACCCAATATTTCGGCGATCCGTTTGAGCCGGGGCCTTCGCGACGGGATGCGAACCGGCTCCTGCGATTTATCTTCGGGGCAGTCCGTTCGTCAGCGGTCCAAGATTGCTGATGGAATAAGAGGCCGTATCACGAGCGCTCTCCTCCCCTCCTGTAAGGTGGCCAGGATTCGAAGCCTCGTCTATTCCGCTGGAGATCCCGTCTCACTGCATGAACTCCTCGGCCGCAGATGAACGCGCCGAATCTTCGGGTGTCGCCCTTAATGTCCGTTGATGGCAGTGCGCCCCGAAGGCGCGAATCACCAGTGGAGGAGGAATCCACCCAGAGAATTGTCGATTGATCTGGTAGCTGACGAGCGGCTCGGCCGGGTGACCGGAAGGGCCGGAGCCTCGTGA
>Ga0126371_10004111_pt1 | contig 12800 bp, 12 predicted proteins | sample PanSoiMetaPlot_4_FD_110145 | JGI IMG/M metagenome (GOLD analysis project Ga0126371, IMG submission 110145) | Tropical forest soil microbial communities from Panama - MetaG Plot_4 | ecosystem: Environmental > Terrestrial > Soil > Tropical forest > Bulk soil | place: Panama | collected 2016-02-17
CAGATGCGGCGCGTTGGCTGCCGAGAGGTTGCCAATGGCGGGCAGCGCGGTGTCCTGGCGGGTGCGTCCCTGGGAGTCGCGCGCCGTGGCACCGGTGCTGGTTTGCACGATGCGATTGCCATCAGCCAACGTTTGCACGGACTCATTCGTAATGGTGGCGGCGAAGGGCGCTCCCACGACCGGGCTTGGAGAGACGGGCGAAGTCAAAAAGCCAACCGATCCGGCAGTGTGGTAAACAACGTCTGGTTTCTCTTGCGCACCGAGGAAGGGCGCGGCGATGAGAACAAGAAAAAGCGCACGTAGCATGATGATGATTCTCCTTTTCGTTCTACCGATCTTCAAATTCACTGCCGGAAGCGGACCTGATGGACCGAGCCGTCCGGTCCGATTCTGAGTTCCCCGATGAGGCGCATTCCTTCCGGCATGGCTCCGGGAGCAAAGATGGACTCGGCGGGGATGGCGATTTCAACCGAAGTCTCCCAAGGCTCCCATGGTGGCCCGCTTGTCTTGTGCGTCGGAGGCGTCGGCTTGTGGCGGGTGGCTTTGCCCGGCGCGGGCCCGGCAACCGAGATAGGCATGGGAATCGGTGCCGGTTGGGCACGAACGACGGGAGGAACTGCTGGCGCAGGCGGCGCGACACGCGTGCGGTAGTAAATGACAAAAGAAATGATGACAGCGGCGGCGGCCGTTGCGAGCACGGGAATCCAGGGTAAAGTGCGGCGCTCGGTCCCTGCCTCAAACACCGCTTCGCAGTAGCGATCGAAGTCCCGACTCACCTTCTCATAGGCGGTCATCTGGCTGCGGCAGGTCCGACACTCTCTGACATGCGTCTCGACGGCTGCGGCTTCATCTACCGGCAGTTCACCATCGAGCCATGCGACGAGTTTTGCTTGGAGATCACACATTGCACATCTCCGCTAATTTGCGGACGGCGCGTTCTACCGTATCGGCTACCGTAGAAGTCGCCATTCCCAAAACCTCTGCGATTTCACGATAACGCAGACCGCCTGCCCTGAGCAGCAAGCACTCTCGCTCGGACTCGGACAGTTTGCGGACGGCCGAGACGAGGCGCCGGTACTTTTCCTTTTCGAGTACCGCTTGCTCCGGCGTGGCCTGCTCCGCCAGCGCTTCCAATCGAGCGTCGAGCGGTTCCGCAAACCGCCGGTGATAGCTCACCTGACGATTGCGAGCCAGGTTGTGAGCGACGCGGAACAGCCAACCGCGGATGTTGTCTTCCGCTCCAGCCGAAGCCAGGTGGCGCTGCAAACTCAAAAACGCGTCCTGCACGACGTCTTGCGCCTCGTCTCGAGAAAGCCCAAGGCAGACCAGATAACGGAGCAGGGGTTTGCGAAGTTCGCGGTACAGAGCCGTAACCTCCGAGGAGCCGGCGAGCCACCCCGGAAGCGGCAGCGCCAGGGGTACCGAATCGTCACTCACAGAGCCTCCGCATCGCGCCTCTATGAAGAAAACAGATGACGGGACGGAATTTCCGGTTGGCCCGGCATATTTTTCCGGGGAGGCTAACGGAGTTTGCAGCGCATTTCGTTGGTGGGTTCAAAGCCGAGGGACTCGTGGAGAGGCCGGCCCGCGGGGCTGGCATGAAGAGAAATGATGCTAAGGCCTTGGACGCGGGACCACGCGAGCATGGCTTCGAGGAGCCGCTTGGCGATGCCGCGGCGGCGGGCTTGCGGCTCGGTATACATATTGAGGATCCAGGCGCGTTGCGCGAGGGTTTCGCCGGGAAAGCCGGGCCAGTGCGCCAGAACGATTCCGCCCCCGGCAAGGACCGTGCCGTCGGGGTCTTCGGCAAGCCAAGCCTTGTAGGAGCCGTCGCGGAGTGCTTGCGAGAAATAGGTTTTCGAGGCTTCATCGACGCGGTCGAGCGCGCTGCTATCGGCGTGGCCCATATCCTCGAACATGGCCCGGCGATGGTGGACAAGATGGTTGAGATCGGCGAGGCTGGCTTCGCGGACGCGGAATTCCATGGGTTGATTTTGCGGATAGAGCAACTGATGTGGTAGAGACAAAATGGTTTGCGGTTGCTTTCGGTATAGTGCTGAGCATGTGGCGGATCGTGCCAACGATTCTCGTGTGCGGGTGGATGGCAGTTTCCGCGCAGGAACCAAGCAACGCGAACGCGGGAGTGACGATCTCGACCGACCGGCCCGCGGTGTCAAGTTCGAGCGTCGCGGTGCCGCAGGGTGGCTTGCAGGTTGAGAATGGAATGGCGGCGACAAATCAACAGGGACAATATCTGCTGGATTTGCCGGAGTCGCTCGTTCGCTTCGGACTGCTCAAAAAGACGGAGTTGCGGCTCTCTGTGCCCGACTATTATCACAACTTTGCAACGGGTGGCGCGGCGAGTTCCGGGTTTGGCGACGTGGCGCTGGGCATGAAGCAGCAGATTGGGCCGCTTGGAGGCTTTGACGTTTCGGCGATTTTCTACGTGAGTTTTCCGACGGGAGCAAACGGTGTTTCAAGCCACGGATATGACCCGGCGTTGCAAATACCGTGGACCAGGAAGATTTCGGAGAACTGGACTGCCGGCGGGCAGGTAGCGTTTTATTGGCCGACCCAGGGCGGAAAGCGTAACTTCACAGGGCAGACCGCGTTTTTTCTCGATCGGCAGCTCCGAAAGCCCTGGGATGCATTCCTCGAGTATGCGGGAGATTTTCCCGAGCGCGGGGGATCGCGGCAACAGATCCACGCGGGGATAGCGTACAAGATCACGCGACGTCAGCAAATCGATTTTCACTTTGCGTTTGGACTCACCGCAGCTGCGCCGAAAGGGTACGTTGGAATGGGCTACTCATTTTTGCTTCTGACGAAAGGTGAGAAATGAGCGGGACAAAAAAGCTGCGGACGGGGCCGGCTCAGGTCCGGACAGCCAGGCCAAGGATCAGTGCCAAAAGCGGAAAGCGGTCCTACATTTTCTGGGCATAGCGGTCGCCGAAAAAGTCGTGGGCGTTCCAGGTTGGTCGCGCGGGGTCCTGGGCGATAAGCCAGCCACAGAGGTAAACGAATTGGGCGTATTTCACGGCCTGGTTGAAGTCGAGGCCAGGTTGCTGCATGTCGTCAGAAGGCTGGTGGTAGCGCGTATTTTCCCAATTCTTGTCGATTTCGGCAGGCTTGATACTCGAATCGTTGGACTTGAAGCCCGGCGAGGGATAGACCGCCGGAATGCCCTGCTTGACGAAGGAGTACTGGTCGCTGCGGATGAAGATAACCTCCTCTGGCATGGGATCCGGACTGAGATCGAGATGAAGACGCGAGGCGACTTGTTTGACGACCCGGTCGAGACTCGAGTGTTCGGCACCAAAGGGAACGATGTCCTCGAGCGGCCAGAGCATCTGGTCTTCGTCCATATTCACGTTGGCGACGATGCTGCTTTTAGGGACGGTCGGATTCGAAGCGAAATAATCAGAGCCAAGCAGGCCGGCTTCCTCTCCGGTGACGGAAACAAACAGAATCGAGCGCTTGGGGCGCGGATTCATGGTTGTAAAAGCGCGGGCAACTTCGAGCATGATAGCCGAGCCCGAGGCGTTATCAAGGGCACCGTTGTAGATGGAGTCGCCGTTGACAGGCTCGCCGACGCCGAGATGATCGAGATGCGCGCTGTAGACGATGTATTCGTTTTTGAGCGAGGGATCGCTGCCTTCGAGTTTCGCGACGACGTTCGGGCTAGAAACGTCGCTGAGTTTCTGCACGTCGCGAATTTTTGCGGTGATCGGGAGTCGGAAGGCGAGAGACTTCCCGTCCTTGGCGGCCTGGAAGACTTCCTCCGCCGTATGGCCACTGCCCTCAAATAGTCTTTTGGTGGTTTCTAGGTCGAGACTCGCGCCGCCCTTCAATTCGGGAAAACTGTCGTGCGGCCGGCCGTCTTTTTCAAGCCAGCGCAAGCCGGGGCGGGAAAGATCCCGGACACGCTCCTTGAAGGAATAAATGCCTTCAAGGACGGGGTCGTCGAGAATAATGACGCCGACCGCGCCGTGGGCGACGGCGTTTGCGAGTTTCACCTCAAACGAAGAGTAATGGGCCTTGAGCGAGGATTCGAAGTTGGGAGCTTCAAAGACCAGGGCGACGATTTTTCCCTTTACGTCCACGCCCTTGTAGTCGTCGAAATTCTGCTCCGGCGCCGTGACACCGAAGCCGACATAGACGACAGCCGCTTCGACCGATGTGTCTTTGCGGACGGGATCCCCGACCGACAGAAAATCCTTGCGGAAGACGAGCTTTTGCGTTTTGCCGTTTCGCGTAATGGACATCGAGGAGTTCGCTTGGTCGGCGACGACCGAACGCAGCGGCACTTTCTGAAAGTAACTGCCCGCGTCTCCAGCAGCAGTGAGTCCCATGGATTCAAATTCAGCGGCCATAAATTTGGCGGCAATTTCGTGGCCGCGCGTGGCCGTACCCCGGCCTTCGAGTTGGTCGTCGGAGAGAAAACGCATGTCCGCGCGGATCGCTTCCGGGCGGATGGATTCCATGGCAGCATCGGCAGGATCGGTAGCAGGCTGCGCCAGGGCACCAGGCACGGCGAGCACGAGCGTCAAGCAGGAACCGGCAAGAAGATGACGAGCGAAGGGCATTTCGGATCACTCTCTTTAGGGATTGCTTAAAAATGAAATCAACCAGGAAACACCGTATGAGTCGTTTAGACGCATGTCCATTTGACCGGTGAGCAAAGGCGCCATCGTAATCTGCAAGCGAAGAATCAGGTAGAGCGAAAATGGGCTACGTCAGGAGGCATCGGGAGGCTCGGGATGGATAGTGACGCGCGAGATCTGCGGGAATCGTTCCTTCACGTTATCTTCGAGGGCCGCCAGAACATCATGGACGCGGGTAATGGAGAGGTCATCTTTCATGACGCAGTGGCAGGAGACCAGGATGTGGTGTTCGACCTGGCGGACGCGAACATCATGACAGTTGATGAGCTCGTCGTAGGTCGAGGGCATGTGATTGAGAAAGGATTCGACGGCCATTTCGAGCTGGCGCATTTCGCCGGCACGCGTGTCGGGTGTGGCGATATGACGGCCAAGGGGCTCGATGTGGATATTGACGTCCATATGGCCATTGCGCAGGGCGCGGATGCCGTCTTCGAGCTCGGTAGCGCGGCGATGGGCTTCACGCAGGGAAAGATTTTCGTCCACTTCGAGATGGAGCTCGACAAACACATGGTCGTCTTGCTGTGAAGCGGTGACATCGTGGACCGCAAGGCCTAGACGCTGGGCGACAGCGCGGACAGACTCGAAAAGATGTTCGTCGCGAGGAGCACGCGGTTCGGCGTGAACGATCACGTCCGCCGGGACGATTTGCGCGACACGCTTTTCGATGCGGTCGGTGAGGGCATGGACCTGGTCGAGATTCGCGGTGCGCGCGACGCTGACGGTGGCGTCCACGAAATAACGATTGCCGGCGCGCCGGAGGCGCACGCGATCGGCACCGAGCACGCCGTCGATTTCCTGGATGGCAGATACGATCCGCTCTTGCAGACCTGAAGGAGCAGCATCGAGCAGCGCGTCGAGCGTCCGGCGGCCGAGTTGCGAGCCGACCCAGAAAATCACGCCTGCGACGGCGAGGCCAGCGAGTGCGTCCGCATAAGACAACCAGGGAAGATTCCACTGGTTGCCGGCCCAGACCAGGGCCACGCCAACGATAACGACCAGGGTGCTCCAGACATCGGTGGAAAAATGCAGGGCGTCGGCTTCGAGCGCCTCGCTCGAGTGGCGCCGGGCGACTTTCCCGAGAGCGCGGGCGCGCGTGAGGTCAATCGCCAGCGCACCGAAAAGAACGAGGATGGCGAGCAGACTGGGTTCGATGTGGACGGTGTGAAAGAAAAGGCGATAGAAGGCTTCGACGATGATGTAGATGGCGGTGAGGATGAGAAGACCGGTTTCGATAAAGGCGGAGAAGTTTTCGAACTTGCCGTGGCCGTAGGGATGGCGTTCGTCGGCGGGCTGGTCCGAGACGCGCACTGAGAGGAAGGTGATCACCGCCGCAACAAGGTCGAGACCGGAGTGCAGGGCTTCGGAGAGGATGCCCAGGCTGTCTGTGCGGATGACCAGGAAGGTTTTCAGACAGAGCAGGAGTGCGGCCGAACCGATGCTGAGCAGAGCGGCGCGCTTCTTTTCCTGGATGGCGGCCTGCTGGCCGCGGGAAAGCACCATGGGATAAAGACTACAATAGTTGGATGAGATTCGTGACGCGAGCCTGTTCTTGCGGTACCAAGAGGCGATCGCGTGAAAAGGCGCCTGGTCTGGTCGCGACCCGTTACGTCGAGCCCTTCTTGCTCATGGGCGGCTCTGGCAGCAGAGGGAGGCGCTTGGGTTCGCCGCGCGCGCCGCGCACCTCGACCTCTTCGAACAGCAGCGAGGGCGCCACGACAGAAGCAGGCAAGCCGTTTTGCGCCGTGCCGAAGGCGGCCAGGGAAGTGCCAGCTACCCCTGCGGTCTGATTTTGCATGTAATTGAAGACGAAAGCATCGTCCCCGATGGCTTCGATGTTTCGCAACATACGCGGACTGAAACCGCTGATACGCGCGCCACGGACGATTTCCTCGCGGCCGTCGGCAGGATAAATCTTGTAGACGACCAGCGGCAGCCGGTCGGTGGCTGCGTTGCCGCCGAAGCTAGCCAGCAATTCGCTGAAATCATCCTGGTGCAAAAGACTGAGGGAGGGATTGTCCATCTGGCGGACGACCATGCAGTATTCGAGTTTCTCCGAGCGGCAGGTGTCCAGGAATTTTTTCTTCAGGTCGTCTTTCGGGAGCGTTTCGGCGGAAGAGAGAAAAAGGTTGCTCATTACGGGGCGCGCATCGCTGAGGAAAGCGCTGCGGCCATGGCCGTTGGTTTTTTCGAAATCGGGTCCGGGCCGGCGCGACATCAGCAGATCCTTGAGCTTGCCTTCATCGACGAGTGTGACCTTTTGGCCGGGCACGCCCTCTTGATCGATGGCGTAGCCGCCAATGAGCGGAGTGCCTTTGGCATCCTTTGCCGCGGGGTCATCCCAAAGCGCGACGCCGGCGGGAAGAACGCGCGAACCGATCTTGCCGCTCCAGTCGCTGCGACCTCCGAGGCTGCTCATGAGCTGTTCGACGACGGGCTGGAAGGCAAGGGGCGGGCGCGCACCGCTAAGAGACGGCGTTAGCACCGCAGCAATCAGAGCACCAGAAGCGCGTGGTTCGAAAAGCACCGGACCGGTGTAATCAGGAGCGGGCGGAGCGGCGCGCATAGCCATCAGTTCGGTTCCGGCAACGTTGAGCGCTTTGCGGACCGTGTCGGCGTCGGGGAGATCTGCGGGCCGGGGCGCATAGGTGGCGTAGAAATGGTTCACCGGCATGCCGTCGTCGGCGAGCGAACCCATGCCGGATTCGATGGCGGCATAGGAATGATTGGCGCGGACTTCGGTGCCTTCGCTGGTCAGCAGGTACTCCGTCGTATAAATGAGGTAATAGGTCACGCGTGACTCGTAAATCTGCGGAAAGGCTCGGAGAGCCGCTGAGGAGTCGCGCGCCTCCTGCTCCCAATTGCGGTTTGTCCAATCAGGCGTCGCGAGCGGCTCGATGTGCTGGATTGGTTGGGCTCGCGAGAAGTCGTTGATATCGGACTGCCGCGCAAGGCTACTCAGATAAGCCTGTTTGCGGGAATAAGCTTCGACGGCTTCCTTGAAGGCCTGGTCGGTGGCGATCCAGAGATCCTGGCGAAGCGAATCGTAGTCCCTGTCGATACCAACCGTGCCAGAGGGGCCGATAAAGCCGCGGAATCCCTCTTCACTGATGAAATTAGAGCTGTCCTGCTTGTAATCGCCGACCCGCGCCTGGACGTTCATCAAGCGGTTGCGCGTGTGGTTGGAGGTGACCAGCGCTCCATATTCGGCAATCACTTCGCGCACATCCATGTCGAGAAGGCGATACTCCAGATAGTAAGGACGAACCGGTTTATCGACCTTGGGAATTTGCAGTTCCAGGCGCGATTTGGCGCGACCCATTTCGTCCCGCATGGCTTTTAGCGTGTGGTCGTTGTCGGCGGGAGCTTGCGCAAAAGCAACGGAGGAAGCGGCAAGGGCAGATAGCAGTGCGAACTGGCGCAAGGCGCGCATTACTCGAGGCCTCCTGCTTTGGTGGTGTCGTGCGCCGGAGGCGGCAGGATGGGCGGCCGGTCGGTGGACGATTGCTTCTTTTGAACTTCGAGTTCGGAAGTAAGAACTGCCGGCGAGGCGGCGGAAACCGGAACATAGCCGGATTCGGCGCCGCAGTAGCCGTTGAAGACTTCAGGCGTGTCGCCGGTGGCGACGATTTTGGTTAACGCGGCGAGCGGTGTGCCGACGATGTCCACACCGCGAACGAGCTCATCGGGACGTCCATCCGCATAAACCTTGTAGACGACCAGCGGCTCGACCTGGAAGGCTTGCGGTTGTCCACGGCCGGTGAAGGTGAAACCTCCGGCGATATCGTCAATGAGAAGGCCGAACGGCTTGCCCTGCTGCTTGGCAAGTTCGACAAGCTTGGCGCGGAGTTGCGCGTTGGTCAGGGTCTTGCTGCTTTCGACCAGCAGATTGCCCTGCCGGGAAACCGCAGGCGCGCCGATCTGCCGGCGACCGTGTCCATTCGAGTGCGGGAAGTCTTTGAGCGGTGAGCGGGACATCTCGAAGTTCTTCAGGATACCTTTATCCACGAGGGTCACGCGCTGCGCAGGGACGCCTTCATCATCGAACTGGTAGTAACCGAGCAGATCTTGGCTGCCAAGTTTTTTCTGCGTGGCGTCATCCACGACGGTCAGAAAGTCCGGAAAGATCTGCTGGTCGACCTTTTTTGCGAAGGTTTGGCCCTCGGTCACATCCTTCTGGCGATGGCCTTCGGCGCGGTGGCCAAACACTTCGTGGAAGAAGACGGCGGCGGCGCGGCCGGTCAGCAGAGCGGGGCCAACGCTCGGATCGTTGAGCGGCGAGGCCACCAAACCTTCCATTTCCTTGCGAAGTTGCGCGGAAGCCGTGAGCACGGCTTTGTCGTCAGGGGCGTCGGACGGGTTGACCCAATCGAAATTGTAGAAACGGTTGATGTCCATGCCGTCGGCCGCTTTGCCTTGAATGAAAAGCTCGAGGCGGTAGCGAATCTGTCCGAACTGAAGCTGCGTGCCTTCGGAGTTCAACTGCACCTGATTCTGGGCCTGGGCGGTGAAGGTAACGATGGAGTTGATGACGGCGGGCGACTCGCGGAAGTACTTCGTGTAGTCGCGAACTTTTTGCTCCCAAGGCTTGCGATCGAGCGAAAGCGAAACCCACGGTCCGATCGAGGTGTGCGGCTTTTCCCTTGAGAAATCGGGTGCCGCCCCTTCTTCGGTTTGCACGTTCACTTCCTTGCCGGTTTTGATCTTGATCAGCGCTTCGGAAGCGGAGCGGTATTGAATGTCGGTCTGGAGCCAGAGCGATCGGCGCAGAACGTCGGGGTCGTCGTCAACCGGAACATTCGTTCCCGGGCTGCCACCGGGAGGCTGGCGGCCGTCAATTTTATGGGTGTTGTCGAGCTCATAGCTGCCGCTTCGCACTGCGACTTCGAGCCAGCGATTGCGTCCTTCATCACTGTTGAGCAGGGCGCCGTTCGATCCGGAAACGGTGGTGCGCTGCGTGTCGGTAATCGTGTAGCTGATGAAATACGCGGGCGGATCCTGTGCGCCATAGACCTTCATGGAACGGTCCAATTCAGCCTTCAGGGCATCAAACAGCGGCGATGGTCTTGCCGTTGTGTCCGGCGGCGCGCCCGGAAGTTGCGGTGCTGAGATCAGAAACAAGAAAACGCTGAGCGCGGCGCCAAACAAAAAGCGGTGGGTTGCGCATACGGGGATGAAGTGGTTCAAGAGTGCCTCACTCACAATTAGACGCGAAATTCAAAGCTTCAGTGTACGCCACCGCCGGTAGGGAGACAAAGCGCGGGTTGGACGCCGAGAAGCGGCAAAGGTACTACAACACATTAGATGGCATGCGCACTTGCCGCGTTGCAATCGGAAGCCCCGGCTCGAAAACGCTCCGGCTCGGCCAGATGGCGTTCCGCTTGTGGTTCAACAACCCTTTGGATTATTGGGTGAGCAGCCGCCCGTCGGATTCGAACGAGGAGGAGCCAGCGTTCCGGAACTTCGAGAGGCCACGACGGGAACAACGACCAGCGGAATCGCCGCCAAAACCCCGATGGCGATCGCCGTACCCTTGCCGATGTGATGAACCTCGGTGAGTCCAGGATTCGTTTCGAGGGTGGTGGCGGAGATGGCTGCCGACAGATCCGAGAGCGCCGCTTGCGCGGGGGCGGCCGGGCCAGTGGAATCGCCGTTGCGAACCGTCGTGAACTGCCCAGCTTTCACTTCGACACAAACTCCAGCCAGATTGCAGACCTTCACCACCCCTTCAAAGACCGTGACATTCATGACGCCGTTTTCATAGGAGACATAGAAATCCGTGCCGACAACACCGGCGACACCGGCCGGAGTGTGGACTTCGAACTTGCCGCTGGGCTGCGAAATTTTCTGTGCCTGTGAACGTATCTTGCCGACGGTGACTTCAAGATCGGTCTGCTGAGCGCCAGCATCGTGCTTGACAACCTTCACCGACGAATCGGAACCGACATTCAGGACAGAACCATCGTCAAGCGAGACGCGAGCGCGGCCGTTGGCCTGCGTACTCAGAACGTCCTGCCAATCCACCGGGGTCTTCGCATTTGCCGTCATGGACTTGCTTCCGCGCGTAAGGCTGACGGCGGGAATAACCCGGGAGACTTCCCCGGCGCGCTGATTCGAAGCATCTGGGAGCGCGAGAGTATCGAAAGGGACCGCCAGAAAACAACTGAGCACACATGCCAGTGCCATGGCGTGCGAGGACTTTTTTGTCATCGAGGACTCCTAGAGTCAGACAAAGCTGTACTTATGTTAGTAACCGGGAAGCCATGGTCGGTCAATTGAAAATGGTCTGTGTTTTGCCCAGTTAACCAATGTGAAGTTCTGGAACGGTCTTCTAGCCGGAGTAGTCCCTTCGATCGGGAAGCGATCACCGCGGATGGAACGAGTTATCCCGAGGGACTGTTACCAATTGTGTGCGGGTGGCGACGGGGGCCTTGCGCGAGGCTGCGTACCAGGAAAAAATGAGGAGCATGAGAGCACTGGCCATGTTATTGGTTGCGGTTGGCGTGGGCTACGCGATCTATCAATATTCACTGAAGAAGCTGCCGACGTCGGATGCCGGAACCGCGGCCACGCAGGCGATTACCCTGACCGGGGTGCGCTCGGACCTGCTCCAGATCGCGCAAGCCGAACGCGCCAATATCGCGCTGAGCAGCAAATGCTCGAGCGTAGACGATCTAATCTCGACCGGTGCGCTCAAGATGGTGCGCGCGGAACGCAGCGGGTATAGCTATGAGGTCGATTGCCTGGCAGGCGCGGATTTTGAGGTGGTGGCGCGCCATGCCCCGGCGCCGGAAGGCTCCTCGATACGGTATCCCACCCTGGCCATTGATACCTCGATGCAATTGCGCGAAATTCAGTAATCTCACGTCATTTCCTCCTCCATTCCCCCGTGTCTTGGCGCCGGGCTTGCCTGGGAACAATTGGGCGTGTCTTCGCGTATCTAGGGGTGCGGCCGGCAGAAGCGGCCAGCGAGTGTGGACTCGGAGGAGGCCGAAATGGGTGGAGACATGATCGGATTGGTCGCGGTGGTATTGACCTGTGGGATCCCAGTGGCACTGATGTACACCTACTACCGCGTGCGTAAACTGCGCACCGAGGAGCGGCTGGCGGCATTGGCGCGCGGGGCGGAAATTCCCCTGGAACCCGAGCTGTCGCAATATGCCAGGTCTCGGCGCGCGGGGATCTTGCTCGTAAGCGGAGGGCTCGGATTTTTCGCCATGTTTGCCGTGATTGCGCGGGCGGTTGGTGAGCCACAAACCATGGCTGCCGCGGCGTTTGGGATACTGCCCTTGGCAGTGGGGCTGGGGTATTTTGTGGATGCGGCGTTGATTCGCCGGGATTTGCGAGCTTCCTAGCTCCCCGGGTGAAACGCAGACCCACCGGCTCAAGGAGCGGGCTTCAGATCCGACACGAGAGTGCCCGACAAGGCGTAGCTGGTGGTTGGCAGTTCCACAAAGGTGATCTGGATGTGTTCGGATTTGGCTTTGCCTTCTTCGATTAGCGCAGAGGCGATTCGTTCGGCAATCTTGCGCTTCTGATCGATGGAGCGGCCTTCCAACAAGGTAATTTGTACGTAGGGCATGATCCCCTCCTGAAAACGAGCACAATACTGACCTGGTTGACGGTGACGCAACGGGAAAAGTGAGCCGTGTCGGTGTGCTAAAATCGAGCTCGCATGAATCCTTCCATTCCCCAAATGTTGGAGTTGCAGCGGCTCGATCAGCTGACCGCCGCACTGCGCGGGGAACTGGAAGGCATGCCGAAGCGACTGCGCGACGCCGACGCAAAGCTGACCGGCGAGCGCAATGCTCTGGCGTCGGCAAAAGAAACGCTGGCGCAGGCTCTTGGTCAGCGCAAGAAACTGGAATTGGACGTGGAGCAGTGGAAGGAACGCGCGAAAAAGTATCGAGGGCAAAGCAGTTCCGTTAAGACGAATGAGGCCTACAAGGCGCTTCAACAGGAGATCGCGAACGCGGAAGCGGAAGCCGGCAAGGGCGAAGATCATGTGCTCGAACAGATGATGGCTGTGGAAGAATCGGAACATCGCGTGAAGCGGTTGGAAGCGGAACTCAAGGAATCGGAAAAAGCGATCGCCTCGGAGAAACAGCAAATCGAGGCGCAGTTCGCGGAGAAGAAGAA
>Ga0126371_10004113_pt1 | contig 12799 bp, 10 predicted proteins | sample PanSoiMetaPlot_4_FD_110145 | JGI IMG/M metagenome (GOLD analysis project Ga0126371, IMG submission 110145) | Tropical forest soil microbial communities from Panama - MetaG Plot_4 | ecosystem: Environmental > Terrestrial > Soil > Tropical forest > Bulk soil | place: Panama | collected 2016-02-17
CGCCATCGAATACGTAGCCTTCGACGCCGGGCGTGGGTGCGCATGCCCTTCGTTATGGCCGACCACTTCCCCCGTCTCGCCGACGGCGCCCAGCGGTACGCCGCTCGGCAACCGGATCTCGCCGATCTCTGCCTCATGCGGTTGAGCGAACGCCATCCTTGCCATCCCGTAATCGCTACCGGCATGAAGGATTTTCGCGTCTATCACCGCGGCCGCCGCGACGCCATCCCTCTTCTGCATCCGCCCCGTCCATAGCCCCCCGTTCCGTGCCAGAATAGGAGTATCCGACCGCAGTTCCGGATGGCCGGCGCGCCCGATGGGCTGCGCACCTTCACTTGCGAACGATTCGCACGGCCAGTTAAAATCAACGGGCTTGCAACATATCCAGGAGGAGTCATGGCAGTTGAGCAGAAGGTGAAGCAGATCATTGTCGAGCAGCTCGGCGTCGACGAGAGCCAGGTCGACAACAACGCCTCGTTTGTCGACGACCTCGGAGCCGATTCGCTGGACATTGTGGAACTCGTCATGGCCTTCGAAGAGGCCTTTGAGCTGGAAATTCCCGACGAAGACGCTGAAAAGATCACCACCGTGAAGGACGCCATCGATTACATCGAAGGTAAGACCGCCAAGAAATAGCCGCCATTCCTACCGGGGGAAATCGTATTGACGCGCAGAGTGGTAGTTACCGGCGTTGGTTTGTTGACTTCGCTGGGAATCGGAACCGAAACGTCCTGGGAGGCGATCCGCTCGGGCACATCCGGCATAGGCCCCATCAGTCAGTTTGATGCTACCGCCTTCTCCTGCCGCATTGCCGGCGAGGTGAAGGACTTCGATCCCGCCCGCTACATCGAAAAGAAGGAAATCAAGAAGATGGGCCGGTTCATCCAGTTCGCCATTGCGGCGGCGGAATGCGCCCTCAGCAGTTCCGGCTATAAAGTGACTCCCGAGAATGCCGAAGTGACGGGAGTCTACATTGGCAGCGGCATCGGCGGATTCGAAGTCATCGAGCGCGAGCACCAGACTCTGCTGGAGCACGGCCCCCGCCGCATCTCGCCGTTTTTCATTCCCGCCACCATCATCAATCTGGCTTCCGGTTACGTCTCCATCCGCACCGGCGCCAAAGGCCCCAACTCCGCCACGGCCACCGCCTGCACCACCAGCGCGCATTCCATCGGCGATTCGTTCCGCATCATCCAGCGCGCCGAGGCCGACATGATGATCTGCGGCGGAACCGAAGCTTGTATCACGCCCATGGGCATCGGCGGGTTCGCCGCCATGCGCGCCCTTTCCACGCGGAACGACGAGCCGCAGCGCGCTTCCCGCCCCTGGGACCGCGACCGCGACGGCTTCGTGGTCGGCGAAGGCGCCGGCATGCTGATCCTGGAAGAATTGGAGTCGGCCCGCCGGCGCAACGCCCGCATCCTCGCCGAAATCGTGGGCTACGGCATGAGCGCCGACGCGTTCCATGTCACCGCCCCGCCCGACGATGGCGACGGCGCCTATCGCGTCATGCGCAACGCCCTGCGCGATGCCGGCCTGCGGCCGGAACAGATCCAGTACATTAACGCGCATGGCACCTCCACCGAGGTGGGGGACCGCATTGAGACGGCCGCGATCAAGCGCGCCTTCGGCGATCATGCTTATAAAGTCGCCGTCAGCTCCACCAAGTCGATGACCGGCCACCTGCTCGGCGGCGCCGGCGGGCTCGAAGCCGGTATCACCGTGCTGGCTCTCCGCGATCAGATCGCCCCGCCCACTATGAACCTCGACAACCCCGACGCCCTCTGCGACCTCGACTACATCCCGAACCAGGCCCGGCCTATGAAAATCGAGTACGCGCTGTCCAACAGCTTCGGGTTTGGCGGAACCAACGGTTGCCTGATCTTTAAGCGTTTTCAAGAATGAAGATCGTTGTCGCCATCAAGCAAGTCCCCGCGCGGGACTCCCAACTTCGCATTGCGCCCTCGGCCCAGTGGATCGCAGAAGCCGATCTCACCTATGAAATCAACGAGCCGGATGCCTATGCCCTGGAAGAAGGCCTGCAGTTAAAGGAAAAACACGGCGGCGAGGTCGTGGTCATTTGCGCAGGCCCTGCTCAGGCGGCACAGACCATCCGCGAAGCTCTCGCCAAGGGTGCCGACCGCGCCATTCACATTGAACAGGATGAAACCTCGGATTCCGATCCGCTCTCTACCGCCCGCATCCTGGCCGCCGGCCTGAAACCCGAAGCCCCCGATCTCATTCTCACCGGCCTCCAATCCGACGACCTCGGCTACGGCCAGACCGGCGTCATCCTGGCCGAAATGCTCGGCCTGCCCCACGCCACCATCATTATGCAGGTCGAAAAGCAGGATGGCAGCATTACGGTCAAGCGCGAGCTCGAAGACGGCTGGTTCCAGCACGTCGCCATGCCGCTGCCGGCGTTGCTCACCATTCAGTCCGGCATCAACAAGCTGCGCTACGCCACTCTGATGGGCATCAAGAAGGCCAAGACTAAAGAGGTTAAGCGTGTCACTCCGGCCGATCTTGGCTTGATCGCTGGTAAGCCTGCCGTACTCCTCGAGCGCATCTACGTCCCCGAGCGCACCAAGCGCACGCAGTTGTTCGAGGGCAGCCCGAAGGAGGCAGCCGCCCAATTGATCGAGAAATTGAAATTCGAGGCCAGAGTCTTATGAGCGTCCTGGCGGTTCTCGAACACAACGGCCAAGCCTGGCACCGCATGTCTTGGGAGACGCTTGCCGCCGCCCAGCAAATCGCTCGCGAACTGAACACCACCGCGTCGGCTGCGCTGGTTCGCACCGGCGGCCGCGCTTTCGCCGAGGAACTCGCCCGCAAGCAGCTGGAAAAAGTCCACCTGGTCGACGACCAGTCGCTGGAACAGTACACGCCCGACGGCTACTCGTTGGCGCTTCGGCAACTCATCGAGCGCGTCAAGCCGGCTCTCGTTCTATTTCCGCACACCTACCAGGTGCGCGACTTCCTTCCCAAGCTCGCCACCGCGCTCGGCAAAGTCGCGGTCACGGATGTGATCACGCATCGCGTCGATAACGGCCAACTGGTTCTCGTCCGCCAGCTTTTTCAGGGCAAAGTGAACGCAGACGTCCGCTTCGCCACCGAGGCCCCCAATTTCGCCTCGTTGCAGGCAGGCGCCTACCGCGCCGACCAGGTCGCGGACGGATCGTCTACCGTGGAAGTGTTCGCCGCCGCGATCGACGCCGCCGCCATCCGCACCAAACCGCTCGATCTGTTCCGTGAGGCGCAGCGCGCCGTCGATCTCGGCGCTGCCGAATTGATCGTTTCCGTAGGCCGCGGCATCAAGGAACCCGATCAGATTCCGCTCGTCCAAAAGCTCGCCACCGCGCTCGGCGCCGAGCTCGCTGCCTCCCGCCCCATCTGCGATGCCGGCTGGCTCCCCATGGAGCGCCAGGTCGGCAGCTCCGGCCAGACCGTCGCGCCCAAAATGTATATGGCGGTCGGAATCTCCGGTGCGATTCAGCACCTCGTCGGCATGAAAGGCTCGCGTATCGTCGTCGCGATCAACAAGGATCCCAACGCCCCCATCTTCGAGGTGGCCGATTACGGCATCGTCGGCGATCTCTTCCAGGTGGTTCCGGAGCTTATAGCCGCGATCGAAAAATCCAAATAGCTGAGGAAGTTAGCAAGCCCTAACCTTTTGATACCACCGCCCGAAAGTGGTGCCCAGTCCTAGGCCGCGCTGTAAATTACACGTAACATTTGACTTTCTCGCACGTCCTAGGTATACTGCATGAAATCTTTGCGGATTGACCTCCCCCAAACGGTTTGCAACTATTGAGGTCACGTCTGCGTCAAAGTGAAGTGGTCAAGATGAATATGAAAAACGGACTGAAGCTCGCCACCTATCGGAATATGCTGGAGAAAAAGGCACAGGAAGTCCGTCGCAGTATGTCTGCCCAAAAGGCGGCTCAAGTAGTCGCCCGGCTCGATGTCCCCTCCGACGAGGGCGACCTCAGCCAGCAACATCACGAAGAATGGATCTTCCTGAACCGGAATACGATCGACATGAAACTGCTGCGTGAGATTTCCGACGCGCTGCAGCGCATCGAGCAGGCGACCTATGGAGTGTGTCTCGAGTGCGAGGAACCGATTTCGGTAAAACGCCTGGAAGCGGTTCCATGGGCTCGCTATTGCGTTACCTGCCAGGAGCAGATCGCTGCGCGCGCCGCACTCGGCCAGAATGTCGACGATTACCAGGAAGCCGAACGATGAAGCTTGCGGATTTGCGCAAGCTCTCGATTCGGAAACAATTGAAAATTCGTTTTCAACTCGGCAACGGGTTGGAGTGCGTCATAACCGAGCAAGGGATCGCGCAGGTACCCGCGCTACGTCGAGTTCCCGATTTCAACCTTGAGCAAGAACTGGCGCGCGTCTCACAATTTGTCCTGGAGCCGGCGCGCGCCGATTCGAAGGGTGCGCTCAAGTCTTCGACCGTCAGCCTCGCGGAACTGACCAGCATGTTGGCGCCCGCCGGTGCTCCCGCTCCCAATCACGAAGAAGAGTAGTGGCGTTCTCGTCGCGGCCCGCGTCGCAAGCGAAATTCGTACTGTTCGATTGCGATTTCCATCCCGCGTCCGTTGATGCGGCGAATACGCCCGAGAACCACCAGGCCCAACGGGCAGCGCCCATCCAATACGGCCGGCCAGTCGATCGTTATTTTGATGGATTGGTTGACTGGAAGAACTTCTCGTGTGGCGATGAACATGCCGCTGCTGCTGATATGCGTGGTAATTCCAGAGCGCGTAAACCCGTTCACACGGTATTTCACCGGCAGCGCGATCGGATACCGGGCGCAGCGGAGCCTGGCGCTGCGACTCCCGCTTGGAACCTTACCCCTAAAGGGTATGGCTCCCGTGCTCACCGCCGGTAGGCCGAGTAAAACTTTTCCAAACATTCGGGGCATAAACCGTGGCTGATTCCCATGGGAAGTTGTGGCCTTTCGTCCTCAATCTGCCGCTTCTGTCCGTTCGCAGGCGTATCGAGTATTCGCTTGCAATGCATGCAGATGATGGTCATGGCAGGTTCGAGACGCGCGGATGATCGAAGCCTTGACTCGATCATCCCATGAAGACCTCCCTCCCGACATCCGAATAGGACGAGTCTTGCGGGGTTCAGACGGTATCTTTCGACTAGCGTTTGGTACGCGCGTCCCGCGCGAGTTCCGTTTTACATACTTGTTCGGATTCATGAAGCGGCATTGGCCGCCGGCTGCATCCAGAAATTCCAGGCTCTGCGGTTGCTCGTTCTACTGCCCGCGACGCGGCCCGCCCCGGCCGCCGCGCCCGCCGGCCTCCGGCGCCGGTGTCCCGGGGTGGCCGCCTTTGGCCACGAGCAACTCGGCCGTGTCTTCGTGGACATCTTTGCGCTGCCCGCCGCGGCTGTTCCCCGCCGCGCGGCCCATCGCGTAATCCACGGCGGTGTATCCGCGTGTGTCGGTCCCGTTGATATCGGCGCCTTTATCCAGCAGATACTGAACTACCTTGTTCCAACCCCAGAACGCCGCGCCCTCGAGAGGCGTTTGTCCGAGACGTCCTGCGCGCCCGTTCAGCGCGCCGCCGTGCGCCAATAGCAATTCCATCGATGCCATCGAGCGCTCCTGCACGTCCGACGTTGTGTAGTAGCCGCGCGTGTCGGCATCCACCGATCCGGCGCCCGCCGCGGCCACCGTCGGCGTCCAGCCCTGCGTGTTCGGCAAATCGATGATGGCGCCGTGGTCCAGCAACAATTTGATTGCCGGCGCGTCCAGCGCTTTCGCCGCCCGCAGCAGCGGTGTGGTCCCAATCTGGATCATGGAGTCCAGCCCGCGATCGTTCCCCGTGGCCCGGTACGGTGGAAACAGTTTCAATTGCGCGTTGGGATTCGCGCCCTTTTCCAGAAGGAGCCGGATCAGGTCGATCGGCAGTGTGTCATCCAGCGACGGCTGGTCGGCGCGTCCGCCATGCGGCAGCGTGTTGTAGTCCACCGCCAGGTACAGCGGCGTCCGCCCCCACCAGTCCCACTGGTTCACGTTCGCGCCCTGGTCCACCAGGTATTTCGCGACATCGAAATGCGCGTTGAATACGGCCGTTATCAGTGGGGTGACGCCTTCCGGATCGGCCAGATCGAGCTTCGCGCCCTTTTCCGTCAGCGCCTTCACGCAATCCATGCAGCCTTCTCGCGTGGCAAACAGCAAGGCCGTCTCACCGCCCGGCGGCCGCGGCTGCGCGCGCGGCTCCCCGCTCACCAGCGGCGTCATCAAATCCGTATCGGAGGCCGTGTCCACGTCCGCGCCGTGCGCCAGCAGTTCGCGCATCATCGAGCCTTGGCTATTGGCGGCAGCCCACATGAGCGCCGTCTGTCCGCGCTGCGTTTCCTTCGCGTTCGGATTCGCGCCCTTCTCCAGCAAGAGCTTCGCCGCGGCGACATTCGCTGTCCGCGCCACCAGCATCAGGGGCGTTTGCCCGTCCGCGCCGGCCGCGTTCGGATCCGCGCCCGCGGCGAGCAGCGCCTGGATTGCCTCGGTGTTCGCGTTGAACGCGGCCTCCTCGAGCGGCGTCGATCCCAGCTGATTCCGCGCGTTCGGCTTCGCACCCGCCTTCAGCAGCCGCACCACCAGTTCGGCATCGTTGGAGTGCGCGGCCCACAGCAGCGGCGTCGAACCGTCGGCCTCCGCGCCATTGACGTCGGCCGATTTCTTGGCAAGCAAATCGAGCGCGGCCGCCCGATCGCCCGAGCGGATCGCGTTGACCAGCGGAGCGCCGATCTCGGCCGCATATACTGGCAGCCCGGTCAGCGCCGCAATCAGCAGCAGTCTCATCGCTCCTTAGACCTCCAGCAGTTTCCCCGTGCTGTCGCCCAGCTTGTCCTGCGGAATCCCCACGCGATCCAAGAACGTCAACAGTACATTCGCCAGCGGCGTGTGCTCCGGCGGCACAACGTGCTGCCCGCCTTTCACCGTCTTCCAGCCGCCCACCATCGACGTCGGCAGCGGATAGTGATTGTGCGCGTTGCTGTTGGCCATGTTGCTGCCGTAGAGAATCAGCGAATGATCCAGCATCGTGCCGTCGCCGTCCGGAGTCTTGGCCAGTTTGTCCAGGAACTTCGCAAACACCTGCGTGTGGAAGGCCTGCACTTTCGTCAGCCGCTCCATCTTCGCCGCCTCGTTGTTGTGATGCGACAGCGGATGGAATGCGTCCGGCACGCCGATGAAGTTATACGTCTGTCCGCTCACTTCCGCCGCCACCATGAACGTGAAGATGCGGGTCATGTTGGCTTGCAGCGCCAGTCCTACGAGATCGAACATCAGCTCGATGCGCTGGTTGAACGGCAGCGTCCCTTCTTTCGGTGCATCCGGAATGTTCACCTTCGAAAGGTCGCGCGCTTCCATTTTCTGGATGCGTCGCTCGATCTCGCGCACGCTCTCGAGATAATCCGAGAGCATCGCCTTGTCCGAAGGACCCACGACGCTCTGCAGTTGCTTGGCTTCGCCGCCCACCATGTCCAGGAGCGAAACATATTGTTTGGACAGGCGCGCGCGATCGGCCGTGTTGTCCCCCTGGCCAAACAAGCGCATAAACAGCTTGCGCGGATCGTTCTCCATCGGCAGCGGCGTCGTGGGTGAACGGAACGAAATCGTTCCCGCGTAGGAGCAGCCGTAGTCGCGGTCGCAGAAACCGCCGCCCCCGTGAGTCTCGGTCGCCACTTCCAGCGACGGCAGCGGCGTATCCTGCCCAATGTGCTGCGCCGCGATCTGGTCGATGGTCGTGCCGGCGTGCGGGTCCTGGCTGATCGCCGGGTGCACGCAGTTCAGCCACGTTCCCGGCGACAACGCATGCACCGGCCCCACCGGCGCCTGGTTCTCGATGTTGCTGATCACCGTCGTCATCGACTTGTACGGCTCGAGCGGCTTGAGAATCTCGTTGAACGATTCGATCTTGCCCACACCGTTCGGCGTCCACTTGTCTTGCACTGCCCCGTGCGGAAAATAAATGAAGCCCAGATGCGGCGTCGGGTTCGCCGCCGTGTCGGCCAATGCTGTCCCCGCCGGGATCATCGCGTCCAGCAGCGGCAGCGCCAAAGCCGCCCCCGCTCCCCGCAAAACGGTACGGCGCGACAAGTGCTTCTTGGTTACGAACATTTTCGAGGACTCCTTCTCTACCTTGCGGCGATCTCCTTGGTCCCTGGCTCTGGCGCTTTCACCGACTCCACCGCGCTCGATTGAAATTCCGGCGCCGTGACAATTCCTTTCACAATCGACGAGAATCGGTAATTGTCCGGCGCCGCATCTTTCACGATCTTCCGCACGCTGGGCAAGTCGTAGTATTGAACGCCGCGGCCCAGCGCATACGTCATCAACTTCTCCGTCATCGTCTGCACGAACTGCTCCCGGCGCTTCATCAACGCGGCACGCAGGTCGTTCGGCCCGTTCACCACGGTTCCATCCACCAACTTCCCGCCCGTGTCGATCTTGGTGCGGGTAAAGCGGTCCACGGCCCGGTAGCTGCCGATCGTATCGAAATTCTCCAGCGCAAATCCGAGTGGATCCATCACTCCGTGACATGCGTTGCACGTCGGATTCGCACGGTGCTCTTCCATGATTTCCCGAACCGTCTTCGCCGTCTCGCCGTCCTTGTTCTCCTTGAACGGCGGCACGTTGGGCGGTGGCGGCGAGGGCGGCGTGCCCAGAATATTCTCCAGGATGTACGCGCCGCGCAGCACCGGCGAGGTGCGGTTCGGATACGCCGTCACCATCATCACCGCGCCTTTGCCCAGCAGCCCGTAGCGGCTCGCGTCCGTCAGCGTCACGCGCCGGAACTCCTCGCCGCGGATGTTCGGAATTCCATAGTGGGCCGCCAGCCGCTCGTTCACGAACGTGTAGTTGCCGTCGACCAAATCGACCACGCTCCGGTCCTCCCGGAATACACTGCTGATGAACATCTCGATCTCGCGCTTCAAAGCGGCGCGCAGCGGCCGGTCGAACGACGGATACACGTACGGATCGGGCTCCATCGCGTCCATGTCTCGAATTTTGAGCCACTCGAATGCGAAATTGGTGGTGAGCGTCTCCGCCCTGGGATCGGCTAGCATGCGGCGCACCTGGCTCTGCAGCACCGCTGGATCGCGCAGTTTGCCTTGTTCCGCCACCGCCAGCAGTTGGTCGTCGGGGATGCTGCTCCACAGGAAGAACGAAAGCCGCGACGCCAGTTCCGTGTCGTTCAACCGGTAGGTGCTGCCCGGGTTGGCGCCCGCCGGCGGCGCCTCCACGCGATACAGAAACTTCGCGCTCGCCAGCAGCGCCACCAGCGCGTTCTCGATTCCACCTTCGAATGTCGCGGTCTTGCGCCCTTCGTTGTAGAACTGCAGCAACGGCCCCAGATCCTGCGCCGTCACCGGCCGCCGGAACGCCTTCCGCGCCAGGTTCGAGAGAATCCGCGACGCGCATGCCGTCTCTTCCTTCGGGTCCGGTGCGCGGCACACAAAAATCCGCGTCCGGCTCACCGTATCCACCGGATCGCCGGCGGGATTAAACGGCCCGTCTACGGTGATATTGACTTCCGGCCCACGAATGCGGTTCGTCGCTCCGCCGTTGACTGGCAGCGAGCCGCCGGGCACCGTGCCTTGACTCGCGTACCCGGTCCCCGCCGCGCCCGGAATGAACCCGAACAATTCGCCTTCGCTCTCTGTATAGCTGTGCGGCGCCAGCGCCGAAACCAATGCGTGCGGCCCCGCCTTCAAGTGCGTTCGCCCCTTGGTATCGACGGCCGCGCCGTCCACCGTGAACACCACGGGGTTGCCCGCCACCCGCAGCTCGTAATCGCCGTCATACGGCGCCACAAACTCCGCCGTGATCCCCGCGCGCGCTCCCGGCGGCAGCGGCACGTTGCGATCGATTCCGTGGAAAGTCTTCTTGACCTCTTTGCTGCTCACCGGCGCTCCCATCGCCTGCTTCACCACCGCCCGCGCCGCCATGATGTACTGATCCAGGAACGACGGCGACACCTTCAACACGTCCGCCACGTTGTCGAACCCGTCGCTGATGTCATCGGTCGGCAGCAGCGCCGCCGCATCCACCGTGATGCCGAACAAATCGCGCATCGCGTTGGCGTACTCCGCGCGATTCAGCCGGTGGATGCGTACGCTCCCCGGGTTCGGACTGGTGGAAGCCGCCTTGTCGAGCGAGGTTTCCAGGTAGGTGGCGAACGCGTTCACGGCATCCGCTGGAGGCCGCGGCGCGCCCGGCGGCGGCATCATCCCGCCGCGCAGCTTGCGGATCGCGCGCTCCCAGGTGAGCGCATCCTTTTCCGGATGTGTCAGATCCAGCACGTCGAGCGCCAGTTTGGCCGTCCGCAGTTTTTCGTTATGGCATGTCGCGCAATAGCGTTTGACCAGCGCCTGGTTGGGATTGGCGGCAGCCGGCCCTTGTTTTTCAGCGGTTTGGCCCGCCGCAACGAGTCCGCCACACGCCACCGCCGCGAGCAATAAGTTCCGCATTATGAACAAAGTCCGCTCCACATTATATATCTTCTGGCGGAGTTCCCCGGCGGATGGTTACGGCCGCATCGTCTGCCTGAGCCCCGAAATTAGGGCATCGCCGCCAGCGCCACGTCCGCAGCTTCCTGCTGGGCCGTCGCACCGTACGGGAAATGGCGCTTCAGCCGAAGGAACGGCTGTTCCAGCACCCGCCACGAGATCCAAGCCAGACCGTAAGTGATGCCCGTAAGCACGGGGATGTACAGGTACTTGCCGGTTAGCGGCAGAGTATGAGCCCACACCGCCGTAGGTCCGAACGTGACCGCGTGCAGCAAGTACATGGCGTAACTGTACTTGCCGCAGCTCCGCAGAATTCCGGATGAGAACATTGCTGTCCAGGCGCCGGTTTCCAGGCGCGCCAGGCGGTGTACGAGGCAAGCGAAAACGACGTCGAGCAACGAAACGCCCACGGTTCGCAGCAGAGAATCATTCCAATAGCTGCTCCGCATCCAGAGCAACACGTTGACGAGTCCCAACACCGTCGCGGCCAGGATCGGCGGAACCCAACGGTCAAGCTGTGGCCGAAAATGTCGCGAGCCCACCGCCACCAGCGCACCCAGCGCCAGCGCGTCCATGCGGCACACCGTTAGCCGATACATGACTTCGATATTTTCGCCCCGCACCCCGAGGTAAACCCGGCAGCCGAGCGCAAGGACGGCAATCGTACCGCATATCCAGCCCAGTCGTTTCGGAGGACAGAACCAGACAATCAGCGGCCAAACGAAATAGAATTGCTCCTCGATCGCCAGGCTCCAGAGATGACTGAGATACGGGTCGTCGATGCCGTGGGTGTGCGTCCAATTCGATAGATAAATCAAGTAGGAGGCGACATTGGTCGAACTCCACCAGTCCACGCCGCCTGTGTGCAGTATGGCTTGGCGTGCGATCACCAGAATCAGAAAGAGGTAGGCAAAGTAGAGCGGAAAAATGCGTAGAGCGCGCCGGAAATAGAAAGTCCGAAAATAGCCGGCGGACTGCCGGCTGTCCAGCAGGATACCCGTAATCAGAAAACCGGAAAGCAGAAGGAAGAGATCGACCCCACACCAGGACAAATCCAACACCCGGTACAGGAGGAAGGGCAGTTGGGATAGTTCAAAGATAGAGCGCGCGTGAAACGCCAGTACCAGCAGAATCGCCAGGCCGCGAACGCCATCCAGGGCAGGAATGTGCCCGCGCTGATTCGGGTAGATAGCCATTCCGCTGGGATTCGGCCTTGCCTACGATGACACCAGCAGGTAGCTAAAACTGTCAATATCACTAACGTTATTAACGAGACATAGACCCCCAAGCGGGGGTTCTATGCCCTATTGCCCGATTTCGAAGAGCACGTTGGATGTCGACGTTTTCCCCGATGCCGAGACCGTAATCGGGTACTCGCCATCGGCCAGTTGGGGAACGGTGAAGTTAACCTGGAACTGCCCGGGGGCCACGAGGGCCGCCGCCAACACGGAGGCGCTGGTGCCTCCAATCGTTACACCAACCCCGGTAATCGGGATCGGTGAGGTGATCGCTGTTCCGGACGGAGAAGGACCCAACCCCGACGCATAAAGTTGGATGATGTCGCCCGGCTTGGCCTTGTGCGTTCCCGGCACGACTGCAGGGTCGCCCATGATTGAATAGTCCTGGAACAAGGCAGCTGCATAGCTCTTCGAATTGACCGAGTAGTAATAGATGCTGGGTTGGAGTTGCGTGACGGGGACCGTCAATATATTGCTGCCCAGACCCAGACGGAACACCTGCACCGTCATCGTGGCGCCGAGGTTGGTCGGCGCCTGTGCGTTGACCTGTCCCGGGCTGATGAAATACACCGGCACTGGGGCTCCGTTCACCCACACTTCCACCCCGTTCAGGTCGGTCGGCAGAGTATTCGCGTCTTGAAAATCGCTGGCGCCCCAGATGCGCTGCACGTCGGCCAGCTCCGACCCTTTGACGTAAAACCACCCGCCGGGTATCACGGCTCCGCCGTCTACGAGATTGTCGCTGACGGTCGTAATGACCGGCCCGTTCGAAGGCGGGGCCGTGCCCAAGAGCAGCACCAGGCCATCTTGAACAGCGGCGCCCCCGCCACTGGTGCCCTGCAAAGCTTTCACTACCGGAAAGTCGGTCGACGTTCCCTCCCCGGCTAAATGGATGTTCCCCAGCCGGTCCACCGCGATGCCGCGGACGGATTCGCTCCCGGTGCCTCCAATAAATGTCGAGAACAGCCGCGCGGACCCGGCGGCGTTGATTTCCGTCACGAACATGTCGAAGGCGA
>Ga0126371_10004115_pt1 | contig 12791 bp, 9 predicted proteins | sample PanSoiMetaPlot_4_FD_110145 | JGI IMG/M metagenome (GOLD analysis project Ga0126371, IMG submission 110145) | Tropical forest soil microbial communities from Panama - MetaG Plot_4 | ecosystem: Environmental > Terrestrial > Soil > Tropical forest > Bulk soil | place: Panama | collected 2016-02-17
AACACCATGTTGAGCACGCCCGCCGGCAGCCCGGCATCGATGAAGCAGCGCACGAGCTCGACGCAGCTGCCGGGGGTCTCCTCTGAAGGCTTGATGATGATGGCGCAGCCGGCCGCAAGCGAAGCGCCGATCTTGCGCGCCGGCGTCAGGGTCGGAAAATTCCACGGCGTGAAAGCCGCGACCACACCGACCGGCTCCTGCACTACCATCAGGCGTGAGCCTTTGCTGCGTGGGGGGACGATGCGCCCATAAGCGCGGCGGCCCTCCTCGGCGAACCATTCGATGATGTCGGCGGTGGTGAGCACCTCCAGGCGTGACTCGCCCAGAACCTTGCCCTGTTCCTGCGTCATGATGCGGGCGATCGCGTCGGCGCGCTCGCGCACGAGATTCGCGGCCTTGCGCAGCACCTTGGCGCGGTCATAAGCGGAGGTCGCGCGCCAGATTTTGAAGCCCTTCTCCGCGGCCGCCAGCGCCTGGTCGAGGTCGCTTGGGCGCGCGTGCGGCAACCGCGCCAAGGGCTTCTCGGTCGCCGGATTGATGACGTCCTCAGCGCCGCGGCCGTCGCCACCCATCCAATTGCCGCCGATATGGAGCGCGAGATCGGTATACATGGAGCCTCACTACTGTGCTTCTTGAAAGGATCACGTGCATCTTAGCACGAGAGATAAGCCCCGCCATTGGCGTGGATCGTCTGCCCGGTCAGGTAGCGCGCGGCGGGCCCGGCGAGGAAGCGCACGACGGCGGCGACATCCCCGGCGGTGCCGTATTTGCCGGTGAGCGTGCGGTTGATCTGATGGTGCGCCGGCGCGGGCAGCGCCGGATCGCGCGGCCGCTCGATGAGGCCGGGCGAGACGCAGTTCACCGTGATCCTGTCAACGGCGAGATCATGGGCGAGCGCGCGCGTAAGCCCGATGAGGCCGGCCTTGGCGGCGATCACATGGGCGCGATGCTTGGAGCCGGTATGGACGCTCAGCCCGCCGATATTGACGATCGTGCCGGCGCCGCTCTGCTTGAGCGCCGGGAGCGTCGCTTTCACGCAATGGAAGGCGCCTTCGAGAATGACCGCCATGACGGCGCGCCAATCCGCGATGGTCATGCGCTCGATCGACTTCTCGTCGCGGACCGCGGCGTTGTTGATCAGGATGTCGATGCGGCCGAAGCGGGCGCTGCCGGCCGCCACCATGGCGGCGACCGCGGCGCCGTCGGTGACATCGGCCAGATAGGCGAGCGCCCGCCCGCCCGCGCGCTCGATCTCGCGCACCACCGCCTCGGCCTCCTTGCGGTTCGCGCGCGCATTGACCACCACCGCGGCGCCGCCTTCGGCGAGCGCAAGCGCAATGGCGCGGCCGATATTGCGGCCGGCCCCGGTGACGATGGCGACTTTTCCGTCGAGCTCAGCCATAGGCGCTTGATCTTTCCAAAACCAGGCGCGCCCGTTTGACGCGAGGCCGAGCCGCGCGCGACTCCCCTCCCCCTTGCGGGGAAGGGTTGGGGGTCGTGCCACAAGCCATGTCCGGGCTTGCTGAATGACCCCCCTCCCCAGCCCTCCCCCACCAGGGGGGAGGGAGGAGATTGCGGAGCCGCTCATGCCTAAACCGAACTATCATCCACGCAGCACCGCTAGATCGATCTTGCCATCATAAAGCCTGCCAGCGAGCTTGAGCGCCGCCTCTGTCTGCTGCTTGTCCCAGCCGCCGTGCTGCGCGTTGAGCACGAACTTCTCCTCGATATCGGCGCGGGTGAGCGGCTCGTGGACGCCGCCGCGCATGTGCGGCTGCCGCTCCTCGATCACGCTGCCGTCCGAGAGCGTCGCGCGGATGTGGCCGGTAAAAGCATTCGGATAGGGATTTGCCGGATCGATCCGGTAGCGGACTTTGGCCGCGAGCGGCAGCACCGCCGGATCGCGCACGGCAGCATCGGTCAAATCATCAAGCCCGATATTGCGGCGCACGATCGCCGCCGCGACGCAATAGGGCGTGGAGAATTTGGCGCCGTAGCCGTTGCTCGGGCGCTGCTTGGCGGCGAGCGGCTCCCACAGGCGATGCACCGTCCCCTCACCCACGTCGCACACCATCTCGGTGATGGTATCGGCCTTGATGACGCGCGCCGCGAGGCGCCGCGCGCAGTCGATATAGGGATGGATCATGGTGCCGCACGGATAGGGCTTGAAGGCGAGCGTCTCCGTCACCCAGCGCTCGCCGAAATCGCCGATCAGTGCATCGTAGTCGCCTTTGCGCGTGTGGGCGAAGCCGTGGAAGAGCCCGTGTACACCCTCGAACACGGTGCGCGGCCCCAAAAAACCCTCGCGGCCGAGAAGCGCCGCGCGCAGGCCCGATTGCGCGGCCCAGCCGGCGTGCATGCGCTTGGTCCAGGCGCCCTCGGCCAGATATTCGATAATGCCGCCCGCCATGGAGCCGACAATGCCCAGCGCATCGACGATCTGTCGCGGCGAAAGGCGCAGCGCCGCGCCGACCCCGGCCGCGGCCGCCATGGCGCCGAACACCGCGGTCGGATGGAACCCCGCCTGGTGCACGGCCTTCGGGGTCACCAGGCCGAGCCGGCAGAGCGACTCGACCCCGACCGAAATGCCGCGCAGCGCCGCCTCGCCATTAAGCCCACCCCGCTCGCAAGCGGCCAGCACCGCCGGCACGATGACGGCGCCGGCATGCACCGGGCCGCCCTCGAAGGTGTCGTCGAAATCCTCGCCGTGCGCCGAGGTGCCGTTGATGAAGGCCGCGCCGGCCGCGCTCATCGGCCGCGCGTGGCCGATCGCGGTGCAACTGCCCTCATCGTCCCAGCCGGCGATGGCGCGGGTGACATAGGGCTCGCGCCGCGCGGTGACGCACAGGCCGATGATGTCGATCAGCAAATCTTCGCATTTGCGGCGCACCGCCGCGGGCAGCTTTGCCGCGTCGAGCGCGGCGATTTTCGTCGCCAAATGCTCGGCGACCGCGATACGGGGAAGCTCAGCGTCCATGGAATTTCCGGCAGATGAGGCGAGGATCAGGTGTTGCGCAACCGCGCGCCGCCGAAACCCGGGATCTGGTTGACGGCGGCGACGACCGCGAAGGTGATAATGAGCATAATGAGGCCCAGCACCGCAATGGCCCCGAGGTCACCGCTCTCGTTGAGGTCGAAAATGAGCACCGAGATCACCTTGGTCTCCGAGGTGAACAGGATGATGGCGGCCGACAGCTCGCGGATGACGCCGACGAAAATGAAGCACCAGGTTGCGATCACGCTGGTGCGCAGCAGCGGCGCGGCGATGTCCCACAGGGTGCGCAGGCGCGAGGCACCCAGAATACGGCCCGCATCCTCGAGGTCGGCATGCACCGAGCGGAACGCCGACTGCAGCTGCTGGTAGGCCGCCGGCAGCGCAATGGTGACGAAGGCGATGAGCAGGATCCACAAGGTGCCGTAGAGCACGAAGGGCGGTTGCGTGTAGCTCAGGAACAGGCCGACCCCGAGCACGATGCCAGGGATCGCGACCGGTGCAGTCGCCAAGAAGCCGAGGATGCGGTGGCCAGTCACGGCTTGCCGTGCCGTCAGGTAGCCGATGACGAGCGCCATCATGGTGCCCAGCGTCGCGGCAAGCGTGCCGAGCAGGAAGGTGTTCTTGACCGCAAGCTGCGTCGCCGACAATTCGAAGAACACGAACTCGACATTGTGGAAGGTGAAGTTGTCGAAGGACACGAACTGCGAGGCAACGCGGGAGAAGGCCGCGTTGAGCAGCGCCCCGTAGGGCAGGAAGACCGGGCAGAGCAATGCCGTGAAGACGACCGCGAGCGCGAGATAGCGGCCGTATCCGAGCTTGACTTGGCGCGGATCGCCCTGCTTGCCGGCGAGTACCGAATAGCCGCGGCGGCCGAGAATGACATGCTCGGCGCGCAGCAGCGCCACCGTCAGGAAGAGCAGCGGCAGCGAGGCCGCGGCCGCGAGCTCCGGTTTCGGCGGATACTGGAACAGGCTCCAGATTTTCGTGGTCATCGTATGGAAGCCAGCCGGCAGCGCCAGGATCGCGGGCGAGCCGAAGAGCGTCATGGCCTGCAGGAAAGCGACGAGCCCCCCGGCGAGCAGCGCCGGCAGCGCAAGCGGCACGGTCACCCGCCGCGCGGTGACGAAGGCGCCGCCGCCGAGGATCGCGGAGGCATCCTCAAGCTCACCCGGGATGCGCTCAAGGGTGTTGGCGATCAGCACGAACACATAGGGGAAGGTGTAGCAGGAGATTACGAAGATGACGCCGGCGAGCGAATAGATGTTGAAGAGATGCTCGTCCGGGGGCGCGCCTGTGACCATGCGATAGAGCTTATTGAGGAGCCCACTATTGGGCGCCGCCAGCAGCTCCCAGGCGATGGCGCCGAGGAACGGCGGCGTCACGAAGGAGGCGGTCACCAGCAGGCGTACGGTGCGCCGCAGCGGCATGTCGGTGCGCGCCACGAGCCACCCGATCGGCGCCGCCACCGCGCAGCAGATGAGGCTCGAGGAGGTCGCGATGATGAGCGTGGTGAGGAGCGGCTCGACGAAGATCGGATCGGTGAAGAGCGTTGCGAAGTTATCGAGCGTGAACGCGCCGTTGCGGTCGACCAGGCTGTAGTAGACGAGCCAGGACAGCGGCAGCACGATCATCACGCAAAGTAGCGCAGCAAACAGCAGGAGGATCGGCCAGGACAGATCGAGCCTCGCCGGCCTGAGCGCAGACTGCGCGGGCAGCGCGACGGTCATGGGCGCCTTCCCAAGGTGGTCCTCGCCCCGCTGGCGGGGAGAGGGCAGCGGGCGAAGAGCGAAACCCCGCGCGCAGCTCGGTGAGCGGACGCTTGCACAGGCTCAGACTCGCGGAGAGGCCCCATCCCGACCTTCTCCCCGCAAGCGGGGAGAAGGAGAGAGAGGCCGCGCGTCCCTCGCATGCGTTGGCCCCGCATCACACCCCGAAAATCCTGGCGTAGCGCGTCTTGATCTCGTCAGCCTGCGCCTCGACGCCTGAGGGATCGTCGCGCATCACCCTGATGTCGGGGAGCCGCCGGCGGCCGGGCTTCTCGGTGACCTGCGGATGGGCGGAATGCTGGGCCGCGAAATCGCAGAGCAATTGCTGGCCCTCGCGCGAGAGGATGTAGCTCTGCAGCAGGCGCGCCGCGCTGGGATTGGGCGCCGCCTTGAGCACGCCGTTCGGACACACGATGAGCGGGGAGCCCTCGATCGGATAGACCACCTCGACCGGCTTGCCGGCCTCGCGGTGCTGGATGAGATTGAAGTCGTTGCCGTCGGCCATGACCTGCCGCTCGCCGAGTGCGAGCTTGTTGGGCGGATCGACCGCCGACTGGACCTGCAAGACCTTCTGCTTGGCAAGGTTCTCGAAATAGGTCCAGCCGAGATCACGGGCGATCTGGAAGGTCGCCGTCATGATGGTGCCGCTGTAGGCGGGATGCGCCTTGACGAGCTTGTTCACCCAGCGCGGCTTGAGCAGGTCGAGGAAGCCCTGCGGCGCCTCCTCGGGCTTGACCAGATCGGTGTTGTAGCCGAGGGAGACCACGGTGACGCGCGCGGTCGCAAAGCAGCCATCGCCGTCGCGATGCTCGTCCGGGAAATAGTGCGCGACCTCCTCGGGCACGAAGGGCGCGAGCCAGCCGTTGCGTTTCCAGACCACGAAATGCGAGGCGTCGGAGGCGTGGATCACGTCGGCAGCGAAGATCTTGGCGGCGTATTCCTGGGCGATGCGTTGAAATTGCCGCTCGGAGCCGGTGCGCTCGATGCGCACCGCGATGCCGGAGTACTTCGCCTCAAAGCCGCGTGCCAACTTCTCGGCAACCGGCAGGTCCATGGCCGCATACCAGACGACCTTGCCTTCGCGGCGCGCGGCGTCGATGAGCGCGGGCGTCACCGCGGTCGTCTCCGGCGCCGCGGCCTTGGCCACGCTCGCGAACACGCCGGCGGCGGCCGAGCCCTTCAGCAGATTTCGGCGCGTGACCGCCATGGCCTACACACCGAATATCTTGGTGTAGCGCGCCTTGATCTGCTCGGCGCTCTTCTCGACGCCGGCGGGATCGTCCTTGAGCTTCTTGATCTTGGCGAAGGGCGTGCGGCCGGGCTTCTCCTTGGTCTGCGGATGCATGGAGCGCAGGCCCCCGACATCGACCAGAAATTGCTGCCCCTCGGTCGAGAAGCAGTAGCTCTGGAACAGGCGGCCGGCGTTCGGGTTCGGCGCCGCCTTGAGGAGAGCGCTCGGGCCGACGACGAGCGGGGAGCCCTCGGTCGGATAGATGATCTCGACCGGCTTGCCGGCCTCCTTGAGCTGGAACATGTTGTACTCGTTGCCGTCGGCCATCACGGCGCGCTCGCCGATCTCGAGCTTCTTGGGCGGATCGGCGGAGGACTGCACCTGCATGATGTTCTGCTTGGCGAGCTTCTCGAAATAGTCCCAGCCGATGTCGCGCGCCATCTGGAAGGTCGCCGTCATGATGGTGCCGCTGTAGCCCGGATGCGCCTTGACGATCTTGCCCTTCCACTTCGGATCGAGCAGATCGGCGAAGCTCTTGGGCGCGTCGGCGGCCTTCACCTGCTCGGTGTTGTAGCCCATGACGCAGAGCCAGACCCGGAAGCTCGCGAACGTGCCGTCCGGGTCCTTGTGCTCGTCGGGATAGAGCTTGGCAACATCCTCGGGCACGTAAGCCTCGAGAATGCCGTCGCGCTTCCAAACGATGAAGTGAGCCGCGTCCGACGACTGCACCACATCCACCGCATGGATGCGCGCCGCGTATTCCTGGCCGACGCGCTGGAACACGCGCTCCCCGCCGGTGCGCTCGACCCGCACCACGATGGGCGCATATTTCGCCTCGAAGGCGCGCGCGACTTTTTCCGCCGCCGGCAGATCAAGCGAGGTGTACCAGACGACTTTGCCTTCCTTCTTGGCGGCATCGATCAGGGCGGGCGTCACCGAGCTCGCGGGCGGGGCGGCCGCCCGGACCGAGGCCACGAAGCCACCGGCGGCGAGCGCGGCGGTGCCCTTGAGGACATGGCGCCTGGAAAGCTTGTTCATTTTGTTTCTCCCATGGACGTTTCTTGTTCTTTTAAGCCATTCAGCCCTCGAGCAGACGGCAGACGTCCTGCGGCAAATAGAGCCAGACCGGTGCGCCCTGGGGAACGTTCTCGGCGCTCGGAGCGACCACACGTAATTGCGTGCCGTCGCCGGCGGCCACCACGTAGTCGCGGCTCGCCCCGAGAAACACCTGGCGCACGACCGTCGCCGGCACGATGTTCTCCATCTTCTCGGGCTCCCTGACCCAGAGCCTGATGGCGTGCGGCCGGACCGAGATGGCAACATCCCTTCCCGCGGCGAGCTTGCTGTTGCCACAGCGCAGCTTCCCGCCGGCGCATTCGAGGCGCCCATCATCGCCGGCCCTGCCCTTGATCACGTTACTGCCGCCGATGAAGCGGGCGACGAACTCCGAGCGCGGCCGCTCGTAGATGTCCTCCGGCGAGCCCGCCTGCTCGATCTTGCCGGCATTCATCACCGCGATGACGTCGGCGGTGGTCATCGCTTCGGACTGATCGTGCGTCACATAGACCGTGGTGTAGCGATACGCGTCGTGCAGGCGGCGCACCTCGAAGCGCATCTCCTCGCGCAGATTGGCGTCGAGATTGGAGAGCGGCTCGTCGAGCAGCAAGGTCTGCGGCTCGACCACGAGCGCGCGGGCGAGCGCGACCCGCTGCTGCTGCCCGCCCGAGAGCTCGCCCGGATAGCGGTCGGCCAAATGCTCCAGATGGGTGGTGGTGAGGAGCGCCTTGAGCTTGCGGGCGATGGTGTCGCGGTCGTTCTTGCGTAGCTTGAGCCCATAGGCGACGTTCTCGGCGACCGTCATGTGCGGCCACAGCGCGTAGCTCTGGAAGATCATCGACATGTTGCGCTGCTCGGGCGGCACCGTGCGGGCCGGCGAGGAGACGACGCGATCACCGACCCTGATCTCGCCCGCCGAGGGCTCGGCAAAGCCGGCGATGAGGCGCAGCGTCGTGGTCTTGCCGCAACCCGAGGGGCCGAGCAGGCAGACCAGGCTGCCGTGCTGGATGGTGAGCGAAACGTTGTCGACGGCCGCGTGCACGCCGTAGCGTTTGGTCAGCCCCCGCAACTCAACCGACGCCACTTGTTCCTCCTCGTCGACGCCAGTTTTGACCCTTGGTGACGCGGCAAACTGCGAGGGAGCCGCGCCGCATTGCCTCGACCTTCATCACCTCAAGTGCCGGTGAAGGCGGGCTTGCGCTTCTCCATGAAGGCCCGGCGTCCCTCGGTGTAATCCTTGCTCGCAAAACATTCCTCGACCAGCTCGGCGCAGCGCGCCGGGTTGCGCTTGCTCTCGTCGCGCATCACCTCGTTGGCGATGAACTTGGCGGCCTTCACGGTCAGCGGCGCATTGCCGGCGATCGTCTCCGCATAGGTCTTCACGTAGGCCTCGAGCTCGCCCTCCGGCACGATGCGATTGACGAAGCCCATGATGCGCGCCTCTTCCGCGTCGAATTGCCGCGCCGTGAAGAAAATCTCCTTGGCGAAGGCCGGCCCGACGATGTCGATGAGGCGCTTGAGGCCGTTGAACGAATAGCCGAGCCCGAGCTTGGCGGCGGGCACTGCGAAGCGCGAATTGGCCGAGGCGATGCGCAGGTCGCAGCAGGCCGCAAGCCCGACGCCGCCGCCGATGCAATAGCCCTGGATCATCGCGATGGTCGGCTTCGGGAAATCGTAGATGCCGGTATTGGCCCGCTCGACGGTCGCATTGTAGACCTGCGTGGCGTCGAGCGAAGCACGCTCGCTCTCGAACTTCGATACATCGGCGCCCGACACGAAGGCCTTGCCACCGGCGCCGGTCACCACCACCACCCGCACGTCGGGGTCCTTGGCGAAGTCGTCGAGAATCTCGGCTGTCCTCGCCCACATCTCGAGTGACACCGCATTGTGGCGCTCCGGATTGTTGAAGATCACGTAGCCGACCTGCCCGTCCCGGCGGGAAAGCATCTTGTCGGATTGAGTCATGTGGTTGGTCCTTCATTCTTACAGCGCGTTGGCCCTGCGCAAGGCGGTGATTTCCTCATCGCGGTAGCCGAACTCCTTCAATATCTCCTCGGTATGCTCGCCGATCTCCGGCGGCGCCGTCACGATGCTGCTCGGCGTACGCGACAAGGTGATCGGCTGGCCGACGACGTTCAGCGTCTCGCCGTTCGCCCGCTTCACGCTCTGCGCGATGCCGAGATGCTTGACCTGCGGATCGGCAAAGACCTGGTCGATCGAGTAGATCGGCCCGCAGGGAACGCCGGCCTCGTTGAGCGCATCAACCCACTGGGCGCTGGTGCGATGCGACAGGATTTTGTCGATCTCGGCATTGAGTGCGTCGCGGTTGGTCAGGCGCGCGGCCGCATTGATGTAGTCGGGATGCTCGACGAGCCACTTGGCGTCGACTGCCTCGCAGAAACGCTCCCATATCTTCTGGCCCGCGCAGGCCACGTTGATGTGACCGTCGGAGGTGGTGAACACGCCGGTCGGGATGCTGGTCGGATGATTGTTGCCGGCCTGGTCCGGCACCTCCTGCTTGATCAGCCAGCGTGCGGCCTGGAAATCGAGCATGAAAATCTGCGCCTGCAGCAGCGATGTCTGCACCCATTGGCCGTCGCCGGATTGCTCGCGCTCGAGCAGCGCCGCCATGATGCCGAGCGCGCAGAAGAGGCCGGCGGTGAGATCCGCGATCGGGACGCCGACCCGCACCGGGCCCTGCCCCGGCAGGCCGGTGATCGACATCAGGCCGCCCATGCCCTGCGCGATCTGGTCGAAGCCCGGGCGGTCCTCATACGGCCCGTCCTGGCCGAAGCCCGAGATGCTGGCATAGACGATGCGCGGATTGATCTTGCGCAGCGAGACATAGTCGATGCCGAGCCGGACCTTGACGTCGGGGCGGAAATTCTCGACCACGACGTCCGCCTTCTCGACCAGGCGGCGCAGCACATCGACCCCATCCTTCTCCTTGAGATTGAGGGTCATGCTGCGCTTGTTGCGGTGCAGGTTCTGGAAGTCGGGACCCTGGCGCGGGCCGCCGGCCGGATCGCCGGGCTCCAGGCGCGGCGGGGTCTCGATCTTGATCACATTGGCGCCCCAGTCGGCGAGCTGCCGCACCGCGGTCGGACCCGAGCGCACCCGCGTCAGATCGAGGACCGTGAAGCGTTCGAGCGCCTTTGAGGCTTTGTGAAATGACATCCCTGGGACCCCGGAAACATAACATTTTTGCGGGCGCTCGCGCCGGTAGGGCGACATTCACCGATATCGACTTCGATGTCCACCGAGGCGATGGCGCGAGATCAGAGGCGGTATGAGCTTGGCGCAGAGGCCGATGAACCGCTGAAAATCTTCATTACGCCGCATTGAAACCGCTATCTCGGAGCGGCCAATCTTCGTCTAAGATGCGGGCCACCGTCGGGGCGCAATGCGAGAGGACTAAGAGATGCTTACTTCAAGACCCTGCGCGCCGACCCGCGGCCTTCTGGCGGCGCTCTTGGCCGCTGCCACGTTGGCCGGCGCGCCGTTTGCGGCCGCCCAGGAGCGCCGCGGTCAGCCGCCCGGCGATCACCCGCAAGTCGAGCAGCGGCAGGGCGAGCAGCGCCAAGGCGGCCAGGCGCCGTCCGGGCCGGGCGTGCTGCGGCTGTTGCCGGGGGATTCGGTTACCCAGCATTCGATCGAGATCGCGGGCCAGAAGCTCGATTACACGGCGACCGCCGGGACCTTCTCGCTCTACGATCAGTCGGGTGAGCGTTCGGCCGCGATCTACTATACGGCCTATGTGGCCAAGGGCGCCGACAGCGCGAGCCGCCCGCTGACCTTCGTGTTCAACGGCGGCCCGGGCGCAGCCTCGGCGTTCCTCAATCTCGGCCTCGTCGGGCCGCGTGTGGCGGAGTTCGCGCTCGGCGGCCGCGACGGCGCCCAGACCAAGCTCAAGGACAACCCGGATACCTGGCTCGCCTTCACCGATCTGGTGCTGATTGACCCGGTGGGCACCGGCTGGAGCCGGCCCGCCAAGCCGGACGGCGCCAGCGCCTTCTGGAGCGTGCGGCACGACGCCGACTCCATGGCAAAGGTGATCGCGCTCTATGTCAACAACAACGCGCGCTCGGCCTCGCCCAAATATATCCTGGGCGAAAGCTACGGCGGATTCCGCGCCGCCAAGGTGGCGCGCGCCGTGCAGGAGCAGCAGGGCATCATCATCTCCGGTGTCGTGATGCTCTCCCCGCTGCTCGACGGCTCGCTGACCTTCGGCGGCTCCCGCTCGGCACTGGGCGCGGCGCTGCAATTGCCCTCGCTCGCGGCGTCCGAGCTCGAGCGCAAGGGCGCCTTCAGCTTCGACAAGCTGGCGGAGGCGGAACGCTTCGCGCTGACCGAGTACTTGTCGACGCTCGCGGGCGCACCGCCGCAGGGCGAGGCCGCCCATGCCTTCTACAGCCGCGTCGCGGCACTGACCGGGCTACCGGAGGAGCTCGTCGCCAAGCAACGCGGCTTCATCCGCGACAGCTACATCAAGAGCTCCCCGGGCGGCGAGCACAAGATGGTCAGCCACTATGACGCGACCTTTACGGTCGACGATCCCTACCCCGACCAGCTCACCAACCGCGGCCCCGACCCGCTGCTCGAAGGCGTGGCTCGCGCCTATGGGGGCGCGTATGCGGCCTATGCGCGCGACGAGCTCGGCTTCAAGACCGAGATGACCTTCAATCTGCTGGCCTCGGAAGTGTCAGGCAAATGGGATTGGGAAGGCGGGCGCGCCGGCGCCGACGTCAGCGACGACCTGCGCACGCTGCTCTCGCTCACGCCGTCGTTTCGCCTGTTGATCGCGCACGGCTATAGCGACATGGTGACGCCCTTCGCGGCGAGCCGCTACGTGCTCAATCACCTGCCGCAGCTCGATGACCCCACGCGCGCTCAGCTGCGCCTCTATCGCGGCGGCCACATGCTCTATCTCGATCCCGCCTCGCGGCATGCCTTCAGCGCCGACGCGAAGGTGTTCTACCAAGAAGCCCCGTAGCAGCCCATGACAGCGGCCACCCCCGATCGCCGGCCCACGTTGGCGGCCGGCGATCGGGACAGTTTCATCGCGGTCCGCAAGACCGATCTTCTCGACGCCCTGATCGAGCACGGCCACATCACCGACACGGCATCGCGCGCGTCGCTTCGCCAAATCTGCCGCGTCATCGCCGCCATCTATCACTACGAATATTTCGCCGAACTCGAGCGGTTGCGCGACGACTATTTCTACTTCAATCCCGAGATCGAGCCGCATGCGCGCCTCGACCCCGACGCTCTCGAGCGCGCCTATGCGGACCTCGTGCAATCTTTGAAGCGGGTGCTCATGGGCGCCAACTTCGTCGAGCTGTCGCATGAAGAGATCGCGGCGGCGCACCGCGAGCGGGAGGTCGGGCGGGTCGAGATCGAGGTGCCGCTCGACGACTACCGTGAGGTGCGCTTCTTCCGGCGGGGACATCACCACGAGCCGCTCGCGATCCCGCGCTGGCTCGGCCTGCGTCAGCGCCTCGTCGAGACGCTGGTCTACGACGACGTCGTGCTGCTCGCCGCGGTGAAGCCCTCGATCGCCTCGAGACGCGAGCGCAAGCGCCTCAAGCAGCGCAACATCCGCCCCGGCTCGGTCCTGATCAAATGCTTCCGCAACATCCCGAGCGTCGATCTCAATGCGCTGTTCCCCAATGTGCGCGTCGTGCTGAGCCTGCGCGACAAGCTCCTGCTCAGCGGCCCGGCGCTCGCGGGCGGCGTACCGATC
>Ga0126371_10004116_pt1 | contig 12789 bp, 14 predicted proteins | sample PanSoiMetaPlot_4_FD_110145 | JGI IMG/M metagenome (GOLD analysis project Ga0126371, IMG submission 110145) | Tropical forest soil microbial communities from Panama - MetaG Plot_4 | ecosystem: Environmental > Terrestrial > Soil > Tropical forest > Bulk soil | place: Panama | collected 2016-02-17
CGCCTGGGTGCATCTCTGGGGCTTCCATGCGATCTGGCCACATGTGACGGATGATACGGCACATCCGTCTCGGCACACCAGCCCCTGATTGCAGATGCGGTCACGCTTACGCTTCGGAGACGCTCAAGCGTTACGCAGACGGAGGGGACTTCAGGGTACGCCAATTGTGCGTTCGATTGTGGGTTGAGGATTGTTCAGGATCCGTTTGCTCGCGAAGAATGTCCTGGAACTTATGGTTCTTGGCAAAAGGACACCGTTTCGGGCGAAGCTTTCCAGGCTTAGTGGTCCCTATCGCGAACGCGATAGGCAGGATGGCCATCACGATGAGTGACGTGCCTGTTCGTGGTAGAGCTTGCACGAACGGAACATAGAACGGCACTTCGAGGCTGCCGCAATTCAAGTCCCGGAGCCCGTCTCCCTGAGAGATTTCGTGACCACATCTTTGAACGCTGCCAGCGACGGAGAGATCCACTTGTGGCGATGCCAGGTAAGCTGGGTCGTAACGTCAAGAGACGGCCCAACCCAACGCATGGCGGTGCACTGCCGCTGCCGAAGTTCGCGCGCTACCGCGATAGCTGGCAAAAGTGCGATACCCATGGCAGCCGCAACGCATTGTTTGATGGCCTCTACGCTCGAGAACTCGGTGATGTGTCCTGGGCGGATCTTCTGATTCGCGAGGATCCGATCGAATTTTGATCGATAAGCGCAACCTTTCTCGGGCAGGAGTAGATTCTTGCCGCACAGGTCAGCCGGTTTGACCGATGGCCATCGCGTCAAAACGTGTCCTGGATCGGTCAAGAGCAGAATTCTTTCCTCGTAAAGCCTGGCCGAGCAAAAACCTGCGCTGGGGAGCGTATCGCACATATGGAACGCAAAATCGATCGTGCCTGCCTCAAGGTCATTGAAGACGGAAGAGCCGACGTGAGGACAAAAGACGAGTTCGACGCGCGGATACCTCTCGCGCAGCGCACGCACGACCTTAGGTAGGCGATAGGTAAGGACACTCTCCGGAGCACCGATGCGCAGCGGGCCACTTGGTTCCGAGTCCGACGCAATGGCGCGTTTCCCCTCCTCCATTACATTCAAGGCCTGGACCGCGAAGGGTTGGAATCGCCGGCCCGCCTCGGTTAAAACGATTCGACGACCGAGGCGATCGAAGAGCTTCACGCGAAATTCGTTCTCAAGGGCTTTGATCTGAGCAGTGACATTCGATTGCACCGTGTGGACTCGCGCTGCGGCGCGGGTAAAACTCAACTCCTCCGCCAGAACACAGAAGATTTGCAACTGACGAACTTCCATCGGGTGTATCTCTGATTGAGATTATACATATTCCGACCATCTATTGGACAGTTGTATGGGGAAGCGCCATTCTTATTGCCGGAAATTCGCTGAAGCCAACCTGGCATGCCCAGTGGGGGTGAGATGGTATTGCTCGACGTAATCCAATCCAGCTTTGCAGACTACTTCCGAATGAGGGTTCAACAAAAAGTTCACGAACTGATTGAGCCGCTCTCGACTGAGCAGCTGTGGGAGCGACCCTTCCCATACGGAAATAGCATCGGAAACCTCATTCTCCATATCACGGGAAACCTGAACTACTACATCGGCGCACAGATTGCGAAAAACGGTTATATCCGCCACCGGGATTTGGAGTTTAGTGACAACGGTAAAACTAGAGACGAGCTTCTGAAGGGTTTCGACGACGCCGTAGCCACCGCAGTGAGAGCGGTCGCGGCGCAGTCCGACCGCGACTGGTCGGCCCCGTTTCACGCCGAATTCGCCGACGGCTCGACCAGGTTCGCCCAGGTGCTCGTTTGCGCCGGCCACGCCCACCACCACGTAGGGCAGATCATCTATTTGCAACGAGAACTACTGAGAGTCCGCCCGTGAGGAGTTGGGCCTCGGACCTAAGTCGAGGGGATGTCAAGATGCCGGTCAAGGCTGCGCCGACACCGACGAGTGCGAACCTGCCAGAGGCCCTTCCTACACCGCTCACTGCACTTCTTGATATCCGTGTGCCCGTGATTCAAGCGCCGATCGGAAGCTTTACCTGCCCTGCTTTGGCTGCCGCTGTGAGCGAAGCGGGCGGCCTTGGAACGTTGGCGGTGTCCTGGGATTCGCTGTCAGCATGCCGGGAGAAGATTTTGGCAACGCGGGCGGCAACTCAAGCGGCGTTCGCGGTGAATCTCGTGCTCGAGTGGGACCAGGTCGATCGTCTGAATGCCTGTCTGGATGCCGGCGTGAGAATCCTTTCCTTCTTTTGGGGAGATGCCTCTCGATATATTGCTCTTACCCACAAAGCGGGTGCCAAGGCCATCGTGATTGTAGGAGATTCCGAAGAAGCGCGCAGGGCACGCGAGGCGGGAGCAGACGCCATCGTCTGTCAAGGCTTCGAGGCAGGTGGCCACGTGCGGGGGACTACGGGCAGTATCGCCTTGATACCAGCCGTAGTTGACGCGGTTGCGCCAGTTCCTGTGGTTGCGGCGGGTGGATTTGCAGACGGCCGAGGATTGGCAGCGGCTCTGACCTTGGGCGCTTCCGGTGTTTGGATGGGGACCCGCTTTTCTGCAAGCACTGAATCTTTGGCGCATCCCGAATTCAAGATTCGTCTCGTCGGTGCCAGTGAGAGCGACACGGAATATCTGACACTGTTCGACAGAGGTTGGCCGAACGCACCTCACCGCGTCCTGCGCAACTCTACAGTGAAAACTTGGAGTAATGCCGGACAGCCAAAACCGGGACTTCGTCCCCAGGAAGAACAGGTCATCGGCCACACGGCAAATGGAGAGGCGATTTATCGTTACGAAGATATTCCCCCTGTCATGACCATGCGAGGCGATTGGGAGGCGTGTGCGCTTTATGCCGGACAGGGTGCTGGCTTGATCCGGGACATCAGACCGGCCCGCGCGATCCTGAATGAAATCGTCCGCGACGCGCGGGAAACGATCGCGAGCCTTGCGCAGGCCAGCTTAAGTAATTTGAACCGGTAGTTGAGCGGATCACCCCTTCCATGCGAATTGTAGATATACACGAATGTGCGGTGCCTATCTCCCGTTATGCGGATGTGTCGATAGGTGCAGCTACTCTGACAACGAGCGTCGTGGCGGTAACTACAGACGTTGTCGTTGATGGCGTGCTTGTTGTCGGTTATGGCTTTTCCTCATTCGGCCGGTTTGCCCAGAGCGGGTTGATCCGCGAGCGCTTTGCACCACGCCTGCTGCGAGCCTCGCCTTCGAGCCTGATGAACTCAGTCGGCGACAACTTCGATCCATTTCGCGCATGGGAGGTCATGATGCATGGCGAGAAGCCCGGCGGCCACGGCGAACGTTGTGTCGCAGTTGGGACACTCGACATGGCCATCTGGGATGCCGCTGCTAAGACTGCCTCCGCTCCACTTTGCGAATTCCTCGCGGAGTTGGTGGGCACTGTGCCGATCGCAGAGGAGGTGCCCGCTTACGCCGCTGGAGGATACGCGTACCCCAGCGATGACATTCGGCATCTTTCGGACGAAGTCCGCCGATTCTTGGATTTTGGCTACACCCGCGTCAAGATCAAAATTGGCGCGACAGACCTGAGCCGTGACCTGCAGCGGGTCGAGGCTGTCTTGAAATTGCTTCAAGCGCCGAATTGCTTGGCTGTTGACGCAATGCACGCATACAACCGCGCAAGCGCTACGGAAGCTGCAGCCAACCTCGAAGGGTACAGCTTGTGGTGGATCGAAGATTTTCTCGATCCGCTCGATTTCGAAGGACTCGCGCATTTGGCGGTGGCATATCGGGGAAACATCGCGGCGGGCGAGTCCCTTTTTTCCGAATCGGAAGCGGGATTACTGGATCTTTACGGGGGTCTCAACCGTCAGCGTGACTTCTTGCTTTTCGATCCCGTACATTGCTACGGAATTCCAGGATATTTGCGAATCGTCACACGCCTGCTGGAGAAAGGATGGCCACGCTCCGCGTTTTGGCCGCACGGAGGTCATTTGTTTTCTTTCCATGTAGCCAAGGGTCTTGGGCTCGGCGGAATCGAAGTCAATCCGCTCAGTTTTCCGCCATTTGGTGGACTTGCTGACGGCGCTAAGCTGCACGCAGGCAAGGTGCTTGCTCCCGAGCATCCCGGCATCGGCTTTGAACACAAATCCGAACTGCGCCATTTATTCGAGCAAAATACGGCATCTCCTGTGTAAACCGGCGTACGGCATTGAACGCAATGGGGAACTAGTGAGAGGGTAATGTGCGATCGGAGTTCGGACATGATTAGCCTGATTCCATGGACGCAGCGCGAATTCGAGTTCAATCTTTCGGTTGGCGTCTTTCCGTCGATTCTAGAGCGCTTGCGTGGCACGCCAGCACGCGCTGCCGAGATTGTTGAAGGCGTCGCTGAAGGAATCCTTAGCACGCGGATCGATGGAAAGTGGTCGGCTAAAGAGCATCTTGGCCATTTAGTCGATTTGGACGCACTTGACCAGAAGCGGCTGCAAGAGTTTCTCAACCATGTCGCAAAGCTCTCCGCTGCTGACATCCGCAATCAGGAAACGGAGGATGCCGGGCATCGCAGCACTTCGATTGCCGAGATTCTGTCCCGCATGCGAAGAGGCCGTCAGAATTTGGTATTGAAGTTGGAACTTCTAACTGAAGCAGATGTAGCAATTGCTGCGGTTCACCCGCGTCTGCGAAAGCCAATGCGCTTGCTGGATTGGGCTTGGTTTGTTGCCGAGCACGATGACCATCACTTGGTGCAAACGCGGAGAGCCATACAAAAGCACATTGACCAGCAGGCCAGTGATGCCTCCTAGAGCGAGCGAAGGATTACGCCGATCTAAGCGAAAATGGCGGGGAAAGTCGCGCCGCACGCCTCTGAGGTCGAATCATGTGGGATGACGGTGCTGGATACGAGAGGTACGTTGGGCGTTGGAGCCGCGCCGTCGCGCCGCGATTTCTTGCCTGGCTGGGCTTGCCGGCCGGACTGAACTGGCTCGACGTTGCCTGTGGCACGGGCGCGCTTACGTCGGCGATTCTCGCGAACTGCAAACCTCGGGAAGTCGTGGGGCTAGACACCTCGGCAGACTATCTGGCTTGCGCTCAGGTAAATTGCCAAGATCGCCGGGCTAAGTTCCTTGCGGCGGACGCAACCGTCCTGTCGTTTCCCTCGGAAAGCTTCGATGTGTCTGTCTCTGGTCTAGCTTTGAATTTCATTGCATTCGACCGATCCCTCGCCGAGCAATATCGCGTGGTTCGTTACGGAGGCACTCTAGCAGCCTATGTGTGGGATTATTCGGGAGAATACGAATTCGCGCGGCGCTTTTGGGATGCTGCGCTGAGCGTTGACCCGCGCGCCGCAGCCTATGATCCCGGGCGCAAAGCCTCAATCTGTCACGAACATAGCCTCCGAGGGGCACTCCTGGCCGCTGGATGTAGCGAGGTCGAAACATGCGTTTTCGATGATTCGGGCGAATTTCCCTCGCGTGAAGCCTATTGGCATGCGTTCGATGGACGCCAAGGCTCGACATCAAAGTACCTCTCACTGCTGACGGATCAAGAGCGCCGCGGTCTCCAGGATGCGGTCCTCTCACGTATGCCTTCCCAAGGGCCGGTAAAGTTAAAGGTGCGGGCGCTGGCGGTCAGAGGCTCTCGGCCAGCGGACCGGTGATCAGGAACGAAACGAGCCAGGGCGCACGGGGAAGTGGATTGAACGAAGGTAATTCTCAACGTTTGGATATTCTAACCAAACAGGATTTTAGAGAAGCGAGCAGGCCGATGGTCACCTTGCGACAAGAAGCAGCGCTCGCTTGAGCGCTAGTTCATAGGCTTGCGCTGAACGAGTACGTATTTGTTTCCGCAAAGGTCTTGAAAAACTGCTTCAATACCGTACGGCCGCTCCTTGGGTTCTTGGTCAAACTTCACCCCGCGACCTTTTAACGTTTCGTAACTCTTTCGACAGTCACACGTGTCGACTACCCAAGGTGCATTCTTTCCGACGTGTTCCGGGAACCAGCCGGCGAGAAGGAACTGCACCTCCTTTTGTTTCTTCGGCGCTACCGTGAGCCAGCGCGTACCTGGCATAGACGAATCGAGCCGCTTCTCGAACTCGAGTTTTTCGGTAAACCAGCGGAGGGCCTCCTCTTGGTCTTTTACGGCAATCGTGATGGTAGAAATTCTCTCAATCTCGGACATCGTTGACCCCTTGTTTGATGTTTTCGAACCGCTCGAGCGCGGTCGTCGCTTTCGTGCCGGGAGGTATCTTCAGGCGATTCCCAGCGTTGGTTCGTGCTCCACCGGGAAGTTTACGGAATTCGCGATGAAGCACTTGGCATGAGCCACGTCGTGCAGGCTGCGAGCTTTGTCCGAATCGGAGCCTGGAGCAATCATCACGCGCGGTCTCAAGAGCACCCTTCGGAATGTTCCTGAACCGTCGGGCGATTCTTCCATGGTGCCCTCGGCGTCGTCGACGTATTCGTTCACCACGACACCCGCTTCCGCACACAAATGGAGATACCACAGCTTGTGACAGGCTGATAACGAGGCGACCAATAGTTCTTCTGGATTCCATCGGGCGGGGTCGCCACGAAAGCCTGGGTCAGATGAACCGAGAATCGGTTGCTTGAGGACCCCGGAAGCAATTTCGTGATCTCGTTTGTAGTTCTTATACCCCGACGTGCCGGATCCAGTGTTTCCAGTCCATCGAACAGTTACCTCGTAACGGTGCGTTCGGCCGGTCATAAAAGCTCCGCTCCAGCTCCTCTGTATCGCCTGTTTCCCGAATATACTGCTTGCCGGATTTCTTGAGGAGTGGCAATAATGACAGTCTAGTGGCGATAACTGCCAAAAGAAACAGGCCGGCTTCTGAGGTCCGTATAGGTGTATTCGTTTACGACGGATGCTCAGCCTGGATTGTCTCCGGCATTCTCGAGATGTTTCAGATCGCGAACGTGGTTGCGCGACGTGCCGAACCAGCGAAGCGAATCACTTTCCTGGCGCAAACCGTATCCCCCCTGGGAGCCCCGGTGACCGCCACGAGCCAAGTTCGGTTTGAGCCGATTCGCCCTCGAGCGCCGTTGCACGTGCTGGCGGTTCCGCCGATTTGGCACGATTCCGCGGCCCATTTGGTCCAAGCACTAGAGCATTTATCTCCGACGTTACGGCGCCTGCCGGAGCTGTGCGAACGTTCACGCCTGGTCACGAGTGTATGCAGCGGCGCGGTTCTACTCGCCGAAACCGGTATGCTGGAGCGAAAAACAGCCACGACGTGCTGGTGGCTCAGCGACTGGTTCAGGACCAGATACCCAAACGTGCTGCTTTCCCCAGAGCGATTAATCGTTGCCGACGGCCAAACATGGACAGCCGCAGCCGGTTCGGCTTACATACATCTTGGGCTCCGGATCATTGAATTTTTTGGTGGGAAGGAGCTGTCGGCGACGACCGCCAAATTTTTGCTCGTTGAGCCAAATCGTGGAACGCAGGCTCCGTATCTATCACCTGGGTTCGCAAATGACCACGCATTGCGCCTGCTGAATACATTCCTGTTGAACCATATTGAAGATCCCATTCGCGTGTCCGACCTTGCATCGGCCGCGCATATGAGTGTGAGAAGTCTGTTTAGATATTTCGAGAAAACAAAGAGCATTACTCCACTTGAGTTCGTGCAGGCCATGCGTATGGAGCGCGCCAAACAGTTGCTTGAGCTGACGGCAGAGTCGGTCGAACGCGTCACAGTAAAATGCGGATACGAAGATGTTAGTTCGTTTCGAAAGTTGTTCCGGAAGAGGGTTGGCATGACTCCGAAAGAATATCGGCGGCGTTTTGGAAGGCTGGCGTAGCTTTACGTGAGTCCCCGCCTAGGAGCTCACGGCTGTTCGACAACCATTCTGCTTGAGGGTCCGCTCGGCGCGAGGCTGGAAATTTAGCGAGGTCTTCGAGTGAAGAAAGAGAAGACCTCGATGACGGCATTGGCAATTTGGACGAAGTTCAAGCATGGCTATCGGCGGCTGTCGTGTTCAGAAAGAAAGTAGGCCCAATCCCTCAACTCTCCAGCCCTGCCGCCCTGTCGGCCTCGTTTCTGCCTGCCAACGAGCGGCCGCGATGTGCATCGAACAACAAACGCCACGGATGAATTTCTGCTATTAAGACCTGCTGCGCAGTTGCTGGCTCGATTGCCAGAATCTCACGAGCTTCCGCTTCGTTTGAAACGTTCAGAATTGCGAGGCCGCCGCAATCGTCCAGGAAAGGTCCCGCATAAAGCAGCTGCCCCTGATCATAGAGCTGTTGCATGTATCGGGCGTGTGGCCTAAGAGCTTGTGCAAATACAGACTCACCGTTAATCCAGTTCGGTCCCGGCCTAAAGATGATGAGGAAACAGGTGTCTGCAGCCTCAGCACGATCGCTCGAATATTCTTTAGGCACGGCCCCGGGCCCTCCCGAAACTCGATCATTGTCTTGCCGGAGAGGAACTTTGACGAGTGGCAGGAGCGCCAACTTAATGGCGAAGGATGCCATCGCGCTCGACACCGGGAACCGACCGCTGCTTGCTGCGGTGTAGTGCGAGCGTCGCGAACACTGCAGGCTTCCATGCCGGTATCGGTATCCGCAGCTCCTTATACAAGGTCTTTCCCAATTTTGCTTCGGGATTTTGCCGGCAATGAGCACTTGCCTGTTCTCGATTGACTACGTCACAGATAAAGATGCGGGCGAAACCGATAACGACATCGGCGCCAATGAATCTGGACTCTGTGCTGAAGTCGAGGGCCATCCGGACGTTCTGCACGCCCGATTACAAAATGATCCTCAAGGACTCGCCGACCGCCACTGTTCCCGAACCTGCGTCCCTGCTTCTACTCGACTCTGGTCTTGCCGGCGTATGGGGCGGCCGGCGTTGTCTCGCTCGTGTCTGAAAGACATCTCCCCTAAAAGCTGGGGCGTCTGCTTTCCTGCCCGGGCCAACACCCCGTCTTTGCACCCGCCAAAGAAATTCCGAGAATTTACCTCGTCTTGATGGCGCTGTTACATCAAAACGGTAGACCTGCGAATAGATAGAATTATTGCCTCGGGTAGAACCGCCGCCCATGACTGTCACCAGTAAGCATGAACCTTCTGTTTCCTTCGTTTCCTCGCTTGCCTTTGCGTTTCGGTTTGAAGCGCTCCTGTCCGTATTGCAACAGCCGCACCATCATGGGGATGAAAGGCAATACCGTTCTTCAGCGAATGTTTTGTAGCATCCTCGGAGTGCGACCCTATCTCTGTCGCAATTGTGACCGACTCCACTACGCCCGCCTAAGCAAGCCTTCTCGAACAAACTGAGCTCCACAATGCTTACAAGATGTAATTGGTGAGCCGAAAAGTGACGTTTCTCTTGTAACAAGGTCCCAACCTGCCACGCCGTCTATCTCGCGGCCAAGTCCGCCGGGACGATACGCCGCCGTCTAGTAGGCGGTTTTGCGGGTAATCGCAAACTCAAAGTCCCGCCTTTTGCTTCCTTCCATGCGGGCGAAGCATTCGGTGTCTCAGACCGTTCATGCTATGGATTAGCGTCCTCGGCTTGCGTGGCGCCGACCGTAGCGGACGGCGCTGCTGCGATACTGGCGCAATCGCTCGCTCGGGAATTCAGTACTTTTGGTACCGCAAAATTTCATACCGCCGGGAGTTCCTTCGCACATTGCGAGATTGCCGTTCTTCTAAGTTCAATCGATTCAAGGAGTTTAATTGGTCCCATGTCTGCACGTTTATACGGCAGGAAACGGGTGCGTCAAGGGCAAGTCAATTCGGCAAGCGAACTTATCTTTTGGCGATCTCTGGGAGAGGCCATGCGCGACAAATCTGCTTTGCAGCAGGGCCATCACGCGGTGCCGATATTTGCTGGCGTGATCGCTTTGTGTTTCGTTGGGATCGCCACCGGCTGCGGCGGTAGTGGGTCATCCATGTCTGTGACGCCAATGTCTTCGACCGGTACAGTTAGCGTCTCGATCAGCGATCCGCCGAGCTGCAAACATCCCAACGGTACTTTCGAACACGTGTACATCACGGTTCGCTCGGTTCAGGCGCACACGAGTGCGAACGCCACGGACAGTACGCCCGGTTGGCAGGAGCTTGCGCCAGATCTTGGTTCGAAGCCGATCCAAGTCGACCTGTTCTCGACCGCTCAGACCAATTGCGTTCTTGCCCAATTAGGCTCCGCCAGCCTCCCGGCCGGCGATTACCAGCAAATTCGGCTCTTGCTGGTTTCGAATTCACCGGGAGCCGGCGATGCGGTCCCTTCGATCAACGCTTGTGCCGGCAACGGCTACAACTGCGTCGTTCTTGGCGACAATACGATTCATGAACTTGCTCTCAGCAGCGAGGCCAATACCGGCCTGAAAATTCCCCCTGGCCAAATCGTCGGTGGTCCCCTCTCGGTTGCTGCCGGTCAGAGCGTCGACCTCAACATCGACTTCAACGCTTGCGCTTCGATCGTTCAGCAAGGTAACGGGGGATTTCGTTTGAAACCAACTCTCACCGCCGGACAGATTTCTCCGAATAATTCTGGTATTGGCGGCCAGATTGTCGATGCGTCCAACACTAAGGCGGTCACTGGCACGGTTCTTGTTGCCATCGAACAGCCCGACAAAGCCGGTATCGATCGCATCGTCATGGAGGCGACTGCAGATTCCAACGGCAACTTCCGTTTCTGCCCTCTGCCGATGGGCGTATTTGATATCGTCGTCGTAGCTATCGGTCCCAACAACCTCCCCTACAACGCCACCGTCGTTCTCAACGTTCCGAATGGCACCAATCTCAACGCCATTCCGCTAAATCCAGAAACAGGCGCCACGGGTCCCGCGACACTTTCAGGCTTTGTCACTGCCAGTACCGCGTCGGCCGGCGCCGACGTCGACGTTGCCATCGCTGCGCTCCAGACCGTCTCGGCTGGCTCCAGCTCGGGCCAGTTAACCATTCCGCTTCAAACCGTCGCTGCGACCAACACGAATCCGGAAATCGATTCGACTGGAGTGATTTCTATTTCTTCAAACACGAACTGTCCAAGCGGCAGCCCTGCGATCGCGAATTGCGGAAGCTACACACTTGTCGTTCCGGGCAGCAACCCGAGTGTCGGCGTCTTTTCGCCCTCCGGCTTCTCGTACTCGGCTCCCGCGGCCGGGGACGTTCTCTTCACTGTGGACGTCGCTGCCGCTCGGCCAGATTCCGGGGGTGTCGCCGATTGCATGCCTTCCGAAATCACCACGTCTTCCGACGTGAACAACCAGCCTTTGCGAGTCGTGGCAGGCTCTACCACGCAGGTAGCGCGCATCGACCTCACAGGATGCACGTGATCGGTGCGAAGCCCGAGGACCGACCTGTACCTCCGGCCAAGTCACGCTTGCGATAAAACAGCCCAGCAGCTGGCTTTTTGCGTTGATGTTTCTTCATTAAGCTGGTCTTAGCCCAAGCCTTCGAGGAGAGTGCAATGAAGCTTTCACATTTGATCCTTGCGGGTGTTCTCGCTGGCGCGCTTGTCTCCGGCGCCCCGACCTTCGCGCAAGGCAATGGAAACGGTCACGGCAACGGCCACGGCAAGCATCACGGCGACGATGACGGCGACCGCGACGATTCCTTCTACAAACATCACGAAAAGGATATTCGTGGCTGGTATTCCGAAAACGAAAGCCACTTGCCCCCCGGCCTCGCCAAGAAAGACCATCTCCCTCCCGGACTCGAAAAGCAACTGGTCCGTAAGGGCGCCCTCCCTCCCGGCCTGCAAAAGAAGGTCTACCCTTGTCCGGTGGAACTGGAGCGCCGTCTTCCTCCGTCACCCCCCGAGAGCACGCACGTCCTGGTCGGCGGCCATATCGTGCTGCTGAATCGCAAGACAAACGTCGTTGTGGATATCTTTTCTTTCTAAATTCCGAGAGCCTTACATGGAGACTTACATCATGAGGAAATTCTTCGCTGTTTTCGTCAGTATCCTGCTCGCGAGCCCAGCTTTTGCCAGTGAAAGCCGGGAACAAAAACGCCTCTCGGCTTGCGGACAGGTATTCAAAGAGATCATGGATATACCCGACGGCATACCTAAGGATCTTCTGAACAAAGCAGAGTGCGTTATCGTCATACCTTCTGTCGTGAAGTTTGCCTTTGGCGTTGGCGGCGACTTTGGTCGCGGTGCGATCAGCTGCCGTACGGGGCAACACTTTACAGGCCGCTGGAGTGCTCCCGCTTTGTTCGCATTGGAAGGCGCCAATATCGGTTTTCAGATTGGCGGTGAGGCCACCGATTTCGTGCTGCTAGTAATGAACCCGAAGGGAGCGAACTCCATCCTGGGCAGCAAGGTGAAATTGGGCGGGGACGCTTCGGCGGCTGCCGGGCCGAAAGGGCGCACCGCCGCGGCGGACACCGACATCGTGATGAAGGCGGAGGTTCTGACATATTCGCGGGCCCGTGGATTGTTCGCTGGCATTTCGCTTGAGGGTTCGACGCTTCGTTCGGATGGAAGCGCAAACAGAAAGCTTTACGGGCGCAGCCTGAATGCCAGGGAGATTGTCCGGGAAGGTAAAGTTGGGGTTCCCGCTGCAGGCAGCGAGTGGATCGCTCTTTTAAACAAGACCTCGCCCAAGAACGAGTCTGACCCGGTATCGTTGAAGGAGTAGCCTTCACCTATATCTGCCCGGTCTTCCATTCCCGAGGAGCTTTCTTTAAACCATAGAAAATGGCTTGAGAATTCTCGTTCTCCCCGAAACTAAACGAGCGCGACCAAAAACCGAAAGCCTCTCGAAATGGCGGCGGCGCTCGATCGAGTGGGAATCGCCGCTCGAGTAGGCGCCTTGGCGTC
>Ga0126371_10004117_pt1 | contig 12786 bp, 11 predicted proteins | sample PanSoiMetaPlot_4_FD_110145 | JGI IMG/M metagenome (GOLD analysis project Ga0126371, IMG submission 110145) | Tropical forest soil microbial communities from Panama - MetaG Plot_4 | ecosystem: Environmental > Terrestrial > Soil > Tropical forest > Bulk soil | place: Panama | collected 2016-02-17
CTTCTATTCCATGTTCGGGCTGCAGCGTGTCGGCGATCTCGCCTGGCTCGCCGGCGACATGCGCGCGCGTGGCTTCTTGCTTGGTGGCACAGCAGGCCGCACAACGTTGAACGGAGAGGGGCTGCAGCATGAGGATGGGCATAGCCACCTTCTCGCCAGCACTATCCCGAACTGCGTGTCCTACGATCCAACGTTTGCATACGAGGTCGTGACCATCATCCGCGAGGGCATGAGGCGCATGTACGAAGCCCAGGAGGATGTCTATTACTACATCACGCTGATGAATGAAAACTATCCGCATCCCGGGCTTGGGGAAGCTGGCCAGGGCGCTGAGGAGGGCATTCTCAAGGGACTTTACCTATTAAAAGATGGCGGTAAGGCCGCACAAAAAAAGCTTCGCGTGCAACTTATGGGTTCCGGATCGATCCTGCGCGAGGTCGTTGCTGCCGCCGACTTACTCAAATCCGATTTCGGAGTTGTGGCAGACATATGGAGCGCGACAAGCTTCAACGAACTCAGGCGCGACGGCATGGCCGTCGAGCGCTGGAACCTGTTGCATCCGACCGAGCAACGTCGCAAGAGCTGGGTGGAGGGTCAACTATCGGGGCACGATGGCCCCGTCATCGCGTCGACTGACTACATGCGCAATTTCGCTGATCAAATCCGCGAATATGTGCAGGCGGCCGGACGACGATACGTCGTTTTGGGCACGGACGGATTCGGCCGGAGCGACTATCGCAAGCATTTGCGCCGCTTCTTCGAGGTGGACCGCCACTACGTCGTCGTTGCTGCTCTCAAGGCGCTTGCCGATGACGGCGCGATCAAGCCTGCGCTCGTCGCCGACGCCATCGCGAAATACAAGCTTGATACCGGGCGTGCGGCGCCCTGGACGGTCTGATGGGACGATCCGAGGGCAGCGCGATGAGTGACCTGATCGATGTCAAGGTACCCGATATCGGCGACTTCAAGGACGTTCCGGTGATCGAGGTATTCGTCAAACCTGGCGACCGCATAAAAGCGGAAGATCCACTGATCACGCTTGAATCTGACAAGGCGACGATGGAGGTACCGTCGCCGCGCGATGGAGTCGTGAAGTCGATAGCCGTTGGCGTCGGCGACAAGGTGAGCGAAGGCGTCGTCATCATGCAGTTTGAGGCTGCAGGCGCTGAACAAGCCGCCGCCCGTCCTAGCGTCAGCGCACCGCCCGCTCCTGTCAGTGCGCCCGCTGGCCTCGCCGAGGTGCGTGTGCCGGATATCGGCGATTTCAAAGACGTGCCGATTATCGAAATATTCGTCAAGGCTGGCGATGCCGTGAAAGCCGAGGACCCGCTGATCTCGCTTGAGTCCGACAAAGCAACCATGGACGTGCCGGCACCGCTCTCCGGCGTCGTTCGTGAAATCAAGGTGAAAATAGGTGACAAGGTCAGCGAGGGCTCGATCATCCTCGCGCTCGCGACCGGCGATGCGCAGCCGCGGACCGACACCCCTCCCTCGTCGGATGCGGGACGGCCGCCATCGCCCGCGCCGGTCGCCGTCGCAAAAGCGGCGACCCACGTCATCGACGAGAAGGCCTTTGCGCTTGCTTACGCCAGTCCGGCGGTACGTAAGCTGGCGAGAGAGAAAGGTGTGGATCTCGGCAAGATCAAAGGTACCGGCAATCACGGCCGCATCTTGCGAGAGGACGTTGAGATATTCGCAAGGGAAGGTGTGCCAAAGGCGGTGCGGGAGGTTGCTGACGTCGGTGCAAGCGGTGTTGGCGTCGATCTCCTGCCCTGGCCAAAGGTCGATTTCGCAAAATACGGTCCGATCGAGCGCAAGGAACTCGCTCGCATCAAGAAAATTTCCGCCGCCAACCTGCATCGCAATTGGGTGTTAATTCCGCACGTTACGAATCATGACGAGGCCGACATTACCGATCTCGAGCAGTTCCGAGTGAAGATGAACAAGGAGCTTGAGAAGAGCGGTGTCAGGCTCTCGCTGCTGCCGTTCATGGTGAAAGCTGCCGTCGCGACGCTGAAGAAGTTTCCGGAGTTCAACGCAAGCCTCGAAGGCGAGACCCTTGTTTACAAGAACTATTGGAACATCGGTTTTGCCGCGGACACTCCGAACGGCTTAATGGTTCCGGTCATTCGCGACGCCGACAAGAAGACGGTGCCTGAAATCGCCAAGGAGATGATCGAACTCGCGAAGCTCGCGCGCGAGGGCAAGATCAAACCGGACCAGATGCAAGGGGGGACCTTCTCGATCTCCTCGCTCGGCGGCATAGGCGGCATCTACTTCACACCGATCATCAATGCACCGGAAGTAGCGATCATGGGCGTGTGCAGAGGCTACTGGAAGCAGCATTCGCCGGACGGAAAGACCTCAAATTGGCGGCTTACCCTTCCTCTTTCGTTGTCATGGGATCATCGCGTGATCGACGGCGCGGCAGCTGCACGCTTCAACGCCTATTTTGCCAATGTGCTCGCCGATCTGCGGCGCGTGCTGTTCTGATCGGAGAGACCTAATCATGTCTCAACAGATCGAGGTGAAGGTTCCTGATATCGGTGATTTTAAGGACGTTGCGGTTATCGAAGTCATGGTGAAGGTCGGCGAGACAATCGCCATAGACACCGGCTTGATCATGGTCGAATCCGACAAAGCGTCGATGGAAATACCTTCCTCGCACGCCGGTGTGGTGAAGGAACTAAGGGTCAAGGTCAACGACAAAGTAAGCGAAGGCTCGGTAATCCTGGTTGCCGAAGCCGCCGATGCGGCAGTTGCACCGCGTGCGCCGGATTCCTCTGAGACCAAAGCTCCATCGCCGGCAAGCGCACCGATTGCAGCGTCCCATGTCGGCAAGGCGGATGTCGAGTGCGACATGCTTGTCCTCGGCGCCGGGCCAGGCGGCTACTCGGCCGCATTCCGAGCGGCAGATCTCGGAATGAAGACGGTGCTGGTCGAGCGCTACGAGACGCTCGGCGGAGTCTGTCTCAACGTTGGCTGCATTCCGAGCAAGGCGCTTTTGCATACGGCGTCCGTGATTGACGAGGTCAGGCATCTGCCAGCCCATGGCATCTCTTTTGGCGAGCCGACGATCGATCTCGACAAATTGCGCGCCTTCAAGGATGGCGTGGTGAAGAGACTGACTGGTGGGCTCGCCGGCATGGCGAAGGCGCGCAAGGTCGACGTCGTCCGCGGCGTGGGCAACTTCGTCGATCCGCATCATATCGAGGTAACGGCCGGAAGCGACAGGAAGACGGTCAAGTTTGCGAAAGCGATCATTGCGGCAGGCAGCGAGGCTGCAAGCCTTCCGTTCCTGCCAAACGATCCTCGCATCGTCGATTCGACCGGAGCGCTGGAGCTGAGGTCGATCCCCAAGCGGATGCTGGTGATCGGTGGCGGCATCATCGGTCTTGAGATGGCCACCGTCTATTCGACGCTTGGTGCGCGGATCGACGTCGTTGAAATGCTCGACGGACTGATGCTCGGTGCGGATCGGGACCTCGTCAAAGTCTGGGAGAAAATGAATACGGGTCGCTTTGACCATGTGATGCTTAAGACGATGACCGTTGGTGCCAAGGCGACCGACGCGGGCATTGAGGTGATTTTCGAAGGCCAAAGCGCTCCGGCCATGCCGCAGGTGTACGATCTTGTTCTTGTGGCTGTGGGGCGCACATCCAACGGCGACAAGATCGGAGCCGAAAGGGCTGGGGTCATCGTTGGCGATCGCGGCTTCATCAATGTCGACAAGCAGATGCGTACCAATGTCGGTCATATCTTTGCGATCGGCGACATCATCGGGCAACCCATGTTGGCTCACAAGGCGGTGCACGAAGGCCACGTGGCGGCCGAGGCGGCGCGCGAGCAAAAATCCTTCTTTGATGCTCGCCAGATACCTTCCGTGGCCTACACCGATCCGGAGGTGGCTTGGGCTGGCAAGACCGAGGAACAGTGCAAGGCGGAAGGCCTCGCGGTCGGCAAGGCGGTTTTTCCCTGGGCTGCTTCAGGGCGCGCGATCGCCAACGGTCGCGACGAAGGCTTCACCAAGCTCCTGTTCGATCAGACGACGCATCGCCTGGTCGGCGGCGGCATCGTAGGAACGCATGCCGGTGATCTTATCAGCGAAATCTGTCTGGCGATCGAAATGGGATGCGAGGCGGCCGACATTGGCAAAACCATTCATCCGCATCCTACGCTAAGCGAGTCGATCGGGATGGCTGCTGAGGTTTTCGAAGGTCATTGCACTGACCTACCTCCTCAAAAGAGAAGATGATGAGTTCAAATAGACAATCCATTCCAAGAATCTTCGTAACCACCGGCCGCTCGTCGCAATCGAACAAGGCCTCACAAACAGCGAGGCTTTCTCTACTGGCCTGGCAACGCGTACGCCAATTCTGGCAGTACTGTCTAGCAACAGCGCTTCATGCCCTTGCCATAGCGCGCCTGTTGGCGATTGTCGAAGAACTCGCGATAGCTCATGATCGGTTGTTCGGGATGGTTCGCCGACATATGTTCCACGTAGCGGTCATAATCGGGTATTCCGACCATGAGCCGGCTCGTCTCCTTGATGCGGGCGACGAGCGTCTTGAGCCGACCGGCATCGGGCAATTTCCAGGGCAGGTTGGTGATCGCTTCACGCATGGGCCAACCCCGCGTGCTCGGCACCAATTTCGCGCACGGTTGGCCGGTCGTTCGCCCTAGCGCGACGAATTTCCAGCAGTCCAAGAACGAAAATGCAAACCACGACCAGAACGAAAACGAAGGCGAGGGTTGCGTCAACGTAGTCGTTGAACACAATCTGGCGCATCTGATCAATATTCTTTGCTGGCGCCAGCACTTTGCCTTGCGCGAGCGCATCGCCGAAACGACTGGCATGCGACAGGAAACCGATCGCGGGGTCGTCGTGGAATACCTTCTGGAGGCCAGCCGTTAATGTACAAACAAGCAGCCACAGCGCAGGCAACGCCGCTACCCAGGCATATTTCTCCCGCTTCATCTTGAACAGCACAACGGTGCAGGTGACGAGGGCTATGCCCGCGAGCATCTGGTTGGAGATGCCGAACAGAGGCCATAGCGTGTTGATTCCGCCCAGCGGATCAACAACACCAGTGTAGAGGATATAGCCCCACATCGACACCGCGATTGTTGTCGCAAGCAGGTTGTTCGACCAGGACTCGGTATTGCGGAAACGAGGCACCGCCGCGCCAATCATGTCTTGAACCATGAAGCGGCAAGCGCGGGTCCCCGCGTCGACCGCGGTAAGAATGAAAAGGGCTTCGAATAGAATCGCGAAGTGATACCAGAAGCCCATCAGCGCTTTACCACCAAGGACGTTGGAGAAGATCTCGGCCATGCCGACCGCTAGCGTCGGTGCCCCACCAGCGCGTGACAAGATCGTGGTTTCGCCGACGTTGCGCGCCGTCTCCGTCAGCATGTCCGGTGTTACGACGAAACCCCACGACCCGATCTTGGCGGCGGCAGAGGCGGCGTCGGTTCCGATGAGGCCACTTGGGCTGTTCATGGCAAAGTAGACGCCAGGCTCGATCACGCTCGCCGCAACCATCGCCATGATCGCGACAAAGCTCTCCATGAGCATGCCGCCATAGCCGATGAATGGAATCTGCGTTTCGTTCTCGATCATCTTGGGCGTCGTGCCGGATGAGATCAGCGCGTGAAAACCCGACACCGCGCCGCATGCTATGGTGATGAACAGGAAGGGGAAAAGAGCGCCGGAAAAGACCGGGCCGGTTCCGTCGATGAAGCGCGTGACAGCGGCCATTTTCAGAGGAGGCATGACAAACAGGATGCCCAGAGCCAAAGCGCCGATCGCGCCGATTTTGAGAAACGTCGACAGATAGTCGCGCGGCGCGAGCAAGAGCCACACTGGAAGGACCGAGGCGACAAAGCCATAACTGATCAGCATGATCGCCAACATCTCGCCGGAATAGTTGAAATATGGGGCGATGGTCGGGCTTTCTGCGATGCTCCTTCCGTAGATCAGAGCGGTCATCAAGAGCACAAAGCCGATGATGCTCATCTCGCCGATTTTTCCGGGACGGATGAACCGCAGATAGAGACCCATAAAGATGGCGATGGGAATTGTAGCCATCACCGTAAAGGCACCCCACGGACTGCCGGCCAATGCCTTGACGACCACGAGCGCGAGCACGGCGAGAATGATGATCATGATCAAAAAGACGCCGATGAGAGCGATGCCGCCGGCGGTCGCGCCCATTTCCGAACGAATAATTTCACCAAGCGAGCGGCCGTCGCGTCGTGTCGAGAGGAAAAGAACAAGCGAATCTTGAACCGCTCCAGCAAATACCACGCCGGCCAGGATCCATAACGTTCCAGGAAGGTAGCCCATCTGGGCGGCGAGCACCGGGCCTACCAAGGGGCCTGCCCCGGCGATCGCGGCGAAATGGTGACCGAACAGCACATAACGATTGGTTGGTACGTAGTCGAGACCGTCGTTATGGCGATAGGCAGGCGTCGTACGGTTCGCGTCCACCTGCATCACTGTGTGGCCGATAAACAAACCGTAGAAGCGGTACGCAATCAAATACGTACAAATCGCGGCTGCGACCAGCCAAACCGAATTGATCATTTCGCCGCGCGAGAGCGCAACGATAGCAAGAGCGATCGCTCCAAGGACAGCGATTCCGACCCACAGAAGCTTTGAAAGAGCATTCATGGCGTCATCCTCCCCACATCAGCGGTGCCCATTGACCAACTTTGTGATTACCTCGCGAGGCCATCGAAACTCATGGCTCCGACTGGACAAGAGGAGCCGACTTCCGATCCAATCTGCTCCTCTCTAGTAGGCTGGACAAGTCTCTTGCGCGTCGAAAATGGCTGACCGAATAGGTTTCGAAGTGATGCCCGTCGGGATTGACCCAGGACCCTCGCGGTAGGATCCAGGTAGGGATCTACAGTTGTCGGATTGATGCACACTGGCTGTGCTGTTTCTCGTGTTGCCGCCACCGGCCGTCGACCCGCAAGCTCGTTGATTCCCGAAGTGACCGGGCCTGTTGTTTCAGACCGGACAAGAAAAGGGATGGTGCTAACGCGGAGGTTACCAGTGACTTCCATCGCAGGAGCGTCGAACGCGAACCCGAACGAACACGCGGTCTCAAGCGTCATCCGCGAGCTTAAGGCAAAATTTGGGACCCGCGTGGTGACGAACCTGGCTGTGCGCGAGCAGCACGGCAACACGGTCACTTGGGTGAAGGCGGAGCCGCCGGACGCAGTGGTCTTTCCACATTCGACGCAGGAAGTGTCAGATATTGTGACGCTATGCGCCGCGCATCGCGTGCCGGTCATAGCGTTCGGCACGGGCACGTCGCTCGAAGGCCATGTCAATGCGCCGTTGGGTGGCATCTGTCTTGATCTCAGCCAGATGAAGCGAGTCCTTGCCGTACATGCCGAGGACCTCGATTGCGTGATCGAGCCCGGCATCACCCGCAAAGAGCTAAACGAACATCTACGTGATCAGGGACTATTCTTTCCGATCGATCCCGGCGCCGACGCGTCAATTGGCGGAATGGTCGCGACGCGCGCGAGCGGTACCAACGCCGTACGCTACGGCACGATGAAGGACTGCGTGCTGGCGCTGATGGTCGTGTTGCCAAACGGCGATATCGTGAAGACGGCCCAACGGGCGAAGAAGAGTTCCGCTGGCTATGATCTCACGCATCTGTTTATCGGGGCGGAAGGGACGCTCGGCATCATCACCGAAATCACGCTAAGACTGCATGGCGTTCCCGAGGCTGTCTCGGCCGGGGTATGTCAGTTCCCGACAGTCAAGGCGGCGTGTGACGCTGTGATCGAGACGATTCAAACTGGCATTCCGGTTGCGCGTATCGAGTTGCTCGATCAGATGCAAGTACGCGCGTTGAATCTCTATTCAAAGCTCGGTCTGCCCGAGAGCCCGATGCTGCTCCTGGAGTTCCACGGTTCAGATGCGAGCGTGCAGGAGCAAGCCGATAGGTTCGGTGAAATCGCAGCCGAACACGGCTGCGGGAAGTTCGAGTGGGCCACCAAGCCGGAGGACCGCACACGGCTCTGGCAGGCTCGGCATGACGCGCATTGGTCGGTGCGCGCCCTGCGTCCGGGCGCGAACAGTATTTCCACCGACGTCTGCGTGCCGATCTCCCGCCTAGCCGAATGCGTCGAAGAGACGCAACGCGACATCGCAGAAATGGGCCTGCTCGCGCCGATTGTCGGCCACGTCGGCGACGGCAATTTCCATTGCCTGCCGCTGGTCGACGTGAACAATGAGGAGGAAGTGGCGAAGGTGCAGGAGTTCATCGATCGTCTCGTTGCTCGGGCGATTGCGATGAACGGGACCTGCACCGGCGAGCACGGCGTTGGACAGAAAAAGATAAAGTATCTCGAAGCCGAGCATGGCGCCCCGGCCGTAGAATTGATGCGCACGCTAAAGCACGCCATCGATCCGCTGAACATCATGAATCCGGGGAAAGTGGTTGCGCTCTGAGCGACCGCTATCGATCGAAGCAGCGCCTCCAAAGGCCTCCGAAAACCAGCAAGGCTCAAAGGGGACTGCCCGGCCAAGACCCGCTGCTCGTGCTTGTCAACTCCGCGGGTGTTCTCCGTAGCTTTCGAAGCATCTCGGCACAGTTAGCTCGATGCGCCTGATACGGAGCACTAGCTCCCGTCGCTAGTTGCTCCTTGCAATACTGAATCATGAGTTCCAGCGCTGCCTCTAGCGCTAGCTGCTCACTTTCTCCGATTGTCAGCGTGTACTGGTAAGACGTCATCGTTCCATCTCCTCCAGTCCCGGTACCATCCTTGTGGATGGTGCCTTCTTCCCTTGACGACCATTCGCGTCGAGACAAATCTGAGTGGGGTTTCGTAGCGAAGCATCTCTCCCAAGAGGCTCACCTGGATATCGATTTCTTCAGGTCTGCTAGAGCATGATCCGGAAAAGTGGAAACCGATTTTCCCTCGCGACAAACGCGGAACGCGTTTGCGCGGAGATCATGCTCAAACAAAGAGCTAGAGCATGATGACGTTTCTACCTAATTGCATCATGCTCTGGGACTCAGCTCGCGTCAGCCGGCGCGCTCGCCCCAAATCGGCCCCGCGTACCGCGACCAGCGGAAAATTCTAATAAAACCAATAATGTAGCTAATTTAGTCCACTACCTTGGCAAGGGAGAGGTCGTGAGTTCAATCCTCCCCGGCAGCACCAGAAACACTCTTGATCGCAATGAGTTAAATGGTGCTGGCGCCAAGCGGCTCGCTGGCAGAGACAACGACGTCTGGATAGACGTGGGTCGGCCGGCAGTCAGTTCTCGGGCCAATCCTCTCGCGGCAACTCTGGGCGCAATGGAAAAGCCGCCGCAAACGGCGGCACTGCGCGCAAACTTGCTTCAATCTTTGCTGGTCGCGCATATGAACGCTTGCGTCCCGCCGTAGTTGTGTTTCAATCTATGCGCAATCCAAATTTGAGGTGGTGCATGATAGCTCCTCAGGAAACCGACATCGGGCGTCGCGTCGTCCATCAGCCGCAACGCAGCGCGCCGGAGTATGGCGTCATCAGCGCGATAACCCCTCGTCGAGTCTTCGTGCGGTTCGGCAGCCAACTCCATAGTCGGGCCGTCAGCGCGGCCGATCTGGAATTCCACGAACCCTCAAGGGCGCGGCAATCTCGCCTTCAACGTCGATCCGTGACAGAAAGCTCTCCGCCGCTCGCGCCACCCTCCGATGGCGATCATTCTCGGTTCTGAGAGTTCGACGTGCTTGTTGGCCGTCCTCCCTCCTTCTCACCCCACACGCAGTCGGCGGCGAGCGCGCGGCTCCGGCGCTGAGATGTTCCAATTCCCTCGGCGCCGGGGCCGCCCGTTGTTCTGCTTGAACTGTACCCAATGCCATCCACGCGCGGCGGGGCTTCGCTCGAAATGGTCTATCGCACGCGAAGCCCGTCGACGAACACATCGAGCAGCCGTACGACGCTGGCCTGCCAGCCGGGCTGGTCGTGCAGCATGCACATGCCGACCAGCGCGCGCAGCAGGTCCCCAGGTCCGATATCGCTACGGATTTCACCGGCGCTAGCGGCGCGCCCAAGCAGGGCGCCGACTGCCTTGGTGAGGCGGTCGTAGGAAAAGGCCGTCAGTTCCGACGGTGGACCGGCGGCGAGTGCGAGCGCCGCCGCCATGCCCTTTTTGGTGGCCACGAACTCGACATTGGCGCGCAGCCATTGTCGCAATGCCTCGACCGGCTCCGGCTCACCCTTCAGCTGCTCGGCCAGCTCGCTGAGTTGCTCGACCTCATGGCGATAGACGGCTTCATACAGCGCTTCGCGGGTGGGGAAATGACGATAAAGCGTGCCGATCCCGACATCGGCGCGGCGAGCCACGGCTTCGAGGCTGGCCTCCGCCCCGCCGGCGCTGAACACGGCCTTGGCAGCCTCCAGCAACCGCTCACGGTTACGAACCGCGTCGGCACGGGGCTTACGTAGAGTTTTGACGCACTGGTCCGGCATGACTTGTCGTCTCGTCACCAGCAGTTGAACGGCTGCCCCTTGATAAGTGGAGGCATCCTCCGTATAGATAGTCATAACACGCCGGGCGCAATCACGCCGCTCAACCATTTCAAGAGGCCCGCGCGTGGCCCGCCGGATCGAGTCGGCTTCCCGGTAATCACACCGCTGTGACCGCTCCGATCCAATTTGACAATAGCCTTTGATCGGAACATCGCATGAACCTGCCTATCAGACTCACCGTCAACGGTGAGCTACGTGACCTTGTGCTGGACGATCCACGCGTCACGCTGCTCGATCTCTTGCGCGAGCATCTTCGGTTGACAGGAACAAAAAAGGGGTGCGACCGCGGCCAGTGCGGCGCCTGCACGGTGCTGGTCGATGGCCGGCGGACCAATTCCTGTCTGGCGCTGGCGGCAAGCCATGATGGCGCGAAGGTCCTCACCATCGAAGGCATCGCGCAAGGCGGAGAGCTCCACCCCATCCAGGTCGCCTTTATCGCGCATGACGGATTCCAGTGCGGCTTCTGCACGCCGGGCCAGATCATAAGCGCGATCGGCATGATCAGCGAAGGCCAGGCGGGCGATGATCCGGAACGCATTCGCGAAGCCATGAGCGGCAATCTCTGCCGCTGCGGCGCCTATGTCGGGATCGTCGAGGCGGTGCGTGAGGCGCAGAAGAACCTTGCCACGATCAAGACGGAGCGCGCGGCATGAATCAGTTCGAATATGTAAGGCCGGCAAACGTGGCCGATGCGATTGCGGCCGCGGCCGCGCCCGGCGCCGCCTATCTCGCCTCCGGCACCAACCTTCTGGATCTGATGAAGGGCGGGATCATGCGCCCGTCGCGGCTCGTCGACGTTTCGCGCCTGCCCGGACTCGACCGCATCGAGCGCCTGGACAATGGCGATGTGCGTATCGGCGCGCTGGCGCGCAACGCCGACCTCGCGCATGACCCGGATTTCGCGCGCGGTTATCCCGCCATTGCGGAGGCGCTGCTCTCCGGCGCTTCCGCCCAGTTGCGCAACGCGGCCACCCTCGGCGGCAATCTGTTGCAGCGGACCCGTTGCAGCTATTTCTACGACACGGCCAGCGCCTGCAACAAACGTGCGCCCGGATCGGGCTGCGATGCCCGCGGTGGCGACAACCGTCTTCACGCGGTGCTCGGCTGGAGCGACGACTGTATCGCGACCCACCCGTCCGATCTCTGCGTGCCCCTGGCGGCTTTCGACGCGGTCGCGGAAATCGAAGGCAGGCATGGCCGGCGCGAGGTCGCGGTGGAGGCGCTTCACCGTCTGCCCGGCGCGACGCCGGACAAGGACAACACGCTCGAACCGGGTGAGCTCATCGTCGCGGTGCGCCTGCCGGCCGCCGCGTGCAGCTTCGCCTCCCATGCGCGCTACCTGAAACTGCGCGAGCGCACGTCCTACGCCTTTGCCATGGTGTCGGCCGCGGCCGGCCTTGTCGTCGAGCGCGGCACGATCAAGGAGGCGCGCCTCGCACTCGGCGGCGTCGCCGCCAAGCCATGGCGCGCGCGTGAGGCGGAAGCGGCGCTTGCGGGCGCTCGCGCCGAGCCGGCCGCGTTTCGACGCGCCGCCGAGGCAGCCCTCGCGGGCGCAAAGCCCTCTGGCGACAACGGCTTCAAGATCGAGCTCGCGCAGCGGATCGTCCTGCGCGCGCTGGTCCTTGCCGCCGCAGGCACGCCGGCTCGCATGCCCGCCTTGCCGGCCTCGCCCTTCTCGTCTTCCGCCGGAGCAGTCCAATGACATCGCAGATCCCCCTCACCCGCGATCCCGCTCATGTCAGGCACGGCTCGAATATCGGCCAGCCGCTGACCCGCCGCGAAGGCGTGTTGAAGGTGACGGGCGCCGCGCGCTACGCGGCGGACAACCACCTGCCCACAATGCTTCACGCCGTGATGGCCGTGAGCAGTATCGCGCGCGGGCGCGTGACGTCGCTCGACATCACCTCCGCCAAACACCACCCGGGCGTCGTCGAAGTGATGACGCCTCAGAACCGGCCGCCGCTTGCGGACGATCCGGATGCCAAGACCAACCCGTTCATGTTCCGGATGGACGTCTTGCAGAACGACAAGGTGCGCTATGCCAACCAGCCGATCGCGGTCGTCATCGCCGAGACGCTGGAAGCCGCAACCGAAGGCGCCGCGCTGCTCGCGCCACGTTACGAGACCGAAGCCGTGCGCGTCGGTCTCGACGCCGCCGAGAGTTTCGTGCCAGCCGCTGTCGGCGTCGGCCATCCCGCAACGGTGCAGCACGGCGATGTCGAAAGCGCGCTCGCGTCA
>Ga0126371_10004118_pt1 | contig 12785 bp, 13 predicted proteins | sample PanSoiMetaPlot_4_FD_110145 | JGI IMG/M metagenome (GOLD analysis project Ga0126371, IMG submission 110145) | Tropical forest soil microbial communities from Panama - MetaG Plot_4 | ecosystem: Environmental > Terrestrial > Soil > Tropical forest > Bulk soil | place: Panama | collected 2016-02-17
CCCATGCGCCCCGAAGCGCCAAGTCTCTCCAGGCTGAATATCGTGACTCTTATTCCAGAGGGTTATACGGAGAGCAACCCCAATCCTATTCTCGATGCGGTACACCCCTGGAGGCCATTGACCCCGTAGCATGAAGGCTCCATCCGGCCCAGTCATCGAGCCCACATCCTTGAAGTTCCAAACCTGTCCAGTCAATTCATTCTTAACCTCAACAACTCGAGTGGGATCATCATAGTAGACTGGTGGTGCTTGGACAACCGTTTCGAGACCTTGAAGTCCACCTATACCCTGTGGTTCACTCATTCGTCTTGGGTCTGGCAATCGACCTCTTTGAGGCCCTCTCTGCTTTCTTACCCTCAACCCTTCCTTGAGGTGTATAGGTGGCGGGAGGGCTAACTCGAGCTGGACTGCAAGGGGGATCGATCTGGTAAGCTGGGGACTCAAACTAGGGTTTGAGCTGACAAGATGGCTTGGCACCCCCATTGGCATTTCTTCAGGCTGAACCTGAGATTGCTCCCAGCGAGGTAATGGGAGCTGCCGATGCCAAGGCCAACCTATCCCCAGCTTCCAGATGGGCCACATGACCCAACCTAACACTCTCTGACAAGCTCTGCACTTCATTGGACTAATCCAATGACAGTTGCTTCCAAGTCGTAACCTGCGGCGTCCCTGCCTTAGTTATACAAAGGTATTCAGCAGAAGTCCCAGACGCCTGGCTTATATTCGCAGCTCCAGTCGAAGACGCAACAGGAATCAGCAAGTCCGCTGTTGCATACCCATAAACCAGTGCCGCTGCCGCTCCCAGATTCACCACAACTACACGCTGCCCCGGCAATCCCGGAGGCAACTTAACCCCCGTATTCCCCGCAGCAACAGTCGTTAGGTTATTAACCCCAGCAGTCAGCTGAAGTGCGGTCGCTTGCGTCGTGCCCCTTGCGACAATACCTGTCTGTACTGAGAAGAGACTTCTAAAAAGAGCTTGAAGTTCACCAGCGTCTACCAGACGAAATCCTGGTGTCCGGAGCGATGGAGCTAAATCCATCATAGCTCTCGGAGGAGTTGCACTGTCCATCTCGGCCCTCCATACTCTGCATTACTCTCCGTGCTTGGTGCCTCTATACCCTTGGTTACGTGAGGATCTTCGATCTCCACTGCGCTGGCACCACCCCATTTGTCGGACCACCCTGCCCCGTCATGCAGTAGAACAGCCCAACCGCACCCGACGCAAGCGCTACCCCACTCGTGCCCTGCACAATCGAGCCAGTTGGTGAGATAGTGTCCGTCACGTTATCCCCTGGAGCAGTGTTCATAAACCCGAACACCTGGCAAGAGTTCCCACCGTTATTGATAACCGTGATCTCCATCCCGGCATAACCAGGTGGAAGCATCACACTATCATTCGCCGTGGTCACCTGAGTGATAGTGTTCAGCCACCCATTCAAAAGGGTAGCATTTGCATTGCCTCCACCAGGCCTTGCAATCACACCATACGTGGCATTGAAGCCAGGGATACCAGAAGGATTCGGCGCACCCGGTCCTGCAACCATGACTCTCTCCTCTAATTCGGCCTACGAGGCCATCACCCTAAAGGGCTAATAAGGTCTGTCTGAGAAGATGTTATACTGCCCACTTCTACGTACAGTGTTGGGCATTCTAAGCCGCGTAACCTGGGTATTCCCACCCCTTAACACAGCCAGGCTATCCTTCGCCATCCCTGGCAGTGGATCACCCTGGTACGTCCCCATCCTATATTTTGGTCGAAGTCGAATAGCCAAATTCATCATCATAGCATTATAGTATTCAAACGGGAAATTAAAGACGGTCGAAGGTGTTGCAAACTGGAATTGGAGCTGCATATAGAAAGTAGGATGAATCTCATAGACGAACGGCTGCGGCACTGGCCACACATAGAGCCTTGCATCCGGCCAGTCTGTATCAAGGAAAGCAGCCTCACCCGGCCCTGCAACGAGGCTCTTGAGGGTAATCCGATTGTAATCCTCCTTACTATTGAGGATCTCCAACCAGTAATCAACAGAGTTCTGCGAACCTTGAAGCTGCCGAATAAAGCAAGATGCTAAACGTCCAGGCCGCATAGAACCTGTACCAGTATCAAAATCAGCGCCAGGCCCAACAGAGTAAGAGATAGCGCCAGTAGAAACTTTGGGAATAGTGACCAAATGGTACACAAGCCAGCGCTTGCGTTCCCACTGCATAAGCATCCACTGAAGACGTGCCCAAGCATCATTAATGTCCTCAGCTAATGGGGTCTGCCCCACCCCGATTGCTCCACACTCCTTCAGCGAGGCACGACAGATGTCCCCCATAGTCGTATTCTCAGGCTGAAGGTAGGACACTATGCACCCGCCCTATTCCCGCTTTCCAAGCGAAGCTCATACCCGTCATCCTCAGGCTTTGCAGGCTTCGGCGCCTCTCGAGCCAATTGCAACTCCAGCTTCAACTTCTCAATCTGCTCTTCCAACTCAGCTTCCCTCGTGAGGCTAACAACTGGCGGCATCTCCTTCCCCGCCGCTTTCATAGCCTTTGCAGGATGGTCGTGCCACCCCATCACCCTCAAAGCAGCTTCCTCGTCCGCATCTGCCGCTACTCGACTAATAATCTGCTTCAACTCCCCAACCCTTTCCGGCCCCATCGGAGTGGCAATTATCTCCGCCCTTTGAATGATGCGCTCCCGGCCCTCGGGGTGGTAGAACATCTTCGGATACTGCTGCGGACCTTTATAATCCGCACTCGAGGCATTCGCCGGGTTGTCATCGAACACCCCTTGCGCCTCCATTACATCGAAGATGGTGAACCTTGTCTTCCTCGCATTAGCCATCACTTCTTCCCCTTTACTTTCTTCGGCAGGCCCTTACGTTTGGTTGCTGCAAAGTCTTCAAGTTGAGAGGCTGTCATCCCCGTCTTCGTCTTCTTCCCAGCCCTAGCTCTAGCCAGATCCGCCCCCATAAACTTCTGTTGTGCCTGGCTCTTCGAGGGCATACCATCCTCCTACGCCGTAATAAGAATGCCGTTGGAGGTGGGAGCGGTGGTAGTGCCTCCTGCATTCGATGCTGTCACAATACAGGTAACCGTCTTCCCTAAATCTGTATCAGCTACAAGGTAGGTGTTCAAGCCCAGCCCCACGTTCGCCCCGTCACTCTTCCATTGGTAGGCATAGGAAGAAGGTACATTGTCCCAATTCCCTTGAGTACAAGTAAGAGTTGAACCTACAGTTCCTGTTCCTCCAACAAAGGGAACATCAATGTTAATAGGTGCTGGCTGCACATTCGTAGGTACAAAAACCATTGCGAACTGCGGCACCTGTGCATCAGTCCCCCACAAGATCCAACTCCTATAAACCCAGCCACCAGGAACAGACGTCCTCTCAAGCTTCTCCGTATGCGTCAGATACACCTGCTCCCAAGGAGTGCTAGATCTCCCGAGCATTTCTCTTCTCCTCAGGTACACCTGCCACCGACGCCTGCTTCGCCCTATGCACCGCCCGCATGTCTTCTATAAATTGTCGCTTCGCAAGCAGGGCTACTTTATTGGCCTCCGCATTAAGAGCCTTCTCATCAGCTCCTTCCTTGGAGAACCAAGGCATGATCGCTGGTAGTGTCTTACTAAAGATGCCTCCACGCTGATTTTGCTTGGTAACTCCTGCTGCGTGTCTTGCTTCATCCATCGTGGGATACCAGTCCTCACCGGCCTCCTCGACATCTGCTTCACAGTTAAACACCTTGCTGCCTTGGTAGATATGGAACATTACCTTTGGGAACTCAGGCTTTGGAGGAGGGGTATACCCCTCCTCCAAATGAAGAGGATGCCCAAGACTGGCGAGTTGGAGCAACCCCTCCTCAATCTGCTTCAGTGCATCTCTACACTTATGCTGTCTCTGCGGGTCATTCGGCCAATCAGCCACGATCTTCTGTCGCCAGTTCACTCTATTACCCCTCATGATCGTTAGGGTGCATACACACCTTTGACCGTCAAACCCGCCATCGTCAGCCACGCCCTTATCCCACTTTGTCTTCACCATTCTCAGCTCTACTACTGGTAGACTTGGTCTGCCACCACACATGCCCACTCGGGTCTAATCCAGAGATACCCGTAGAGCACATCCAAGCGTGTGATAAGCTGGTCGGTCCCAATGAAGTAGTCTGTAACCATTCGCATACTAACTCCGTCAAATTCTTCCCTGGCAGCCTCGTGGACGTTACGCGGCATTTCCAGATCTGCCGTTGCAAGGGTCACAGCCTCCGGAGCATACGCAAAATTCTTCGTGTAAGAGGTGCTGGCTGGCATTGCCAGCGCCGGATCAACCGCCGCACCACCTGCCGGACTCACATCGACGGTTTGGTATTGCTGTGGAATGCCTGGTGCCAGCTGCGGCACGATAGCAGGGTAGATGGGGATGCTGGTCGCCCCGATCGGCACATTCGCTGTCACAGCGAATGTTCTCAATCTCCCATAAGACTGCTTGGTGATGCGGTTCACAGCATGAACGCCACCAATAGTAATAATATCACCCATATTAAGACTGCCGGCGAGAGCGTTGACAGTGAGACTAAGTCCAGTCTGCCCTGCTCCGTTGACGGTGGCCGAGCCAGGAGCCAATCCCCCATTCGTGTGCGAGATGACTGTCTGATCAGCCATCCAGATGAAGCCCAACGCATCATACATCCGACCAGTTATATACTGCCTTGAGATCTCCGGAGCAGGGTTGAGGAGGCCACTCAAAGAGGCCACCACACTCGCCTCGGTATCCGGGCTGTTTACAATCTTCCAATTCGCCACCGGACTCGAATTATTCCGAAGAGTTGCACCAGCTCGAAGATAAGTACTGGCAATAGGAGCAATGATATTATTACCAGAATCGATGTTGGCGGTGATATTGCAAATTCCACCTTCCCCGCCTCCAATCAGATCCACCGCCACTTGCCCCGCCAGGTTATTCACCATAGGCGCAAGAATACGACGACTATAATCATCCAAAGAAAGAGTGCGATCAGCAAGGGAGAAAGCAACATCAACATGCTTTTGAGTCGCCAATACCAGCGTCGTGCTCTGCTCTGCCGTATCTTGGACATTCAGCGCAGGCCCAGTCGTCACTGTGAAGTCGTTCGGCAGCCTGATACGCAAGGACGATCCAATCTTCGCCCCTGTCACTGCGAAGCTGTCGTCGTATTGCATATCGACATTCTGGAGGAACGCATTTGAGTTCTTCCACAGCCTCACCGCCTCTCGGGTAATCATGTTAATTGTAAGCAGTTGATTAGGCACGGCTCATCTCCCCAAAATAGGTTGCATCCAGTCCGACATTGCAACCGTCGGGAGGTGAACACCAGCTAGCCGCTGGGGGCAAACACCAGTCATTATGAGGACTGGGACTCTGCACCGGCCTAGCGCCGGGTGTTCCGTGCCGCCAATTGTGCTTCTCTCTGCCTCATCCATTCCGCAGTGCTCATCTGATCCGACCCTGGATCATCCGGACTTGTACTTGTCCTTTGCGCTTGCACCGCCGTACTCGCTGGATTAATCGGCCTTGGAGCATTACTCAGCTCCGTCATCGGCCTCGCCGCCATCCTCGTCAGTTCTACAGCCATCCGCACCGGGTTGAGGCTCAAAATCCGAGACGCTTCATTCAGATCTCCCCCCAATGCATGGATGATCTTGCTTGCTTCCCCAGTCTCCAGCGCCGCATTGAGGAACCCATTATAAGCTTGAACGCCTTGCGGATCATTCGAGTCCACCAGCCCAACCAGCCGACTAACCTGCAAATCAAAATCAGGATAAGCCCTCCTCCCCACCTCCGCAACCTCATTACACCTTCTATTAAACTCCTGATTCGCCGCCTTAATATTCGCCAGCTGCTCAATCTGCTGATCGATCATAGCCTGGTCTGGCGGTGCAGCATACTGCCCATTTGGCGCTCTTGGCTGCGGCTGCCCTTGTCCATTCTGCGGCTGTTGCCCCGCCCTTAGCCTTTCCAGCTCTGCTCTCAACTCCCTCGTCCGCGCCGTCAGTTCCCCAATTCGCCTATCCTTCCAATCTGTCCTAGGCGTAGCAGAAGGTTCAGGTTGGGGTGCATCCGGAGCAGGAGCCGGACCTCCCGGGGGGAGAGGAGGGGTTTCGTTTGCCGGGGTATCTAGGGGGGCCGCAGGCGCACTACCCGGCTCCTGCACTTCATTGGGGCCACCTGGCCCCGAGTTCGGATCTTGACTTCCAGCCATTGCGCCGTCCTTTCAGTCCGTCGCATCCCCACGTATGACCATTTATTATCCTCCTACTCTAAAACCATGTCAAGAGTGTGGGGATTAATGCCGTGCAAATGGTGGGCTTGATACCCTTCGATGTCGCAGTGTATAATCCTGTTCGAGAATCACCATAATCTCATCCTTCATCTCCTCCGCCACATCCGGCCTCTTAAGCATCTCAGTCAGGGTCGACCTTGCAAAATCGAGGCAATGCCCCCAATTCCTCTCAACGAAGCGTTCAAGCAGCTGCTTATCATTCGCCCCTGGATTCTGCTTCTTCCAAGCCCTATAGAGGCCATCATTACTCATCATACTCTCATACAGATTCGCTGCCGCCTCCTTCGCTACCTTCATAACCCCCGCATGGCAGAGCCTCTGTCCAGTCTGGCTTGTATTCATCACGGCCTCGTTACATCAAAGGGGTCATAGTCCACTGGTTCTAATGGTCTCCCATCCCAAGTCCTAATACTTACATTCTTGGGATTGAACACCACATAATTATACCTCTCTCCAGTACCCACCTTGAAATTCCCTGCTGCATGCTCCTTTTGAGTCCAGTCAATCAATGCATTCATCTTAGCAGCACTATCTGGATGCAACCCTTTATCAAGTGTACCCTGCATGAAATCAAGCGACTTGTTTACCACGTTATCAGTGCCTCCCATATATCCATGCAAATACGCCTTCGCAAACTCCGGATCAGGAGCCGTTTCAAACAAATCCCTATGCATAAGCTGTGGTGTGTTTACTGCGTAAGGCTCTTGTGCGTACTTATTCCCCACTACTCCATTCGCATCCAACGTCTCCGATACATGCTGCTTAACCGGCGCCGCCTCAGGCCCATTAAATTCGAAGCTGGCATGATCTAAAGGGCTTCCTGTCACCTTCTCCCAATTATCCCTTACCATTTGTCTATAAATCTGCTGACCAGTTGGATCAATCGAATAGCTATATATATTCCCATAGGTATCCCTCAATGGCATATAATTCAATGTATCCTTGGAAATCAAACCAGACTTAAGAATTCCCTCCTGTACCCCCTTCTCCTGTTGAGAGAAAGACTTATCCCAGTCCATAAACTCCTCTTCCTCTGGAAGAACATGCACCCGCAACAACCCTCCTTTAGGAGTCACACCAATTCTATCTCTATTACTTTCAAGCCAATTAATTGTATCTCCAAACTGCTCGTGTAAAGTAGGATTGGTTTGATACCCCTGCCCAGATCTGAGCGAGTCTAGAGTCTTATTAAAATCTCCGGCTCTTTGATGGAGTTCATGCATTGCCCAATCCATAGGATCATGCTCCGAAGCCGTATAATCTGGGCTCCAAGGCTCCCCATTATAAGTCAGATCAACTCCAGGTTCATGATACCAACTGCTTGTCTCCCTATCTCCAGCCACATAAATCCCATGCCCTTCCGTTTGTGCCCCTGCTCCATGTTCTATATGCACCGGATCGGTGGAGAACTCCCTAAACTGAGGTGCCCTCGTTCCGTGCCAAGCCCCAAATTGGCGAGCGGGGCCGGTTCCCGCCCCGCCCAACAGGTTCCCCGCTCCCAAGCCTGAGAGTGCCAAGCCCGTGGCATACTCAGGGATGGAAAGCATATTAGGCCCCGGCTCCATGCTTGGGACGAGGCTGCCTTCAAGGATCTGGCCTGGTGGCTTGACTATGCCCTCATAGAAGTCTTGTGCGCCACGCCACAGCAAATTGCCCAAAGCTTGCTTGGTGATGGCGGAGCCAGGTAGGCTGCGAGAGCCCGGAATACGGGTCGGGACATCTCCGGGGCTTATAAGGTCATTCGTCTCTGTCATGGCGGCATATTCGGATCGACTGTTGGCTTACTAGGCATTATAAGTGGGCTATTCTGATCAAACCTAATTATCTGCTGATCGTATCCAGGATAAGGCTCTCTAACCAACTTCGTAAGATCGGGTGACAGTGTACCAGTACGCTCAGGAAGCCTCCACCAATTCCTATCTACAAGCGCCCTCTCTGTGGTTCTAGCTTCAACCTCCCCACCTAGACTTAGATAATTCCTCATAGCATCATCATACATTTCATGCAGATCAAGATGATGAATCTTAGCATTCACAAGATCCTGCACTATATCAAACGGAGCACCCATCAATTCCGGTTCATAATTTAAACGGGCCTTATTATAAGGTGGGAAACCAAAGTGCTGATTAACTATATCTGGATCAATATTATGATCTCGTTGTAATTGTCTCTCCAAATCACCTATCAAATTAGCATTGGCTTCCATCTCCTGCATATGCCCAGCCGGTAGAAACTCTTGTGGATTCCCAGCTCTTGCAAACCCCTCTGCCCTTTGAACTGCATGCTGCCCCTCATGTGCAAGAACCCTAGTCAAATTAAACGCATTATCCGGAGCCAGTTGTATCTTGCCTGGAGTAATCATCCCTCTATAATTCATGTTAATAAAACGCTGAGGCAAATCGCTAACCATAATATCTGCTAGCTTAGGATAAGCCTGGAACAACTCATCATGCTCCATTATATCACTCAGCTTGGTTGGTTTACTTGGCAATCTATAGGTATTGTTTGCCGGATCTACATAAAAAGATCTATCAGCCTGCAAGTTCTCAGTCTTGAGTCTCAAGCTACTATCCGGAATAATAAACCTCCACTCTCCATCAGCCCCTCTAAACCATCCAGTCGTATTAAATATATCTTCCCTACCAGACGGAGCATTCCTAGGCCACCCCCCTCTCTCCATAGCCTCCGCTTCTGCCAGCGTCCCCATCCTCTTCCTTGCAGTCTCACTTGCAATATTAGCTCCCCTTCCCGCAAACATCCCCGCACTTGTTGCAGGTGCCAGCACCGAACCCACTCCCATTCCATACCCAGCCAGCTTCGCTGCATACCCCGCTGGATCAACACTATTCACTGCTCCAGGATATGGTGTTGCCTCACTCCTCAGTATCTGCCCTGGCTTCTGTATCAAGTCCCAAGCATCCCCGGCAACACCCTTCGCTCCCCTCCACAAGAGGTTCGCGGCGGCTCGGGTTGCCACCTGACTCCCCAGCACACTTGCATAGCTAGGATTACTAGGATCTGGAGCCACGAAGTCTCCAGGAGAGAGAAGATTGTCTGGATTGCCAGACATCACGCAGCCCCTGAAACTCGGCTAGAAGCCCTTACCGGCCTAATAGAGGTCGGACTTGCTGCCGGAGCCTCCTTCAATCTAGGAGCTTCAATCCGGCCACCACCTGCATCAATACTTGTTCCCAATCCACCTAACCCAATCGAGGTACTATATCGAAGAAGAGGCTCCTTCCCAGCCTCCTGTACCTTGAACGGATCGTAGGAAATAGGGGTGAACTTCCTCCCCTGCATCACCTGCCCCAGCGCTGACATCAGCATCATCCTTCTCACAAGAGCATCATCTACCCCTCCTCCCTCCGGCTTCGGCCTATAAGGCCCTCCAACCCCCGCCACCTTAGTCTCAGCTCCTGGTGCTGTGGCAGGTATCATAAGCGGTCCCAACACAGTTGCTGGTACCCCACCACCTCTTATACCTTCAACCCCTGGCATCCCCGATTGCAAATCCGCTGGAACTCCAGGCATCCCCCCTACTGGATAACTAACTATCTGTCCTCCACCGCTTCTAGGCCCGTGCCCAATCCGAGGCACTATAGAAGGGGCACCTGCATACGCCGGAGTATCTCCTATCTGCTTTCTCCTAGCCTCATACATATCATTCCAATATTGCACAAACTTCGAAGCTGGTGCGTTAGCAAAGCTTTCACGATCTACCTTATTCCCAAAGGCATCCTTAGAGCCGATATTCCCTACAATACTATCATGTGCCTTCCCAGGCTCAACTCCAATACTTTGCAAAACTTGAACAGCGGGCACATTGGGATTATTAATTAGAGCAGGAGCACCAGCAACGCCTTGTTGATGAGCCAAATATATCTCTGCATTAGTCGGAACACGCCCAAGTCTATCGGCAAGCTGTTGCTGTATCTGCGCCAGTCTTGCAACTCCAAGATTTACTTGCGCAGTTGGGTCCCACCTATTAGCTTCAGTACCTCCCATCTCCCTCCATTCATCCCTACCAAGCTGGAATATCCCCTTATACTGAGTCGGCTTATTAATATTTGCATTCGGATCAAAATTACTCTCAATCCTTGCTACAGTCAAAGCCAGCTCCGGATCAACCCCGTGATACAGTGCATGATTATAGATGTCTGCATGGGGGCCTGTGTAAGGTGTATAAGGCGCTGCTTGTGTTGGAGCTGGAGGAGAGAGTGCATTCGGTGCGGTGCTTGGAGGTGGAGGAATCAAGCTTGTCGGTGGCCCTGTTGCCGGAGCCTGTTCCGGCTGGGTGGTTTGCTCAGTAGGAGAAGTGGGTGGGGATAATGAGGCTAATGTCCTATTCAAAACTGCCGAGGCCTGGTCGAACATCTGCTGACTATTTGGATGCACTCTATCTCCAGCCCACTGAACACTTGGTTGGAAGAAAGCAAAGCGAGGATCATTCATACCTTCAACTGTCTTCTTCATTACAGTATTCCAAGCATCAGCATTACGCACTCCTGGCCCCACTCCAGGTATCACCACACTCCCTACATCTGTCCCTGCCAGCATATTAAGCATATCTTTAACAGCACTAAGTCCTCTAAGATTATCCTTGCTATCCTCCTCCACATTACTTCCTATAGGAAGAAATACATTCTTGTTATCGAAGAAGTTTGGATTTTGCGTCAATGCATAGACTGCTCTTGCTCTAATACGAGAAGCTGGATCACCAACCCCCGCCGTCTCCCATACATTGAATGGCGCTGGGTTCTTCGCATCATATTGCGGCCCTGACCAGCCCCATATCCTTCTCGCCCCAACCCCAGGTATATTACTGCTTATTTGTTGCGCCGCAATTGAGTCCCCAAAGGCAATATCGAAGTTAGATTGCGGTGTCGGCGCTGGCCTTGCCGATCCAGCCAGCACTCCAATCGGCGCTAGCGGATTATACATCCCCCTATATATACCTCCCACCCCCACGTCTCTGCTAGGATCGAAGGCCAAGTCCGGGCTTAGAGCAAGGGAGGCCGCCGGAGCATTAACTATATCAGCGGAGGTCAGCCCGAGCCCCATCCCTCCAGGCATCAACCCATTACCATCCCCTCCAGCCATCGCACATTCCCCCGTATTTATTCAAATAAGCCTATGAGCCGGTCCTCGCTGTCCCTGGTAGCGTCCTCTCCTGTGCCAGCGGCCCAATCCGGAGGTACCTAGTGCGGCGGGTCGGGTCAAGGATATACCATTCCCCATCCGGTGCCTGCCTCGCTCCCTCCATAGGTGCTGGATTAGTCCCACCTGCATTCCCACTCTGTTCAGCAACGGGGCCTTCCCCCTCACCACCGATGTTCGCCTTGAGGATGGGCATAAGGTTGGTCTCCAACGCGTCAGAGACAAGCTGCTCAATGATAGGCCGCATGGACTCGGGGTCGCTTGCCTGAACAATCTGAGAGAGGGCCTTAATCCGGTCGGTCTCGGCTCCATAGACATCGATGTCTCTCATCTGGTCCTTACCAGAGAGCTTAATCGCGTCCTTCCCATGCTGTTCGAGGGCCTTCGCTAGATTGACTTGGAGCTGTTGGATTTGTTGCTGCATTGCTTGCTCATTCTGTGAGGGGCCTTGACCAAGTGCCTGCGGTGGGACCAGCCGGCGAAGACGCATCGCAGCTTCCTGAGCATCATCAAAATCCATGTTCCGAAGTAGAATGTCCCCAATAATAGCAGTGAGAGCAGGAGCCTCGGTAAGAATCTGAGTGAGGTCTTGAACCGCTTCCTGCCGTTTACTCTCCACATTGGGTCCAACGGAGGCTGCGACCTCATATGTACCCATTGTAGGATTGAGGACTCTGCGAATGATATTCCCCTGTCTATCAAGGCTTTGCAAGTACGGTTGAGCCGCTCCCGGATCGAGTTCAATCTCCATCTCAATCCCATCGTCGGCAAGGATATGTTTAATCCTTCTGGTGTCATAAACTTTCGGTATGAGGTCGATGATCTGCTGATATGTATAAACCAAGGCGTCCTCGTAATTATCAGTGAAATGATAAGTAGCACTCTCCCCTTCCTGGAGCCTTTCCTTAATCGCAGTCCCTGTCCTTTCATTTCCCATCTGCCCCTGTTGATTGGCCCATTGCCCACTCGTCCTCATCATCTGCATGAACGCAGTCTGCATCCCAGTCTCGAAGGCAGGGCTTGCAGTTGGTGGCTCTATCTTCTGCGGAGGGGGTATTTGGCTTTCAGCATTATCGTCATCCACATGCTTCCAGATAAGGACACTGTGGTTCTCAGTGTTTGCCGTGTTCCACAATCCTTCAACGCCCTCAATAGCTGCGGCAGCGGCGAGCCATGGGCTCTTTGTCTGTAAAGCTCCAAACTCAATGGAAGCAGACGCATTATAATTAAACATTCTTTGGGCATCCGTGAGTGCCCTCGTATGCCCCTTCCTGTCAAGAATGCCTTCAATAACACTTTCCTCTCCAAGGACCCGAA
>Ga0126371_10004120_pt1 | contig 12785 bp, 10 predicted proteins | sample PanSoiMetaPlot_4_FD_110145 | JGI IMG/M metagenome (GOLD analysis project Ga0126371, IMG submission 110145) | Tropical forest soil microbial communities from Panama - MetaG Plot_4 | ecosystem: Environmental > Terrestrial > Soil > Tropical forest > Bulk soil | place: Panama | collected 2016-02-17
CGCCGCGACTGTGGAAGGCAGATTCGGAATAGATGTATCGGGGGCCACAAAGTTGAAAGCGGTCGTTAGATCCCCCACCGCTGATCGCCGCCAAGCACTCAGATTGGGAACTTCGACGCCGAACCGGGTTTCCAGAAACCGCAGCAGGGAGGTGTGATCGAACACGTCCGAGGAAACGAATCCGCCACGACTGAATGGAGAGATGATCAGCATCGGTACGCGAAATCCCAAACCAATTGGTCCCATTATTGGGGGATTTCCAATGACCTGTGGATCGGGTACAGCCGGAGCGGTTACATACTCACCAGGAGTGCCTGGCGGCGCGGTGGTTGGCCCGACATGATCGAAAAATCCACCATTCTCGTCAAAGGTTAGGAAGAATACTGTTTTCGACCATATCGCCGGATTCGCGGTTAGGGCACTTACGATGAGGGAAACGACAGCTTCGCCGAAAAGCGAAGGCGAAGGCGGATGGTCCGAGGTTACAACCGATCCGATAATCCAGGATACTTGCGGAAGATTATTGGACGCCACGTCAGCCAGGAAGTCCACGGGAAACTGAGGTCCGAACGCATTCCGGTGCAGAACGGAATTGGGATCTTGAAAATTTTTGAAGAAGGGAAGCACATTATCGGACAGAATCCCGTTCGCGACATTCTGATCGGGTGATGAGTAGACTTTCCAAGATATTCCTCGGGCCTGCAATTGCTCCGGCATCGTGGCGTAAGTCAGCCTGCCATATAACGCGGATCGGTTCGTTACGACTGTCTGCAGAATCGGGCCGCCGTTTTTTCCATCCGGATCGATCGAAGCAGCCATTGTGTACAGACGATTGGGATCGGTCGGTCCGATCACCGATGAAAAGTAGTTATCGCAGATCGTAAATGCGTCAGCGAGGGCGTAATAGTAAGGCAGGTCACCGCGGTTGTAATAACCCATCGTCAAGACGGCATCGTTCGTATTAATGGAAAGTTTCGAATTCACGAAGCCGTCCATTTCGCCGCCATCCCAGCTCTGGTGTTGAGGCACCCAGTCATGGGTAATGTCGTGCGTGCAAGCTGCGTTTGTGTTTGCCGTGTCGAGGTGAAACGGCAACAGCTGTCCGATAGGTGGATCGGCCAGGTTAGCCGGGTCGGGTTGTTCGAAGGCGGCAGTCTTGTCCGAAAAGCCCCGAACGCCGCGATAGCTTCCGAAGTAGTGGTCGAAAGAGCGATTTTCCTGGATGAAGATGACCACGTGCTCGATGTCAGTCAGTTTGCTGCAAGCAGGGGTGCCTGTGGCACCGGAAGACATCCCTGCGCCGCAGCCTTGCAGTAGCGAGGAAATGACTCCACCGCCGCCCGCCGCGGCCAATAACTTTAACACCCGCCTGCGTGCGACAGCCATCCGCATGGCGCCCGGAGCCTCCCTCATGAATCCACACTCCGACAGATAGAGGAAGGATCGCCCCGGTCAGCAGTGGAGGTCAACTCCTGATGGTTTCTGCCACCAAGTTCCCGTGACAAATTGGGCAGTAGCAGATCAGCGCCTCGTATGCGTATCCGCCTGTTGGTGGTCATCGCGTTATATGCGATTTATGGCCGTCATGCGCAGCGGCGTTAGATCCTGGATCCACATATGGTCATCTTCTCGGGTACCGATGACGTGACTTGCTATTCCTCGAACACTTTTTCTACATCACCAATCTTCTTTCGAACCTTTCCACTTACTTTTTCGTCCGTACCTTCATTTTCTAGCGCAGGATTGCTGGTTGCACGTCCAACCTTCTCTTTAACCTTACCCTTTACTTCGTGAAACTTGCCTTTGCCTTTATCTCTGGCGCTTTGCTTCATGCGTGTCTCCTGTATTTGCCGCGATGTTGAAGCAGGGTCGCTGGGCAGCGCTAACGGAACATGCCGAGGAAATACAAAACGAGCACGATCAAAATGACGGTGCCCACGACTCCGAGTCCACCGCCCGCACCCCACCTCGAATAGCCGTAGTAACCGCCACCGCCTGCGAATAACAGAACCAAGACGATTATGAGCAGTAAGAGCATGATCGCTCCCTTTTAAGCAAAGGTTCCTCGCCTTCGGAGAAGACCGCGACGACCTTGAGCGTACTGCTGAGCGACTTCTCCCATGCGACGTCGCGGCCAAGTCTAGGACGCTGTGAGTGTCTGGGGTATCGGGGACAAGCCTAAATTGAGAAGGGAGAAACTGGATGTTTTCATGCGGTACCACCTCAGAATTTCGTCGCCTGTGTGTTTCATGTACCTTCGCAAAGCAGTGCCGCCATTCAACAGCCAGAGTGCCAACGCTGTTCTCCCGACGATTGCATCTCCTCGATGCTGGCGAGAAAATGAGATGAGGAGATAACGACCGATGGTACACAAAATAGTTGACGGAACGTTTCGGCAAACCAATTTGACCAATGAATCCTCCGAGTATCTAGCGAAGCGTGAGGAGCTTCGCCTCGCCGAAATAGAACTCATGCGGCAGCGCGAACGTGTCGCCTCGCTGCGGCGCGATCTGCCGCAGGGCGCTGCTATTGAGGACTACCAGTTTGAAGAGGGACCGCGCGACCTCAACGCTGGCGACGCGCCTGTGCGCATCCTCCGCCTCAGCGAACTCTTCACCAAGCCCAATCGCTCGCTCATCACCTATCACTTCATGTTCGGAAAGAGACAGATCAAGGCCTGCCCCATGTGCACTTCCTGGATCGACGGCTTTAACGGCGTCGCGCATCACCTCGCTCAGAACCTCGACTTGGCCATCGTCGCCGCCGCCGATCTCCCGACCCTGCGCGCCCACGCTCGCGCACGCGGCTGGGACAAGCTGCGGCTGCTCAGTGCCGGCGATAGTACCTTCAAGTACGACTTTGGCAGCGAAGACCGTGAAGGCAACCAGGATTCCACCATTTCCGTGTTCACGCGCGATGCTGGCGGCACGCTACGCCACTTCTACAGTGCGCATCCATGGATGGCGCCGGACATCGGCGAGCGCGGTATCGACCTGCTGAATCCCGTCTGGCACTTCCTGGATCTCACCCCACAAGGCCGCGGCAGTTGGTACGCCAGCCTCGCCTACGGAAGCAAGGTCCAGGCCGCCTCTAGATAGCTTATCTGTGACCCGGGAGCACTGAAGGCAATGCTTAGGAACCTTGGCTGTCGCCCTACCGGGTTGGCGGCTACGGAGGCAGCAGAAGCAGGCGAAGCTGTCGCATCATTCCCGCATCATCTCGATTCGCAAGGTGCTCGGCAATCTTGCTATCGAGCATCCGATGTGCTGAACCACGCAAGTGCGCCCGGTAGGCTGCACGCCGACTCGCCTCCCTGAAGGAATCGGCCAGTGAGTGACTATCAACGCTGGGTCGCCCTTTCTTGCCTAGTCGCGAGTCTCCTCGGTACGGCCGCAAATGCGACCGAGCTCAGACCAGAAACAGTTGCTGCCTTTGATCGGTACATCCAGGCGACCGAAGAGCGGATGGCGGAGGATTTGCGACATGGCCGTTTCCTTGTCCCAGATGAGTTGCCGGACGGCGCTCGGCAGCAAGCGTACTCGCAGCTGAGGCAAGGCCAGTTCCATATTGAGCCGCTTCGCACAAAGGAGGACGGCAAGCTGATCCCTGTCCCTGCCGGCATCGTCCATCATTGGGTAGGCATAGCGTTCATTCCGGGCGCTGCCATTTCCCAAACACTTGCTGTTCTCCAGGACTATGACGACCACAAGACAATTTATAAACCTGACGTGCGCGAATCGAAGCTTCTCGGGCAAGAAGGAAACGAGTTCAAGGTTTATCTCCAGTTTTGCGGGAAATCACTGGTAACCGTCGTGGTGAATGGAACCTTCGATATTCACTACACGCTACTGGGGACGTCACGCGCAAGCAGCAAATCCTACTCGACACGAATCGCCGAGGTAGAGAATGCGGGCAAACCCGACGAGCGCGAACTCCCGGTCGGAAACGATCATGGTTACCTGTGGCGCCTGTACAGCTATTGGCGAATCGAAGAGAAAGATGGCGGGGTCTACATCCAAGTGGAGTCTATCGCTCTGAGCCGAACAATTCCCTGGGAGATCGCGTGGTTAGTCAATCCGTTAGTTCGAAGTATTCCGAGCAGTGTGCTTTTCCGTCTACTGGATAGTACCCGAAGAGCTGTGCAGAGCAGGGGCGGAGCATCGCGCTCTTTTTCCATCCAGGCCGTTGCGAGTTCTTCTCTGAACCAACTGGCGAGCTTACCACTCTGTGCGCCCGGCAAGAGGTTTTCGATATGGGCAGCCAAGAGTACGTCCTACTTAGCCGTCAACCTTGAGGCACTTGCTCGGGGTGTGTCCCTGTGTATTGAATGTGCCCACCTGTCCATCGATGAGTTGCTCTCACCCACCTCGGCCCGTCTCGAAGACACCTTTCTGAAAACCCATAGCGAATCGCCGACTCACCGTGCCCGCGGCTCACTCCGTGCGAGCCGACATTCCGTCCACAAGCTGGCGGCGGATCTGACTTCCTAGACGACCTGAGTGAAAGACAGCCGCACGTCCAAGGAGACTTCGACCGTCGCGGCAGCGCCGTTTTGCCCACACCTTGCAACTTTACTGTCTGAAGCGTCGGCACGGTGGGGCCGTCGTCCGACCAGTAGCGCGAGCACTTCAAGCCAGGGCGGCCCCCCGCAATTACTCCTAGGCCCTGCGGACCTCAGAACCATTCCCTCAGTAACCAGTAAACGGAGGCCACTGGTTTGCGAATGGCAGCATCAGGGCTAGTGCAGCGAACCGATCTGGTAGAGCAACGTCGAGAACTGCATTTGGTAACTATACTTGGCCGTGGCAGAGGCGAGTTGTGCCTGCGTTAGGTTTAATTGCGCCTGACTGAGTTCGATGATCGAGCTGAGGCCAAGCTTGTAGCGTGCTTGCGCGAGATCGAGAGCGTCAGTGGCGTTCTTCAGAAGCTGAGCGGCCACGGAAAGGCGCTGGTAGGCAGAATTTGCACCCAGCCACGCTGTGCGCACATCACGAACAATTTGATCTTGCAAGTCCCGCACATACTGATCGTCGGCGCGTGCGCGTGAAACGGCTTCGGTTCGCAAGGCGCCGAAAAGGTGCCCATTGAAGATGGGGATGTTCACGTTGACTCCAGCAGCTGCGTAGCGAGGAGCCAGCTGATCCGCACCGACCGGTGTAAGTCCAGCCGCTCCCTGGGCCGATACCGTCGGGAACCATAAATCCCGCTGGGCAGTTGCGTAGCTATGCGCCGACGCAGCATCCAACCGAAGGCTGGCGAGGTCGGGCCGGTTCTGAATCGCTTCCCTGAGAAGAACCGAAAAATCGGGCGACGGAGCGGCCGGCAGGGGCTCTTCGAATAGCTGAAATATCCGAGTGTCCCCGTATCCCAGTGCGGCAGCAAGTTGAGCGTAGGACGTGTCGAGATCGTTTTGCGCTTGGATCAACAGAAGCTGAGCTTGCGCGAGATCGACATTCGCAAAACTTACGTCCAGTCCTGACTTGATCTTGTTTTTCTCAAGCTCAGTAATCTGATCAGAAACCAGCTGGCGGTCCTTGACAGTTTCCTGCGCGACGTTCAGCACAGTCTGCGCCTTCAACACACCAAAGTAGGCGTGGTCCACGGTAAGCAGGACATCAGCGCGCGTGTTCACCACGCTTTCCTGCGCCGCCTGTGCGTGCAGGTTTGAGCTCTTTACCAATTCATGCGTGCGCCCAAAATCGGTGATGAGCTGCTGAACCATAAGGCCGTTGGCATAACGCTCATAAATAATCGGATTGTTGAGCGCCCCAGCGGTAATGCGGCTGTTATTCTCCGCATCCACTGCGGTGATGCTGCCAAAGGCCAGCGGATAATACGCCGATTGAGCCTGGGTGATTTGTGCTTTAGCGGCAACCGCCAAATTTGTTGCCGCTTGAATCTGGGGATGATTCTGGATGGCGATCTGCTCGGCGTCGTGGAGGCTGAGTTTCTGGACGGTCTGGGCGTCGACAGATAGGCACCCGAACGCCATCGCAACGCCAAGCACCCCAAGGCGGGCCTGCACCTTCATCACGCAATCTCCGCTGGCGGGTTCGCTTGGGATGCGGCGCGTCGCTGATAGACCAGCAGATAAGCGGCCGGAACAACAAAGATGGTTAGGATAACGGAGACGATTAGGCCCCCAAGGATGACACGCGCGAGAGGAGCGTACGCCTCGCTGCCGGTTTCCAACTTCAGCGCCATCGGCAACAAGCCCACGATGGTCGCAAGGGAGGTCATTAGAATGGGTCTCAGGCGAATGCGGCACGAATGTGCAACTGCGTCGCGCACGCTATAGGATTCCTGGCGAAGCCGGTTGGCAAAATCCACAATGAGGATGCTGTTGGATACGACCATACCGGTCAGCATGATGATTCCCATAAGCGACTGAATGTTTAGCGTGGTGTCCGTGAACGCGAGCGTCAACATCACACCCAGCAGGCCGGTTGGAATTGCGAGAACAATGAGAAACGGATCAATAAAAGAGGAAAACTGCGCAACAAGTACCAGATAAACGAGCAAAATCGAGAGTAGCAGGCCCATGCCGAAGCTGCGGAACGAGGAGTTCATCGTATTGACCAAGCCTCGAATGTCAATTCGAAGATTCGGAAGTAGATGGGTTTCGGCGACGATTTTCTGTACGGCACTCGCGGGTTTTTTCAAGTCTTCCCCAGCAGGGGCGACGTACACATCGATCGTCCGCTGCAGTTGATAGTGATCCACTTCCGTGGGAGTGGGAATCTCCGTTACATCCGCAACCTGGTCGAGATAGGTCGGGAGCTTCAGGTTAGGAGCACGCAAGGGCATGGTTTTCAGATCCTGCAGCGAGCTGACCTGGTTCTCGGGATATTGCACCGTCACCATATAGTTGTTGCCGCTCCGGGGATCGACCCAATAACTGGGCGCGATCATGGCATTCGAAGTAAGAGACGTAATCAGGTTGTCGATCACCTCTTGTGGATTCAGGCCCAGCTCGGCAGTGCGAACGCGATTCACGTTCACCTGTAGCGCGGGATAGTCCATGTCCTGGGGGATGTAGACGTCGGAGACGCCGGGGAGCGCTCTGAATTTCTCCTGCAAATCGAGCGCCATCCTGTCGGCCGCATTCAAGTCCATTCCGCTGACTTGCACGTCAATCGGAGCCGGCATGCCCTGGTTCAGGACGGAATCAACCAAACCTCCCGATTGAAAGTACGCGCGAAGCTCCGGGAGTTCCGCAGCGATACGCTTCCGCACTCGGTCCATGTAGACGAAGCTGCTCACCTTATGATCTTCTTTGAGGCCGACTTCGACGAAACCGGTGTGCATGGCAGAATTGGGAGTGGTGAGGGAGGAGAGATCCGGCGTTACACCGAGGTTCGAAACAACCGCACTCAAATCGCTCGGGTGCACGACCTGCCGAACGATGTCTTCCACTTTCTTGGCGTAGGCTTCGGTTAATTCAAGCCGGGTGCCGCTCGGGGCCTTGATATTAATTATGAATTGGCCGGCGTCAGTGCGCGGGAAAAAGGAAAGACCGACCAACGGATACAGAGCGAAGCTGAGCAGGAATGCGCCGACAAATCCCCAAACAACCTCTTTGGGACGATCCAACGCCTTTTGCACCCACTGATCGTACGTTTCGAGCATCCGCTCAAATCCCGCGTTGAATCGCGCGTGGAATCGCGCGCCCCAGGACGGTCGGTCGAGAGTTGCCGCGTTTTCGTCTCGCTTGGCTCCCCCTTCCTGCTGAACTACGCCTTTGAGAAGATTCGCGCAATACAGAGGTACGACGGAGATCGCGACGAAATACGAAGCAAACAGAGAAATCACCACGCTCAGCGCGAGGGCCGTAAACAAGAACTTACTTACACCGTAAAGCAGAGTGACCGGAAAAAACACCACGACCGTAACAATCGTGATCGCCAGCACGGCCAGGCCGACCTCGTTTGCTCCTTTTTCGGAAGCGGTAACAGGGGCCTCGCCCAATTCCATATGGCGGAAAACGTTTTCGAGAACCACCACAGAGTTGTCGATCAGCCGCGAAAAGGCCAGCGCGAGGCCACTGAGGATCATGCTGTTGATTGTCTGATTCCCAATCTGCAGGAAGAAAAGGGTGGCCATCACAGAAAGTGGGATTGAGAGAAATACGGCGGCTGTGGCGCGAACACTGCCCAGGAAAACGAGGACCATGATTGCGGTGAGCACCAAGCCGATGCTGCCTTCCCGCAAAACGGTTGAAATCGCTTGCTTCACGAACACCGACTGATCGAAAACGACGTGGGTTTTCAACTGTGCCGGGATGTCGCGCAGCGTCTGGATTGCCTTCCGAATTCCACTTACCACTGCAATCGTGTTGGTGTTGCCTCCCTGCTTCAGGACCGGTACGTAGACCGACCGTTCGCCGTTCACGCGCACGATGTTGTATTGCAGCGCGGAACCATCCACGGCGTGCCCTACATCGGAGACGAACACCGAGCGGTCACCTTCCGTTTTCAAGGGAAGGTCATTTAGCGCTTTGGCATTGCTCACCTGCGCGTTCGTGTACAGGTTGTAGTCCATCGGCCCGATGCGGACGTCGCCGGCAGGAAGAATTAGGTTAGAGGTGTTGGTGGCCCGTACGACATCCATCGGACTCAATTCGTTCGCCTGGAGCTTCAGCGGATCCACGTAGACCATGATTTGCCGCGTCCGGCCGCCATAGGGTGGCGGAACCGTGGCGCCAGGAACACCCGCAATCTGGTTTCGAATCTGATATTGCAGGTAATCGTGGAGTCGAGTTTCGCTGAGCCCCTCCCCGTCGACTGTTAGCAAGCAAACGGGTAAGCCCGATGCGTCCATGCCCATCACCACGGGAGGAAGCGTGCCCTGTGGCAACCGCCGGAGGTCGGCCATCGCAAGGTTCGACATTTGCGTGACGTCTGCATTTGCGTCCGTGCCCGGCTGGAAGTACACCTTGATCAGGCTCACTCCGGACATCGAACGCGATTCCATGTGGTCGATGCCGCTGCCCAGCGTAAAAAACCGCTCGAAAGTGTCGGTGATGTCCGCTTCGATCTGCTCTGGAGGCATGCCGCTATAAAACGTGGCGACCTCGACAACGGGTAGATTGATGGGCGGAAACATGTCCACAGGCATCTGAAACAAGCTGGTGAGACCGAGCACGCAAACGAAAAGACAAACCACGATAATGAAGTAGGGATGTTTCAGGGAAAACGAAGACATAAGGCTTCTACTCCATTCCCGTCGGCGTGATGATCTGTGGCTTTACCAGTTCGCCGGGCTTGTATTGCAACTGTTCGCCGAATATGACAATTTCATTTTCGGACAGACCTGAAATAACCTCCACATCGGTCGCGCTTTCCGTACCTAGCTTTACCTCCCGTCTTTCGAGCCTGTTATCATTGGCGACCGCCATCAGTTGGCCGCGGTTGTCGCCGGATATCTGCACAGCCTGGACGGGAACGGTCAGAACATCCTGAGCAGTGTGGAGCGGAATCTCGACCGTGGCGTACATTCCCGGGACAATTTCATATTGGGGATTCGGAACATCCACTTCGGTGTGCATGGTTCGCGTTTCGATATCAATGCTGCCGGAGAAACGGACGATCTTGCCGGAAAACGCTTTGCTAAGTCCGCTGACGCGCACGTTCACCATTTCGCCGTCGCGAATGGCTGCCACCACCCGTTCCGGAACCGGAATCACGAGGCGCAGAAGATCATTCTGCGAAATGTGACACAGCGCTAGGTCGCCCTTATTGGACGAGGTGCCGGCGGGCAAAAGAGCGCCAGTGTATGCATCCATCTCGGTGATTACGCCATCGAACGGTGCCGTGATGTGCGAATACGCGTAGAGAGCTCGATCCTTATCCAGCGCGGCTTTAGCTGCTGCGAGCTCTTGCACGCTCGCAGCCAGCGAATCTCTTGCTGCTGAGACGCTTGCGCTCGCTTCCAGATCCTTTCCTTCGGCTACATCGATCTCCTCTTGCGCGACGAGTTCCGGCCGCGACTTCTGCACTCCCTGCAGGCGCGTGTAGGTCAAGTGCGCGACGTTGTAGGCGGATTCCGAGCGGGTCAATTCCTCCTTCGCGCGAGCCAAATCCTGTTCGCTTTTTTTGACGCTGGCCTGATCTTGTTGGATCTGCTGCTCGAGTTCGGGAATCTCAAGTACGGCCAAGAGCGCGCCGCCTTTCACATGGCTTCCCCAGTCCACATAAAGTTTCTGGATGTAGCCGGAGACTTTCGCGTAGACGTTAACTTCCTGAAACGGCTGAAACTCCGAAGCGATGCTGAGTTCATTGGTCAGGCTCCGACGCTGTACTTTGACAACCGGCACGATCGGAGCGTTGGCGACGCCATCCGCAGCGGACTTGCTGGCGCCGCAGCCGGCGAGTAGTGCCGCACTGACGAGAAACGCCAAAACGAGTAAGACACGTTGACCAGGTGATAGGGGACCGCAGGTTTCCTTAGTTTGGCGATGGGATAGGTCTAGCCGAGATGTCATTTCGACGACTCTTGGAGAGATAGCGCCGTATCTCGAATCGCTTGACGAAGTTTTTCGAGTGAGAAATCCGCGGAGCGGCGCAGGCTGATCAGTTGATGCCGCCGCTGCCTAATTTCGCGAGCGACGGTGGGCACCCTGTCGGCAATCTCTAAGGGGATCGTCTGAACACCATGGCCATCGCCATGTATCAAATCGCCAGGCCGCACTACGAGGCCGCCCACTTCAACTCTGCCTCCGAAATCGAAAACGTGGGCGTAGGCATGCGATACGGATACGTTTCCAGCAAACATCTGAAATTCTGTCGGCCGAATGTCTGGCAGATCGCGCACAGCTCCATTCGTCACGATCCCGACACAGCCCAACGACAAAAGAATATTCGCGTGGACCTCGCCCACAAATGCTCCCAGCCCAGGGGAATCGTCGACATCCTCAATCACAACAACGCGCGGTGCCGGAATCGAAAGGATGTCATTCCACCAGTCGGTGCGATCGTAATAATCATAGGTTTTGGTGGCCTCCATGCGCGGATTAGAACTTCGTAGCCGTGCGGTGGCGGCGTAGCCGATCATTGACGGTTGGTTATCGAAAATGCAGCGAATCGTTGAATCCGCAAACCCGGTGTTCGGGAGTCGCACGTGAAACGTTTCAATCGCGCTGGCAACCAAGCAAGTGGTTAGGCGACGGAACTGTTCCAGCTGCGCCGGCCTCACTGTTCTTATGGTCATAAACCCTCTACGGCTCCCTCCCTGCCGCGCAAAGCTTCCTACCACGAGTTTTGACTGCAGTCGCCCATGACTTGAAGTAGCATTGCGGTTCCGCTAGATATGTGAAGCTTACCGTCCGTGGAGGCGAGCGTAATCTCACCGCGGTGGTCGCCTCGCCCGGTCTGCTCGATTCTTATATTCGGGAGTCCGTAGGTTCCGCAGGCATCTGCCGAAAACACCCACAATGCCTGGGGAGTGCTTTCTTCTATGGCGTCGGCGCACTTTGAGCCGGGCACAGGCTGGATACGGCCCAGCACACCCTCATACGTCGGCTCGCCCACAATCCTTGAGCCCTCCGTCACGGGACCGCCGCCGCGATAAACGGTGTCGCCGCCCACTTGCCTGGTGGTCCAGTTGTTTTCCGAGGTTCCACGATCAGCGCCCATTTGTGGAACTTGCGCCTGCTCCACCTCGACGAACGAAGCTATGGCCAGCAGGCTGGTCCTTATAGCCGTCGTGCGCCCAGAAGAGTCCAGTTGGTCGAACCTAAAAGAAATTTGGGTGGGAACTCCTGCATTCGCCAAAACGACGCTGATTACGTGGCCTACAACCCTAGCACCGGCGTGAATTCTGGACCGATTCGAGAGCCGGACACCTTGCATCAGCCTAGCGGTGATTTTCTTGCCGGGCTTGGCCTTCAGGGAGAACGAGGAATCCAGCCGAACGGGCAGGATCGTTCCCCGCGAAATCGCATCCTGCGCAGCCGCACTTATCGGCAGTGCCAGCAAACTACTGAGCGCGATGATCGACACTTCCGGAGGCATGAGCCAACCAGGGCTTGCCTTCTGTGGGTGGTTATTGGACATCGAGATAAATATCCAGGGTGCGCAATCGACGAATGCTCCAGCCGTCGTCCTCGGCGTGCTCGGCCGGTTCGGTCGAGACCGTGCAGGCACCGGTGTTCTTAATCTCAACGTGCCTTCCAAAGAGCCCACTCTTCTCGCGCACAGTGGCGCACACCGTCTTCCTATCGTTTGAATCGTAGACAACCGTGTGAGTGGCGGCATCGTATGTCAGGCCGGGAATCTGCGCGATGGTTGACCGAGGGCCGCGAGCATCGTCGTTGGGCCCGTAGATCATCTGGTCGGTATACGTGTAGTCGGCAACCACCCTTGCCCGACCTGTTCCTTGATTGATCTCGAAGTGAAAGCCGGACAGCGACACCGGTTCGTGATTCGTCGGACTGTTTATCGGCGTGTATTCAGGTGGGACGGCGTCGATCTTGATCCTTGAATTTGCGGACGCTGATTTGTGCAATGCTAAGGGGAGCATGATGAGTGTGGCGAGCACCAACTGGCGTCTCATGAGGATCAAGGTAAGTTGCCCAACGTCAGGAGTGCCACTAAAGATTTTCTGAAGATTTTCTAAAGATTGGCATAATCAAGTCTTCCAAGAGAAGACACCCAGACACAGAGAATGGATTTTGTAGGTAACCACGGGCAACGGATGTCTGGCAGGACTTTAATGGCTACGTCGCGGCGCTGTGCTCTACGGAAAAATATGACATGAAGTAAAGCATTTATCCCCTGTCATCGACC
>Ga0126371_10004121_pt1 | contig 12784 bp, 5 predicted proteins | sample PanSoiMetaPlot_4_FD_110145 | JGI IMG/M metagenome (GOLD analysis project Ga0126371, IMG submission 110145) | Tropical forest soil microbial communities from Panama - MetaG Plot_4 | ecosystem: Environmental > Terrestrial > Soil > Tropical forest > Bulk soil | place: Panama | collected 2016-02-17
AAGCGAATCTACAGGGACCGGAGAAACTCGAGAAGCGCTTCCCTGTCGCGGGGCTTGAGCTTTTCAAATTTCTCGGTGACTTGCTCGGCTTCGCCTTTATGGCGAAGAATGGCGTCGAGCAGGGTGACCGAGGCACCGTCGTGCATCAGGCGCGAGTGCAGGCGCACACCCCATAGCGGTGCCGTACGGATTTTATTGGCCGTGCTGTCGAATGCCGAAAGAGAGAGATTTTTCCAGGTGATTGAATACATTTTCTTGCCGTAGTGCTCGGTCATGGACTGGACAATCCCATCGCCCGTCCCGACATCGTGAAGCAAGAAATCACCGTAGGGATGAAACTGTTTGTCCGCCATGGCGGCAGAAAGGGTGAGAGCGCCGCCGTCGAGTTGCGTGCCCGCAGCGGCGGTGGTCAGCGTCTCGACGTGACACTGGTCGCAGCCCACTTTTGTGAACAACTCCCGGCCCTGTTTGGCCGCCGGGGTCGCAGCAAGCTGGGCGTCGCGCGCGGGAGCTTTGCTGGCACGGATGAACCGAGCGAAATGATCGATGTCGGAGAGCCCGTCCGAGCCAGGCCGGTCATTGGGTTCCGCGACCGTGTTGCAAAGATTGGTGACTTCATCGGGTTGGAGGCGGCTGGTAACGCCCATTTCGTTGAGGTAGGCGTCGGCGGCAAAGGAGAGCAGGCTGGCTTGCTGGTCTTTCCAGCCAAAACGCCCGACGGCGGTCTGGCCGGGCGCTTCGATAACAGGAACGTAGAGGGCCTGGCCGCAAATCTTGTGGTGGCTTTTATTGCACTGCTCGCTCGCAAGGTCCACAAAAGTCCGGTCCGGTACGGCTTCCACAAAGCCGTCGCCTAAAAGGTTAAGAGAAACGCGGAAGGTACGGATGTTTGCGGAATCCGGGACACGCTCCTGAATCTCTGTGACCGGGAAGGCGGCATTGGGACAGATGGCGCGGTCGTTCACAAGAGAGCGGCCCCTGATAATCTCGGCGCCGTGAGCAATGGGGATTTCCGGGTTTTCAAACTTGCCATGCGGACCGCCATGGCCCGCGCGCAATTCCGAGATCTGACTGGAGCCGCCCGAAGTGGGGTTCTGATGACACTCACGGCAGGACTGCGCGTTATACAGCGGTCCAAGTCCATCGGGGACCTGTTCGACCTCGTCAAACTTGGCTTGATCGGCCGAGTGCGTGGCGTCGTCCACCATGCCGTTGCTTTTGTTGTCAAAGCCGGTGGGCGCTTCCGGAAGAGTCGAAGCGAAGAGCAAACCAGCAGCAGCCAGAGAAATACCAAGCAGCAGTCTCATGTGTACCTCGGAGTGAGTTGTGTCGAATCTGCCGTAGCCCTCGAAGAAAACAAAACGCAAAACCCAGGCGCTTTCAGAGGGAAAGCGCAGAATCGCAACCCGCTTCTCTCTGGGACGGTTTCGGCGACGGTGCGCAGCCACATTTCGAGTGGAGTTGGTACGCGCAGTTTCGTCTAGAGCGCGCGCAGGAAATCGATGATTCCCTGCTGCTCCTCAGTGCTCAACTTATTGAACTGTCCAATGACCCGATTGGCCTCGCTGCCTCTGCTCTTGTGCGCCCGGATCGCTTCCACCAAGTTGGATGTGCGTCCATCGTGGAGGAAGAAGATGCGTTGCCCGACGCCCCAAAGCGGAGCGGTCCGGAACTCGTCAGGGCCGGCGGCGCCTTGGGTAATGCCGTCGGCGAGGCCTTTGCCCATGTGGTGAACAAGCAGGTCGGAAAAAAGGTGCACTGTTTGGTTCGACAGCGCCGCGCTTGGGACCGTCGAAGAGCCGGTGGCAATCATCTTACCCGTCGTCAAGGAAGGCGTGTGGCAATGGGCGCAACCAATTTTTATGAACGTCGCTCGTCCGTTCGCGATGGCGGGCGTGTCGGGTGCGGGCGTGGGCGGAGCCAGCATGCGCATGAAGTTGGCAAAGCCCTCTATGTCGGAGATGACCGCGGGATTGGAAGTGGCGGAAGTCGCAGGCGTCGTAAAGTTGAGCACGTTGTTCGGCGTCGCCGTGAAAATGCAGGACGGAGTCTCGTCGCGCTCCTGAGGAAACAGGTTGCTGGTGATGCCCATTTCCACGTTGTAAGCCTCGGCGGCAAACAGCAGCAGGGACTTGTTCTGCGCTTTCCACCCGAAGCGGGTGATGGTGCCATCGTTTGCATTGCGATTTACGTTGCCGCTCAGGATCGCGTTTGGGTGGCCGGAGATACCCATCGACTTCTTTAACGTCGCATTGGCTTGCCGGTTGGCGAGGATGGCGGAGTCCGGGATCGCTTCGATCAGGCCGGCTCCAAAAACGGGCGTCGGTATACGGAAAATAATGTTGGAATTCCCGCCTTGACCAGTGAGCGGATCTCCCGCAGGAAGGAAGTCAAATTGCGAGATATTGCAACCGGGGGCGTCATTCCGGCCGGTGATGACGAAGATCGCGTGAACACCGCCGTCGGGAACGCCGTTACTTTTCTTGAAGCGCGCTTCACGGACCGGGCCATTCGGCGCGATGAACCATGGCACGGCGTTCTTGGCCCCATCGAGCGTCGCGACGGCGATCAAGGGGTTCTGCGCCGGGCTCGACCCGCCCATATTTGGCTGCGAGTGGCAAGAGAGGCACTGGTTGGAGTTGAAGCGCGGCCCGAGCCCGCCCTCGTTCGCGTCTCCTCGGACCGGCTCGATTTCGCCGAACCGGGACTGGCCGTCCTGGAAGAAAATTGTTTCATCCGCCGTCAGACCCGGCAGCGGACCGCCAGCGCCCGGCGGACCACCGCGCAGCCCAGGGTCCACGGGGCCGGATTTGGTCTGGCTCGAACAGGAAGGCATTGAGGCGAAAAGACAGACGGCGATGGCCAGCACGGGCACACCCTGCAACGGTTTCATTCGCACCTCGAGGCGGGCCCGGGCAGGGTGAATTTAACCTACAGCCTGGAAAAAGCAAAGTAAAAAGTCGTTAACGATTTCTCTCGAGGGCTGCAAAGAACAAATCGATCACTCGAGCCGCAGCGATTTGATACCAGAGTTCCTGCACAGGAAACGCCGCGACCGCTTTCAAAACGCGGCAGCAATCGCTTTCACGCCGCCCTTTATCCAAGTGACCAGAACGGGGAGAAGTGTGCAAATCGATCAATTGGGAGTGGCCTCTATCCTCGAAACCTGCCGCGACTCGCGGCGGCGAGCGAGCGTGGATTCCTGCGGCCCAACCCACGAGGCCAGAAGTTCTTCGGCGCGCGCGGTGACGCGCTCAACCAATCCTTGCGAAGGCAGGCTTGCCGCGACGGAGGCTTGCTGCGCCTGGGCCCGCGAAGCCGCACTCTTACGACCGGAGCGTGTTTTCGCGTCGACCGGGATATCCAGCGACTGAAGTTTCTCGATGACCGGCTTCAAGGAGCGTTCCGGATTGCGGAAAAATTCCGTGCTGCGAACGCGCGTGAAGATCCAGCCCATGCGTTCGAGAATGGACTGGCGGTCCATGTCTTCCTGCAGCCTTTCGAGCGGATGAAAGCGGTCGCCGTCACACTCGATGGCGAGACGCTTGCCATTTCCCTCGACCACGAGATCGATGCGGAAGGACCCCACCTTCCACTGTGCGGCGACGTTGTAGCCGGCGGCCTCGAGACGCTTCATGACTTCGCGTTCGAAAGATGATTGGCTGCGCTTTTCCTTTTCGTCGAGTGCGCGCATCAGGCGGCTGGGATCCTGAGCGTGCTCGATGAGCAGGCGGCGAAGATCCTCGGCCTTCAAGTCGTTGTTCGCGTTGAGCGAATGGACCACCCACATCTGGTCGCGGGCGCGGCTGGCGGCAACGTTGAAGCGCTGCTTGAACAGCTCCTGATCGCGCATGGAGAGGGGACCATGCTGGGCAGTGTCTACAAGGGAGATAAAGATTACGTCGCGTTCATCGCCCTGAAACTGCGCGGCATTGCCGCAGAGCAGGCGGTGGAGCTCGTAGCGATCGGGCGAGATATGGGCGCGCAACAGGTTGTCGATTTCGAGCGCTTGTTCATCGCCGACAAGAGACACGACCCCAAAGCTGAGCGGCTGGCCGGCCTCGTTATGCTGATACTCGGGCTGCTCCATCGCGGAGGCGATGAGCGCGGCCGTGGCCAGAGCTTCCTGGCGATTGACCTTGCCATCGCGGCTGGAACCCGAAACGCGATAGGCCACCGTGTGAGGAAGCAGCTGCACACGGCTGGCGTCGCGCAGCGGCTTGATGCGCCAATCGTAGGAAATCATGTTGCTGAACTGAATGATTTCCGGGACGCAACGGAAATGCTCGACCAGGCACGTCGTGCCGCCAAAGGATTGTCGCGCGAGGTCGTAAATAGAGATTTGGCCGTCGTACAGATCGGAGTTGGGGATGCCCTGCAGGTACTGGAAGATGAGGTTTTGAATGATGCCGAGGTCCTGGCCGACGGCGGACGGGCTGACCTGTTCGTGGTCGCCGACGACCAGCACGGTTTTGCCGAGATAGAGCGCGACAAGCGCCATTACATCGCTCTGGCTGGCTTCGTCGATGATGACGACGTCAAACCGCGTCAGACGGGGATCGAAATTCTCGACGACTCGCGAAAGGGGCATGACCCAGACCGGGACGGCGCTGCGACACTCGGACATTTTTCGGGCGGCTTCCGCACGCAGCAAAGAAACGCGAACGCCGTGGCCCTTGCCGATCCTGCGAATGGTGTCGAGCCAGCCGACCAGCGCTTGACGCTGGCGCGGAGAGGTACGGCGAGCCTGCCAGGCCCAGGCGCGGCGGTCGATCAGGTCCACGGTCACGCGGCGAAGATGTTCGCGGAGCTTCTCGATTTTCGCTTGCAAGGCTTCCAGCGAAACTTCGGCGCGGCGATCGAGCTCATCATTGAGCTGCCGCCAAATCCAGGCAGCGGCCGGATCGCGAGGTGGCTCGCCGCGGCCATGCGCGCCGGTGCGATTGCGAATCGCCGCACCCCACGCCGGCGCCGCGCTCTCCAGTTTGCTGAGGAGCGCGCGGCGAAGATCGAGGTCCGCCTGGCGGCTCTTCAGTTCGAGAAGAAGATCATAAGCCTCACGATAGGCGCGGCAATCCTCTTCGTGTATGGCTTTCTGCAAATGGACGAGGATTTTGGCTGCGCGGGAGTTGCGCGAGGCAAGCTTGTGGCGAGCGTGCAGGTCGCGAAATTCTTCTTCGAGCTGCAGGAACCGCAATTTTTTGTAGCGTGCGTCTAGAATGGGCAACAGCGCGTTCGAAACGGCTTTGCCCAAGCGCAGCAATTCGCCCTCGGCTCCCAGGACCGCGGGCTGCTCGGCCAGAAGCTTTTCCCAACGAAAGCCCAGGTCGGCAAGCTGCTGTTGGAGCGGAAGCCAGGTGCATTCATGCCAGCTCAGGCAATCCTCGATGGAATCGCAGTATTGCATCAGAGTTTTTTCGACCTCTTCGCCCATCTGCGAGGAAGGAGGCGCACCCAGCGGGGACATCTGGCGGTCCCATCGCGCCGAAAGGTCGCGGCGCAGATTTTCGAGCCGCGCCAGCGTGTGCAGGGTGCGAAAGTGCTCAAGGGTGCGGGGGCGAGCGCGATTCACTTTCGCCGAGTCGATGAATTGGTTCCAGGCTTTGTGCGTGAGCAGCGTGAAGGACCCGATTTTTCCACCCTGCTCGAGGTGCCCAAGGATTTCCGTTGCGACGCCCAGCTGCTCTTCCGTGTCGGAAGCCTGGGGAAGCTGCGGGCCATATTTCACGAGAGACTCTTGCGCGTTGGCCGCTTCCTGATGCACGTTGCGCACCAGGTTGACCAATTGCTCCCACGGCTGGCGGTGCGCGCCGCCGTACTTTCCCGCGTAAACGGCTGCCAGTTTCCACTTGTCGTTGCCGCAGAGAGGCTCGACGGCTTGCGTCAGATTCGCAATAAGCGTCTGGAACTCTTCGGTGGTACCCGCGGGAGCGCCGGACTGCCACAGGTCGGACCGAAAATCCAGATCCTCCATGGCCAACCGGTTGCGTTCGCTGACCGAAGACTCGAAATCTTCGGGCTGCGGCAGGTCCTGCATCTCAGGAAGCGGGCCGGAAAGCGCCGCCTCGTCTTCGGCAGACAGCGAAACATTGGTGCGGTACAGGTCGGTCAATTCGCCCGAAGAAAGAGGAAAGGGAGCGACCACCGCGACCGGCCCGGGAACCCAGCCATAGAACTCTTTCTCTTGGGCAGCTTTACGCGCGGCGTCGGCCGGCGACCAGTGTTTTTCCCCTAGCGTGACTTCCCGGTATTCATCGGCGCGAGCCTCCGAGAGTTGCTTTCGAAGCTCTTCCAACTTCTTCAAGAGATCGTGCCGCTGGGCTTCGAACTTCTGGGCCTCCGCTTCCAAGGCTCGCGCATCGGCGCGGGAGAGTCTTTCCGCGATCGAGCCAACCGCGCTTTCCAGTTGTTTGCGGCTGTCCAGGTCGCTCTCGAGGACGCTGACGCAGAGCGGGCGCAATTCCGGAACAATGTGGTGGCGAACCATACGCAACGCCTTGGTCGTGTGGCTGGTAACCAAGACGCTCTTTCCTTGCGCCAGTAAGTGGCCGATCAAATTTCCGATGGTATGTGTCTTGCCCGTGCCGGGAGGACCTTGAACCAGCACGCCTCCGTGCTCTTCAAGTTGCCGCCCGATGCGAATCTGTTCGGGATTGGCGGGCTTGCTCAGCAGAACGTCCACCCCGTTCTTCGACGCGACGTTTTCAGAGGTTTCCGAATCTGCCGGCTCAGCATCGGGAACGGGAGACTCTTCCCCAACGATATTCAGGAGCGACCAAGGGAGGTCCTCCCGCGTGCGAACGTCGGCAAGAATCCCTTCGATGGCTGCGGCAAAACCAAGCGTGCGAGCGCGTAAAAAGATAACCGGGTCGCGCCCGATGCGCGGATCGGGCTGTTCGCCCCGGGGCGCGGACTGTTCGAGGAATTCCCCCCGAGGAGACAGCTGCACGACCATGCGCTTGAGAAAATTGGAAGTCGTGCCGTTGTATAAAGGATGAAAACCGCCCTGCTCCAGCTCCTCGCGGCAACGGCCGATGACCCGTCCGTCCACTTCGGCCATGGATTGGAAAAGAGCGGAGTAAAGTTCGACGGGATGTTCCGCCTCGGAGAGAGTGAATTCCGGAACCGCGGCATCAAATTGCAGCTGCAGGCGCTGTAAGAGAACGGGGTGGAAGACGCCGCCCTCGGCGCGTTGCCAGCTCAAGATGCCGTCTCCCAGGACCAGCTCGATGCGTTCGGCCTCGCGGTCGATCCGCCCGTAAAGAGAATAAAAGGTCTCGAAGAGGCGCATCGCCTGGCGGGCCGGCCTTTCGGTGCGAGCCCACTCGTCACGAAGCACAGCCCAGTGCCGAAGCGCGGCGGTGCGCGACGGGTCCGCGGCGAACTGTATGGTTAAGGTCGCGCCATTGCCTTGCGGTTCCTCGCGAGATTCTGAAACCAGCGCCAAACTGGAGGGATCCTCCCAGCCGGTTTCGAGCCAGGAGACGATCTCGTTGGGAGGCTGGGGTGGCGGGGATAGCTGCGGCCGCTGTACGCGCAGGGAAAAGACAGCGCTCGCTGGTGCCGCTTCGCTCTGACCGTCGCCACCTTTTGGTTTGGTTGCGCTCGTGCCGGACCTCGCCGCGCTGTGCCGGACGGCGGGATGGGTAGGCAAATCGTGCAGCCAGAGATGCCAGGGCTGTTCTCGAATCTGGCGCTTGGGAGGATTCCGATGCTGGTTGAGCGCCTCGAGATAGCGGAAAACGCGGGTGATTTTTTCACGAGCAACGCGCAGTTTTTCAACTTCCATGGTCTCCACCCCGGGGAGTGTCGCGGCTGGGATGGGCTAGGAGTAGCCCCAGAATACCAGCGTCCAGCAGACGTTCTCAAGTTTCCTGAAGTTCAACCCGGAAAGTCGGATTTAGTTGCGGCAAAGTCGATTGCAAAATGAATTTTGGCGGCGATGACGAAAGAAAGGAGAAAGTAAGTAAGCCCGCTTGTTACAAAAAGTGCCCTGAGCGTAAAGGGATTTCCTAGCGGCAGAATCAACCCTTTTTGATTGCCAAAAGTCTAACCAAGGTAGAGAATACGAGGCCTGCTAGCGGAGCCCGACTCCCGGCGGGGCTTGCTAGTGTGGAACCTCTTTACTTCGCCAGCTCTCTAAAGATTGGGTTTGAAAAGATTTCCAAGGTTCCTCTGGAAAAACCTATGGACCAAAATCGCCGTCGATTTTTGCGGAAAGTGCCGAACGATCTAGCCTTCATCCAGATTGAGCGCGATGAAGTTGGGAAAGTCCTGAATGTTTCCGAAGGGGGACTGAGCTTCAGCTCGGTCACACCCGTTCCTCGCAACTTGCCGGTCTATTTCTGGTTTTCCTTCAACCTCAAAGACCGGATCGAAGCCATGGGCGAGGTGGCGTGGACCGATCTCTCGAGAACCGTCGGGGGCTTAAGGTTCACCCAACTGTCGCAAGGGAGCCGCGAACAAATTCAGAAGTGGCTGTCGCGGCTGCGTACCGAAGAGACCGCGCGCGAGGTTCCGGACGAGGTCGAGGTCGTTGAGGAAGAGGAGATTCCCGAACGAGAACGACGTCTTGTTCCACAGCTTGTGACCGCGGCCTCGACCTCCAGCATGCCGATTCGAGCGCCCGAGCCAAGCACGCGGCCCGTCCCGAGTAAGAGCCGGGAGAGAAAGGCCGGGGAGCAGGACCGAGTGGCCAGGTTTGTGTCCAAGGCTCGCGGCTACCGCCCGGATAATCCCTCTCTTGAGGGCAAGACCGCGGAAGATCCAAAAGGCGCTCAGCCGCCCTCCCTGGCAATCGCAACGCCGTCATTGGCGCTAGCGAGCGAGCCTAAACTCGTCGAGCCGCCGAAGACCCGTGCCAGCCGCTCGATGTTCTCCCTGGAAACCGGAGCCGTACCGGCCCCCGAGCCGGCAGATGCCAAGTTTTCGCCGCTCTCTTTCAGGGGACTCGAGTCCTTGGTGGAACTGGTTCCCCTGCAGCGCTATCTCTCGGCCAAGAAGCGCCAGCTTCTTTGCGGGGTCATTCTGGGAATTGCCATGTCCGCCGTGGTGATGCTGCTGGTCTTTAAGTTTTGGAACTACCGCACCACGCACGCGGCCACAAAGTCCACGGTCACAGAGTCTCCAGCTCTCGGAAATGTGCCGACCGAGCCTCCTGCCGCTTCACCCTCGACGCTACCCGCCGGCAAACCAAACTATCCGGTTGCGGGAGTCTTCTCCGAGCCAGTCCCCATCCCGTTCAAGAATAAGAAAGCAGCGACCCCGAGCCTGACGGCGAAAAGTCGGGCGGCAGATCCCTTTTGGGACAAACCTCGAACGGTTGCAGCGAAGGAAACCAAGCAACTTGCAGAAACCTCCGCGACATCGTCATCGAGCACCGCCTCGACCGGAAACAAAAAGTCGGGCATGACGGCGAATCAGTTGTGGGGCGAGGTCCAAGCGGGAAACAGCAAGGCTGCGGTGGAGTTGGCGGAACTTTATATTAAGGGCGACGGCGTGCCCCAGAACTGCAAACAGGCGCGTGTCTTGTTGCTGGTGGCGTCGGAAAAACGCAACACCGCAGCCATCAAGAGATTGCAGCAGTTGGACAAGGGAGCGGCTTGCCAGTAGCTGAACTCCGATAGGATCTAAAGTCACGCGCAGCGCCCCGGACCAGGGCTACAGATTCGCCACGGCGCGCCCCATCCTCCTCAAGTTCTTTTGAGTCGCTGATCCCGCCCGCGCCGCGATGTTTCCGTTCAAGCAATCTTCTCGCTGATCGGTCTAGCCTCGACCGGCCCACCCCCGATTTCTCAGCGCAGTTGGCCCCATTTCAAGGGCGCAGCGCGATTCCACGACCTCAGGACTTTCGAAACACCATCACGGTCGGACAGCGGATGCGGCCCGGACGGCCGGCGCCGCCGGCACTCTCGGTTCTTGCGTCCACGGCTCGCCGAATACCCAATAGCGATTAGGAAGGAAGCCCGGGAAACGCCGGACCAGACTAAACTGGCCGGCGGATGCCGAGTTTGCGCATACGAGCCTGGAGCGTGGTGCGCTTCATGCCCAGCAGAGTGGCGGCTCCTTTGGGGCCCGCGATGCGCCACTGCGTTTGCTTGAGCGCACGCAAGATGTGCTGGCGCTCAGCTTCTTCGAGAGTGGAAATCGAGGAGTTTAAGGAAGCAGAGGAAGCATGGGAAGTAAGCGGGGAAGAAGCATCGGCGCTTGAAGCTGCGGCCGAGCCCAAGGCGTCTTTGAGTTCGGCGAGCGGGATGCGCAGCTCTTTGCCGGGTGAGAGAAGGACGGCGCGTTCAATGAGATTTTCGAGTTCGCGGACGTTGCCGGGCCAGGAGTAGCGCTCGAGTGCGTCCATAGCGTCAGCCGGAATGTAGTGCACCTCTTTATTGAGGCTGCGGCTGAATCTTTGCACGAAGTAACGCACAAGCAACGGAATGTCTTCGTGGCGCTCGCGCAGCGCGGGAATTTGGATGGGGAAAACGTTCAAGCGGTAGTAGAGATCATTGCGGAAGGAGCGCTGGGAGACCAGTTTCGAGAGATCCACATTGGTGGCGGCGACGACGCGGACATCCACGCGCTGCGTCCGAGTGCCACCGAGGCGCTCGAATTCCTGCTCCTGAAGGACGCGAAGCAATTTGGGCTGAAGCTCGAGCGGAATGTCGCCCACTTCGTCGAGGAAAAGCGTGCCACGGTCGGCCAGCTCGAAACGGCCGATTTTTTGGTTGATGGCGCCGGTGAACGCTCCCTTCTCGTGGCCGAAAAGCTCCGACTCGATGAGGCCGGACGGAATGGCCGCACAATTGATTTTTACGAAAGTGCGGTCGCGGCGCGGACTGAGGTTGTGGATGGCGCGCGCGAAAAGCTCCTTGCCCGTGCCGGTTTCGCCGAGCAGCAGCACGGTGGTGGCGGCGGGAGCGGCGAGCTCCACCTGGCCGAGAGCGCGTTTGAGCGCCGCGCTTTCGCCGACAATCTCCTCAAAGTTGATCTCGCTGCGGATTTCTTCCTCGAGGTAGAGCTTTTCGACCGCCAGCTTGTCCTTCAGCGCGTCGATTTCCTTGAACGCGAGTGCGTTTTCGACGGCGATGGCGATCTGCGCGCCGACTGGCTGAAGCAGTTCCACGTCCGCTGGAGTAAAAGCGTCGAGGCGGCGGCTGGCAAGGTTCAAAGTCCCAAAGGTGCGGTCGCGATGGATGAGCGGCACGGAGCAAATCGCTTGCAAACCTTCGGCGCGAAGAATGCCCACGACTTCACTGGGGTAATGGTCGAGCTCCGCGCCGCGCGCAAGGCATGGCTCTCCGGTGGCGATGGCGCGGCCGGCGGGCGTGTTTTCTAAGGGAACCACGGTGTCTGGCTTAAAGATGTTCTGGTTGGGCGGGAAATAGAAGGCGTAAATTCTGAGCGTTTTCGAAGCCGAATCAAAAAGCGCAAGGCTGGTGTAGTCGTGGTGGATGACGCGCTCGAGCGTGGAGACAATGCCCGGGAAAAGCTCCGGGAGTTCACGGCTGCTGATGAGCACGTTGTTGACTTCGAGAAGCACACGGAAGCGGTCGCGCTCGCGCGCGAGCTGCTTCTGGTAGGCCTGGGAGTTTTCCAAGTTGAGCGCGTTATCCACTGCCACGGCGACCTGGCTGGCCACGCGTTGCATGAATTGAAGCTCGTTATCAGTGATGTGCTGCGGCACGGTGTGCCCGAAGCCTAGGGCCCCGAGGCGATGTTGCGCGGTGGTCAGCGGAATAATCGCCACGGAATGGACGTTATATTGGCGCAACCGTTGCATGAACTGCGGGAAGCGCGTTTCCTGCTCCAAATCGTCGATCAAGTACGACTGCTGGTTCTGCCAGACCCACCCCGAAGGGGTGTCCTCGATGGGCACTTCACTCCCGGTGTGCTTCTCGACGGGAATGCGGCTTTCCAGGATGTGCAGGCGCATGACGTTCTTCGCGGCGTCGTGCAGAACCAAGGTGAGGAAGTCGAAATCGATTACGGAATGAAGACGCGCCGCAAGATCATGAAACAGCGCGGGGAGATCCCGCTGCTGCGCGATGGCCTCGCTCACTTCGAGCAGGGCTTCGAGCTGGCGCCGGGAGTGCTCGAGCGGCGAGGTCTGCGGCACTTCTGGCGGAGAAACAACGCGCTGCTCCATAAAAGGCAGGATACAACGAAAGACCGCTTTCAAAAAATGCTTAGGGTTTCGGTGTAGCCTTTGAAGCGGGCTGCGGTGTTGGCGTAGTCGCAGGAGACGGTGTTGGCGGGTGTTGGGCGGTTGGCGCGGTCGGGGATGCCGCGGGCGCCGCGGCGGGTTTCGGCTGGACGGAGAGCAACTCGACCTCAAACACCAGGGTGGAGTTCGGACCGATGGTGGGACCCGCTTGGCGCGGGCCATAAGCGAGGTCCGGAGGAATAAAGAGCTGCCATTTGGATCCCACCGGCATCAACAGCAGCGCTTCGCTCCATCCCTTGATGATTCCGCCAACGGGAAAACTCGCGGGCTGGCCGCGCTTGTAAGAGCTGTCGAATTCCGTGCCGTCGACGAGAGTGCCGCGATAGTTGACGGTGACGGTGTCAGCTGCCGTTGGCTTTGGCCCCGTGCCCTCCTGGAGAATCTTGTATTGCAGGCCGCTCGGGAGAGCGACCACGCCATCTTTGGCTTTGTTGGCGGCCAGGAACGCGTCGCCTTCTTTCTTGTTCGTCTCGGCAAGCTGCTGCATCTCTTGATCCTGCTTCTTGCGCAGATCGCTTTGCAGGGTACTCAGAGTCGACTGCGCTTCCTGATCAGTCATGAGCA
>Ga0126371_10004122_pt1 | contig 12784 bp, 9 predicted proteins | sample PanSoiMetaPlot_4_FD_110145 | JGI IMG/M metagenome (GOLD analysis project Ga0126371, IMG submission 110145) | Tropical forest soil microbial communities from Panama - MetaG Plot_4 | ecosystem: Environmental > Terrestrial > Soil > Tropical forest > Bulk soil | place: Panama | collected 2016-02-17
CACCGTCTGAACCGCCCCTGCCTCCGCCGCTGCCCGCGCGTCGCGACTTCGCGGACAAACACCGCGGCGGCGCGTGGAAAGTCGCGTATGCCGATTTCGTCACGGCCTTGATGGCGCTGTTTATCGTTCTCTGGATGATGAACAGCGGCACCAAGGTGAAGCAATCGGTCTCGGGCTACTTCCGCGATCCGCGAGGCTACACGCGGACGCTCGGCGCGGGTTCCGGCAGTTCTGGGGAAGGTCTGGCCGTGCATCGCGACAACGTGCGCAACGTCCAGGAACAGATCGAATCTGCCTTGCGCAAAATGCCGGAGTTCCGCACAATCCGCAACAACGTGCTGTTCAGCGTCACTGGCGAGGGGTTGCGCATCGACCTGCTCGAAACCGAACAGGGCTTGTTCTTCGCGACGGGCAATACGGCGCCTACGCCGTCGGGCGAACATCTCTTGGAGGTGCTGGCGGACGAACTGGGCAAGATGCCGAACCAGCTGGTGATTGAAGGGCATACCGACGCGCGGCCGTTTCGAAACTCCACGCTCTCGAGCCGCTATACGAACTGGGAACTGGCGGCGGACCGCGCTAATGCAGCCCGGCGCATCCTGCATACTTCCGGCGTGCACCCGGAGCAGGTGGTGGAAACGCGCGGATTCGCGGCACAACGGCTGCTCGATCCCAAGAACCCGGAGAGCCCGCGCAACCGGCGGATCTCGGTGGTTGTGAAGTTTCCAAATTCGGCCGCCGCGCCGCAATAAACCGACAACTAAAGCTTGAAGAGTTCGCGGAGGCGGCGGGTTTGCACGCGGCTGACCGGGATCTCAGTGTGCTTCTTGTCGTCCATGCGGAGCTGATAGCTCGACTTGAACCACGGCACCACCTCCTTGATCCGGTTGATGTTGACCAGGAAAGAGCGGTGCACACGCCAGAACATTTCACGGTCGAGGCTGGTCTGGAGATCCTCGATTGTGCGATAGTTCGATTGCCCTTCCAGGTTGGTGGTGACCAGGGTGATGAGGCCGCTGTCGATGGTGGCGTAGATGACGTCGTTGGCATCGACGATGAAATTTCGGTTGTTGGCGCGAACCAGGAGCTTGCTGCGCGGACTCTGGGCCGGCTTGGCCGTGGCGCCGTTGGCAGGTTGCGGTTCCGGCGCCCGGCGCTCCTGGATGGTGCGGCGCGCGCGCTCAATGGTCTCGGCCAGGCGCGACTTCTCGATGGGCTTGAGGAGGTAGTCGAGGGCTTCGAGGCGGAAGGCTTCGACGGCGTACTGGTCGTAGGCCGTCACGAAAATGAAACCGGGCGGGTCGATGCCCTTCTCGCGGAGGCGGCGGATCACACCCATCCCGTCGAGGCCGGGCATGTGGACGTCGAGGAAGGCCAGGTCGGGCTCGAGTTTCTGGATCAGGTCGATGGCTTCCAGGCCATTAGAGGCGGTGGCGACCACGTCGACTTCCGGGAAGTCTTTGAGTAAGTAAGAGATCTCATCACAGGCCAACTGCTCGTCATCGACCACAATGGTCGTGAGAGTGTTGGACGCGCGGTCTCGCATTGAAGCTGGTATTATATCATTATCATTTACATGGAGAAACGTTAATCTTGCCGCAGAACGAGAACGTCCGCATTGCGCCCGCCGATGGCAAGTTGGGGATTCTGATTCCCGGCATGGGAGCGGTGACCACCACATTTATCGCGGGGCTGGAAGCCATCAAGCGAGGCTTGGGCAAACCCATCGGATCGCTGACCCAGTTAGGAACGATCCGGCTGGGGAAACGAACCGAAGGCCGGAGCCCGGCGATCCGCGATTTCGTGCCGCTGGCCCGCGTGGAAGACATCGTCGTCGGGGGCTGGGACATTTTCGACGACAACCCCTACGAGGCGGCGGTGAAAGCCGGCGTGCTCGAGATGTCGCTGCTCGATCAGCTGAAGGAACCGCTGTCAGCCATCAAACCGATGAAGGCGGTGTTCGACCAGGAATTTGTAAAGCGGTTGAACGGCCCGAACGTCAAGCCTCCCGGGTCGAAGATGGACCATGCCGAAATGGTGATGGACGACATCCGGCGGTTCAAGGAATCGACCGGTGTTTCGCGCATGACGATGATCTGGTGCGCCTCGACCGAGGTATTTCGCAAGCCGGCGCCCGTGCACGCGACGCTGAAGGATTTCGAGTGCGGTCTGCAGAAGAGCGATCCGGAGATTTCGCCCAGCCAGATTTACGCGTATGCCGCTTTGAAATCGGGCGTGCCTTATGCCAATGGCGCGCCGCACATGACCACCGATACGCCGGCGCTGCTGGAACTGGCGCGCGAGCGCAACGTGCCGGTGGCGGGAAAAGATTTCAAGAGCGGGCAGACGTTCATGAAGACGCTGATCGCGCCCGGGTTGAAGTCGCGACTGCTCGGATTGAACGGGTGGTTTTCGACGAACATCCTGGGGAACCGAGACGGCGAAGTGCTGGACGACCCGGGCTCATTCCGGTCCAAGGAAGTGAGCAAGTCGTCGGCGCTGGAATATATTCTGCAAGGGCAGCTCTATCCTGATCTGTACCGGGACTTCTACCACAAAGTGCGGATTGAGTACTACCCGCCGCACGGGGACGCGAAGGAGGGGTGGGACAACATCGATATTTTCGGGTGGCTCGGCTACCCGATGCAGATCAAAATCAACTTCCTGTGCCGCGATTCGATTCTGGCGGCGCCGCTGGTTCTGGACATCGTACTGTTCATGGATCTGGCTCAGCGCGCGGGAATGCGCGGCATTCAGGAATGGCTGTCATTCTACTTTAAAGCTCCTATGCACGCGCCTGAACTTTACCCCGAGCACGACATATTCATTCAGTTGATGAAGTTGAAGAACACGTTGCGCTGGATGCGAGGGGAAAGCCTGATCACGCATTTGGGGCTGGAATATTACGACTAATAGCAGTATCTTTTGAAAGATGCCCTATGGCGGCTTTTTGCCGCGTTGGTGCGTCAAGTCTCTTAGGAGAGGTATGAAAGTACTGGTCATCGGGGGGACCTCGTTTATCGGACGGCCCCTGGTGGAAGAGTTGGTGAAGGGCGGCCACGACGTCGCGGTTCTGCATCGCAAATCGAAGCATGACCTGGGACGGCGTGTCGAGAACCTGATGGCCGACCGAAACGATGCCGAATCGCTGGGGCGTGTCCTGGCGGGGCGGCGGTTCGAAGCCGTCTACGACAACGTGTACGATTGGGAGCGCGGCACCTCGGCCGCGCAGGTGGAAGCGACAGTCCGCGCCGTGACAGGCGACTGGCTGAGCCGGTACATTTTCATGTCGAGCGTGGCGGCCTATGGCGACGGGCTGAACCACAAGGAAAGCGATCCGCTGGCGCCGGATTATCACGTCAATCCATATGTGCGGCACAAGGCCGGCTCCGAGCGGCTTTTGTTCCGGATGCACACGCAGAGCGGTCTGCCGGCGGTGACGTTCCGGCCGCCGTTCATTTATGGGCCGGGCAATCCGTTTTATCGCGAGCAGTTTTTCTGGGACCGGCTGCGGGCGGGCCGGCCGGTTGTGATACCGGGCGATGGCCACAGGCTGATGCAATTTGTGTTCGTGACGGACCTGGTACAGGCGATGGTGCGGGTGCTCGACGAGCCGCGCTCGGTGGGCGAAGCGTTTAACATCGGAGATCCGAAGCCCTGCACGCAGGCGGAACTGGTAGAGCGGCTGGCGAAAGCGGCGGGCGCGGACGCGACTTTGGTTCGAGTGCCGCGCGATGTGATCGCGCAGGCCGGCGGCAACGCCCTGGAAGAGCCGTATTATTTCGGAGAATACTTCGACCTTCCGCCGATCACCGAGAACATGGGCAAAGTGACCCGCATGCTGAAGGTGAAGATGACACCGTTCGAAGTGGGGCTCAAAGAGACCTATCGTTGGTACACGCGCAATCATAAGCCGCGCACGTCGGGCTTCGAGTTCGACGACCGCCTGCTGGCTCTGGCCAAAAGCGGCAGCCCCGCGAGCGTCTGACGGAAACCGCCAGAGCGTGGCGGTTTTGCTAAATTGGGGTGCTTGGCTCGCCGCTCGGCCGTTTTCGCTCCGCTGACCTCACTTTCCCTGATCACGATGGTCGCGTTGGGACTGCGGCTGGGATTTGCGTGGAATTACCAGCAGCAGTTTTCGCGGCAGGCTCTGCGCATCATTCCGTTTCTGTTTGAATCCGGAAACATCGCGCACTCGATCGCCACGGGCGGAGGTTTCGCGTCGCCGTTTCGTGTCGACACCGGGCCAACGGCGTGGACGACGCCGGTTTATCCGCTGCTTCTCGGCGGCGTGATGCGAGTGTTCGGGCCGTACACGTTTGCCTCGTACGTGGCGGCGGTGGTGTTGAATATTCTGTTTTCGGCGGCGGTTTGCGTGCCACTGTATTTGGCGGCGAAGCAGATCGGTGGTGTCAGGCTGGCGGCGGTGGCGACCTGGCTGTGGGCGGTGTTTCCGAATGCGATCCTGCTCACGTACGAGAGTCTGTGGGAGACGTCACTGTCGGCACTTTTGGGCGCCACGCTGCTGTGGGCCACGTTGCGCGTGGCAGAATCGCGGAACCGGCGCGCGTGGGTGGGGTACGGACTGCTGTGGGGGCTGGCCTTGATGACCAACGCGGTGCTGCTGTCGCTGCTGCCATTCCTGCTGTGGTGGGCGGTGCGGACCAAGAGCCAGATCTGGCTGGCTGCAACAGCCTTGGGCATCACGACGCTCTGCTGTGTGCCGTGGACGGTCCGCAATTATGCGGTCTTTCATGCCCTCGTACCGCTGCGATCGATTCTGGGCCTGCAATTGTGGGTGGGAAACAATCCTCAGGCGAAGGTGATCTGGCTCGGCGAACAACACCCGATTCACGACACAGCGGAGCGGAACCACTACGTCGAGATCGGCGAGATCGCCTACATGAGGGAAAAAGAGCGCGGCGCCATCCGGTACATGTGGGCGCACCCCCAGCACGAATGGGAACTGATTACGGGGCGGTTCGTCTCGTTCTGGGCGGGAGGGACGCCGGCGCCGGTGCGGGATTTCCGGCGAAGCCGGTCCCTTTGGTTTCGGTACGTGTTAATTTTCAACCTGGCGGTGGCGGTGGGTACGCTGGTCGGGATCGTCCAGATGGGTCACGCCCGGAGCGTGTATCTGATTCCAGTGGCAGCATTTCCGCTGATTCTGCCGTGGGCGTATTATCTGACCCTGGCGCTGCCGCGGTACCGCCACCCAATCGATCCAGTCCTGATGCTGCTGACTGGTGTGGCCGCCGCCGGAGGGCACACCTGTGCGCCCGATTCACGGGATTGACGCTGCAAATTCAGCGATTTAGAATAAAGAGCGTTAATAGAGTCGGTCCTGGAAGTGGTGAACTTATGACCGTATCGCGCCTTTCGATATTCGGCGGTTCCCTAGTGATCCTAGTGGGTGGTGTGGTCTTGCCGGCGGCGGATCAGAAGCCGGCCGTGGCTCCGGCCGCCCGCGAAACCGTGGCCAAGCCTCTCACGGAAAAAGAACGGAAGAAAAAAGAAGAGAAACTCCGCAAAGAGCTCGAAACGCCATACCGGAAATGGCTAAACGAAGATGTGTTCTACATCATCACCGATGAGGAGCGCACTGCGTTCAAACGCCTGCAGACCGACGAAGAGCGCGAGCAGTTCATCGAGCAGTTCTGGCTGCGCCGCGATCCCACGCCAGACACGGTGGAAAACGAGTTCAAGGAAGAGCACTACCGGCGCATTGCGTACGCCAACGAGCGTTTCGCCTCTGGAATTCCGGGGTGGAAGACGGACCGCGGACGCATCTACATCACGTTCGGGCCGCCGGATGAGCGCGACGAGCATCCTTCGGGCGGCACGTATGAGCGGCCTCCGGAAGAAGGCGGCGGCGAAACGACCACCTATCCGTTCGAAGACTGGCGCTACCGCTATATCGAAGGCATCGGCAACGACGTGCTTGTCGAGTTCGTCGATCCGACGATGACGGGCGAGTATCACATGACGATGGACCCGTCGGAGAAAGACGCGCTGGCGCGCGTTCCGGGCGCCGGCCTCAGCCTGCTGGAACAAATGGGCATGGCCAACAAGGCGGATCGGTTCAACAATACGGATGGCACCTTGCTGCCGGCGCCGATCGGCGGACCGACGGCCCGGATGAATCAGTTCGACCGGCTGGACACGTTCACGAAATTGCAGAAGCCGCCGGTGGTGAAGTTCAAGGACCTGGAAGCGGTGGTGAATTCGCGAGTGAGCTACAACATTCTGCCGATGAAAGTGCAGGCGGATTATTTCCCGGTGACCGAATCGTCGGTGCTGACGAACATCACGATCCAGTTTGACAACAAGGATCTGCAATTCCAGTCGAAGGACGGAGTGCAGAAAGCAGTCGTCAATATTCTGGGGCACGTGACGACGATGACGCGCCGCGTGGTGAACACATTCGAAGACACGGTGACAGCCGACACGCCGCCGGAGATGCTGCAGGCATACAGCAAAGGGCGGCAGTTGTATCAGAAGACCATTCCGCTGATGCCGGGGACATACCGGCTCAACGTGGTGGCCAAGGATGTGGTGGGCGGCAACCTGAACAATTACGAAGTGGCGCTGAATGTTCCGCGGCTGGACGAGGACAAACTGGCCGCCAGCACCGTGGTTCTGGCGGACGTGCTCGAAAAGGTGCCGACTAACAGTATCGGAGCCGGGCAATTCGTGATTGGGGATTCGAAGGTGCGGCCGCGCCTGGGAACTACCTTCAAGCGCGAAGAGAAGATGGGTATCTACTTTAGAGCCTATAACTTCGAGGCCGACGAGAAGACCCATAAACCAGCCGGCCAAGTGGAATACGAATTAACGAAGAACGGCGCGACGGACAAGATTTGGGATTTTACCGAAGATTTGAGCCAGATCAAGGGCTCGTCCGCCAGCCAGGTGACGGTTGAAAAGCTGATGCCGCTGAAGGACTTGGCTCCGGGGCAGTACACGCTGCATCTAAAGATAACCGACCAGAAGCGGAACCAGGTGCTGACACCTTCGGCCCAATTTACGGTAAATTAGGGGTTGGCAGGGGATAGCCTGCCGTTAGTGACTAGCGTCGATGTCTAGAGTTCGGACGCACAAAACGACGGGATTGCTGGTTGCAGCATTAGCGTGCTTCTTCGCGGTTCCGGCTGCGTTGCAGGCCGTGGAACCAGTCAAGCTCTCGGGCGCGATCACGGGGAAGGTCATGAACTCCACGGGCTCGCCGCAAATGGGCGCGAGCGTCATTTTATACAACCGGCAGGATCGGGTTTATGAAAGGGCGCTTACCGACGAGCGGGGAGAATTCAAATTCCTCGGCCTGTTTCCCGATGTCTATTCGCTGCGGATCGCGTTAGCCAGTTTCGTGCCGGCGATCAAGCGGAACATTCTGGTGCAGCCGGGGATGCGCAGCGTGATGGCGGTCAACCTGAATACGCTGTTCAGCTCGATTCAACTGGCGTACCCTCCGGTAGAGAACGGCTCGCTGATTACGGACGATTGGAAGTGGATGCTGCGCACGGCAAGTCCGACGCGCCCGGTGCTTCGGTTTAACGGTGATGCGCTGGCAAAAACGCCGCAGGAGAACTCGCGCGGGTCGGTCTTTTCGGATACGCGCGGCTTGCTGCAGCTTTCGGCCGGCGACGGCCCGCAAGCGACAGGCATCGGAAGCGAAGCGGACTTAGGAACGGCGTTTGCGCTAGCCACGTCGCTGTTCGGGAATAACATGCTCGAGGTGAGCGGCAACCTGGGCTACGGCTCGCAGAGCGGCATTCCAGTAGCAGCTTTCCGAACCAGCTACAGCCGCGACAGCAACGGCTCGGGTCCACAGATTTCGGTAACCATGCGCCAGATTCTGATGCAGCAGAGCGCCTCCCAAGCCGGGATACCGATGCTGCGATCGGTGTCAGCCAGCTTCGACGATCGTGCGCAGATTTCCGAGAATCTTTCGCTGCAATACGGGTTCACACTGGATTCGGTTTCGTTTGTGGAGCACCTGAACTCGTTCAGTCCCTATGCGCGTCTGGTTTATTCGCTGGGCAATCAGGGTGAGGTCACGCTGGCTTACACCTCGGGCAATGCGCGCCCGGATCTGGGCGGCGGCAATATCCAACAATCCGACTTGCAGCGCGATCTGAACACGCTGGGGCTGTTCCCGCGGATGTCGCTGATGGGCGGCAAGCCGAAGATGCAGCGCGGGGAAGATTACGAGTTGAGCTATTCGCGGAAGATGGGATCGCGAGTGGCGCAAGTGACGGCGTATCGCGAGTCCGTAACGAACGCGGCATTGAGCCTGGTCGCACCGGACAATGCGTTCGGAGGCGATCTGCTGCCCGACCTGTTCGGCAACAATGCCATCTTTGACGCCGGCAACTATCAAAGTACAGGATATACGGCCGCTCTGACGCAGAACGTGGGCGAGAACCTGAGTGCGACCATGATGTACGGGACAATGGGTTCGCTCACGGCAGAGAGGGGCACACTGGCGAGCGGCAGCGCCGACGAACTGCGGTCTCTGATCCGGTCGGGAAGACAACAAGCGGCTACCGCGCGCATTGCCGCGACCATTCCCACATCGGGAACGCAATTGATCGCGACGTACCAGTGGACGGCAGACCCGCGCGCGGTGATGCCAGGGTGGCTCTACTCGACCCAATCGTTGCGCCCTCTGCCGGGTTTCAATCTCTACGTGCGGCAACCGATCCCAGGCCTATCGGGGTTACCGTGGCGCGTGGAAGCGACGGCGGACCTGCGGAACCTGCTGGAGCAGGGATACCTGCCGCTCACATCGGTGAACGGGCAACCGGTGGTGCTGGTACAAATGCCCCGCAGTTTCCGCGGGGGATTGAGCTTCATTTTCTGAGCGCGTTTCGGCCGCGGGTCCGCTCTCTGGCTGGAGTGCCCCGGGGCCGGGTTCGGTATCGGGGCTGACGCAGAACCCGGCTAGGGTGGGCATTCTCTAAAGTTAAGTTCGACGAGTGCTGGGTCCCTGCCGGTATAATATCCAGATGGACGTGGCGAGCCCTGTCGCGCCCCCGCGATATCAATTCAAGGCGAAGCCGTACAGCAGCCACACGATGCTGCTGAAGCAGTTTCCGGCTGACGGCGAGGGGCGGCGTGTGCTTGATGTGGGCTGCGCCGACGGATATGTGGCGGAAATTCTAGCAGGCCGGGGCTTCGCCGTGACCGGGGTCGACTTCCCGAGCACCCGGCACAACGGTTCGTTCCGGTTTGTGGGGGGCGACCTGGATGGCGGCCTGCCTCGTTTGGATGAGGCTTACGACTACATCATTTGCGCCGACGTGCTGGAGCATTTGCGCGATCCGCTCGGCATGCTGCGCGAGTGCCGCCGGCATCTGGCGCCGGGCGGAGTGCTGATCGGTTCGCTGCCGAACAGCGGTCATGCCTACTTTCGCTGGAACGTGCTGATGGGCCGGTTCCCGCGCCACGACAAAGGGCTGTTCGACCGCACGCACCTGCAATTCTACATGAGGGATGGATGGGTGGATCTGCTGGCGCGCGCGGGGTTCCGCGTCGATAGTTTGGAGGTGTCCGGGGTGCCGGTTGGACTAGCCTTGCCACGCTGGGAGGGTTCGGCGTCGGTGCAGTTTCTGGAGTGGCTGTCGCACCGGCTGGCCTGCGTGTGGAAGACGCTGTTCGCGTATCAGTTCGTGGTGCGGGCGCTTCCGGAGCGTGAATCGTGAGCGCGACAAGCAAAGTTGTGGTGGTCATGCCGGCTTATAACGCGGCCAAGACCTTGCACATGACCTATGCCGACCTGCCGCGGGAGATGGTCGACCTGGTGATCCTGGTAGACGACGGCAGCAAAGACGAGACAGCGCGCATCGCGCGCGAATTGGGACTCGAGTTGTTTGTGCACAACCGCAACTACGGCTACGGCGCCAATCAAAAAACATGCTATCGCGAGGCGTTGCGTGCGGGCGCGGACATCGTGGTGATGGTGCACCCGGATTATCAGTATGACCCGCGATTGCTTCCGGAAATCGTGCGGCCGATACAGGAAGGCGATGCCGATGTTGTGCTCGGTTCGCGACTGATGGGCGCCCACCCGATGGAGCAAGGCATGCCGTGGTGGAAGTATTACGCCAACCGGTTTCTGACCGGCTTGGAGAATTGGGCCTTCGGTTTGAAGCTTTCCGAATATCACACCGGGTATCGGGCGTTCCGGCGGGAGGCGCTGGAATCGGTGAATTTGCAGATGAACTCCGACAAATTCATTTTCGATCAGGAGATTCTGGCGCAGATTGTGAGCCTGAATTTGCTGATCACGGAAGTGCCGGTGCCGACGCGCTATTTCGCGCAGGCTTCGTCGGCCAGTTTCCTGGCGAGCACGCGGTATGGGCTGTCGATTCTCTGGCTGCTGGCGCGGTACAAGCTGCATAGCAGCGGCATGCTGCGGCAGCGGCAGTTTGAGAGCCTGGAGCGCCGCTACAGCGGCGTAGCGCGAGCGAAGCGGCGAACGAGCTGAGTTTAAGGCATTGCGGAAAGAACCCGGCCGCGCGGGGATCCTGCTCGATGCGGTGCTTGTGTTCCTGCTCAGCGCGGTTCTCATCGCCCCTCTGTTCCGCATCGCCTACCTGGATCAGTGGGGATCGATTGAGAGCACGTTTATCGCGGACGCGCGGTTTCTGATTGAGCACTGGCCGCATCCGCAGTGGCAGCCGCTCTGGTATACGGGAACGCGGTTCGACTACATTTACCCGCCGGCTTTGCGCTACGGGACGGCAGTGATCGCCAAGGTCGCCGGCTATGAGCCGGCGAGGGCCTACCACGTCCTCGTCGCCTTCTTCTATTGTGTGGGGACGGCTGGTGTTTATCTCCTCGCCTTAGTGGGACTGCGATCGCGGCGGGTGGCCCTGTTGGGAGCCGCGGCGTATGCGTTGATGTCGCCGGCTTATCTGATCCTAGTCAGCCACCGCGCGGATTCCTTCCGGTTGGCTCCCCACCGCCTCGCCACGTTGGTACGGTGGGGGGAAGGGCCGCACATAGCGGCGCTGGCGATGTTGGTGCTGGCGCTGGCATTCGCCTGGCGCGCTTTGGCGGAGCGACGGAAGGCCGATGTCATCGTGGCGGCCCTCTTGTCGGCCGCCGTCGTTTCCACGAACTTCTACGGCGCCACTGCGCTCGCCGTGTTTTATCCGATTCTGGTATGGAGCTTCTGGATCACGCGCAGGGACCGGCGGATGGCTGCGCCGGCGATTCTGATTCCGCTGGCGGCGTATGGGCTTACCGCCTCTTGGCTGGTGCCGTCGTATTTCCGAATCACGGCGGAGAACATGAAGTATGTCGCATCATCGGGCAACGGCTGGTCGGCCGGTAGCGCCGTGGCGCTGGTTGCGGCGTACCTGACGCTGACGTGGCGGTTTGCCAACCAGCGAACCGAACGCACCTGGGCTGTGTTTCTCGCGGGGTGCGTTACTTTCTTTTCGCTGAACGTGGCCGGCAATTACTTCTTCAATTTCCGGATAACCGGCGAGCCGCACCGCTGGATTCCGGAACTCGACGTGGTTTACGTTTTGGGCGGTATCACGGTTCTGCGCTGGATGTGGAACCGTTCCGAACGCATTCCGCGAATCGCGGCGGCCGTGATTGTAGGAGCCGCGTTCTTCACGACCTTGGGATATGTCCGGCACGCGTGGCAGATGTTTCGCGCGGATCGAAATTATCAGAACCGGATCGAATATCAGATCTCGGAATGGGCCACGCAGAACATGCCCGACTCGCGCGTCCATACGTCGGGCTCCGTGCGGTTCTGGTTCGACGTATGGCACGATTTGCCTCAGATGACGGGAGGCTCGGACCAAGGCCTGATCAACGAGCGGACGATGGACGCGCAGTACGTCAACCGAAACGATCCGAACCCCGAGGCCTCCATTCTGTGGATGCAATGTCTGGGAGTGGATGCAGTCTACGTACCAGGGCGGGGCTCGCAGGAGGTCTACAAAGATGACAAGGCCCCCGAGAAGTTTGCGGGTGTGCTGGCAGAGACCTATAACAATCACCAGGGAGACGTGATTTATCGAGTGCCGAGGCGCTACCCGGTACGGGCGCGCGTGGTGGAGACGGCGCGCATTAACGCGCTGCGGCGGCCCCACGACTACAATTTGCTTGCAAGTTTGCGGGCCTATGCGGACGCCATCGAGAGAGGTCCGGATGCACGCGTTACCTTGACGCGTGAGGGTACGGATGCGATGCGGATGCGGGCCCGGCTTTCGGCCGGCCAGTCGATCGTGGTGCAAGAGAGCTACGATCCGGCCTGGCACGCCTGGTCCGGCAGGCAGTTGCTGCCTGTGCGCCGGGACGCGATGGGGTTCCTTCTGATCGATGCACCGCCGGGCGATCAGGAGATCCGGTTGGAGTTCGTCACGCCGCTGGAAAACCGGGTGGGCCGAGCGATCACAGTGCTGACCGCGGTGCTGTTGCTGTTGTGGTGGCTGCCCGGCTGGTGGCAGAATCGACAAACGGCAGAGATGGTCCGGAGTTCAATGTTAAACTGAACGTGACCGGGCGGTTAGCTCAGCTGTTAGAGCGCCTTAAGCCAGACTTGACCTTGTTCACGAAAACTCCCTCCCACCCCCATATCCCTAATTTTCAATCACCGGTAGGGGGGTACTTCTCGTGAATGCAGGCCTGCCAGGGTACGCTTTAAATCTGCATTCAGTTCCTTGGATGTGAGGCATATTTGCCTTGCCGTCTCAATGGCTTCGTGCGCCTCGGCAAAGACCCGATCACCAACACGCTTTAACTCTGCCAATGTGGGCTG
>Ga0126371_10004123_pt1 | contig 12784 bp, 6 predicted proteins | sample PanSoiMetaPlot_4_FD_110145 | JGI IMG/M metagenome (GOLD analysis project Ga0126371, IMG submission 110145) | Tropical forest soil microbial communities from Panama - MetaG Plot_4 | ecosystem: Environmental > Terrestrial > Soil > Tropical forest > Bulk soil | place: Panama | collected 2016-02-17
GAGATGTTCTATGCCGGCGCGCGCTTCGTCACCACCGGCCACAGCTATCGCACATTCGATTGGGCAAGCGCGCGCGGTCTGGTCGATGATCTGCTGGCGAGCTACGAGACGCCGTGAGGGAGATTTGCCATGCGCGTGCTGGTGATCGGATCGGGCGGCCGCGAGCACGCACTGTGCTGGTCGATCGCCGCGAGCCCGCTGCTGACCAAGCTCTGGTGTGCGCCAGTCAATCCCGGCATCGCCGCTGTCGCGGACTGCGTGCCGATCGGCGCGCTCGACTTTACGGCTCTGGTGGCCTTCGCGCGCGACAACGCGATCGACCTCGTCGTGCCGGGCCCGGAAGCGCCGCTGGTCGCCGGCGTCACCGATGCGATGGAGGCTGCGTCGATTCCCTGCATCGGTCCGTCGCGCGCGGCCGCACGGCTTGAAGGCAGCAAGGCGTTCACCAAGCAGATCTGCGACGCCGCGGGAATCCCCACCGCGCAATACGAACGCTTCGACGATGCGGACGCGGCGCGCGAGTTCGTGCGGCGGCGCGGAGCGCCGATCGTGGTGAAGGCCGACGGCCTCGCCGCCGGCAAGGGCGTCGTCGTCGCCAGGACGGAAGCCGAAGCGATCGCCGCGATCGATGCGATGATGGGCGCACGCGCCTTTGGCGATGCCGGCGCGTCGGTGGTGATCGAGGAATGCCTGCTCGGCCAGGAGGTATCGCTGTTCGCGCTGTGCGACGGCGAGACCGCGTTGCCACTCGGCGCCGCACAGGATCACAAGCGTGTCGGCGACGGCGACACCGGCCCCAACACCGGCGGCATGGGCGCCTATGCGCCGCCGCCGATGTTCCCACCCGCGTTGCAGGACGCCGCGATGGACGGCGTGATCCGGCCTGCGCTCGCCGAGCTCAAACGTCGCGGCACGCCGTTTCGTGGCTTCCTCTATGCCGGCCTGATGCTGACCGACCAAGGCGCCAAGCTGATCGAGTTCAACGTGCGCTTCGGCGATCCCGAGTGCCAGGCGCTGCTGCCGAAACTTAAGTCGGATCTGCTGCCCGCGTTGCAGGCCGCCTATGACGGCGAGCTGCGCAACTTCGATCTGCGCTGGCACGACGCGGCGTCGATCTGCGTGGTGATGGCGGCACGCGGCTATCCCGACGCGCCGGAACGCGGCAGCGAGATCCGCGGCCTCGATCGCGCCGCCGCGTTGCCGAACGTACTGGTGTTCCACGCCGGCACCGAGGCCGACGCATCCGGCCGCATCCGTGCGTCTGGCGGGCGTGTGCTCAACATCTGTGCCACCGGCGCGGACCTGCGCGTCGCGCACGACACGGCCTATGCGGCGATCGGCGCGATCGACTGGCCGGAAGGCTTCTGCCGCCACGACATCGGCTGGCGGGGACTGACGCGGTAAGACCCGGTTAACACATACCGGCGCAAGTATCGGTCTCCACCCGGAGGCCGAGGATGGCGAGAACCTTCAGCGCCAGCTACGCCAACATCACTCTCAGCAACCCGACCTACAACCCGATTTACATCACCGGCACGATCACCGGCACCCGGTCTGCGCTCGAAGGCACTGCATCAACGGCGTGGACGATTGCCAACAGCGGCCTGATCACCGGCGGCACGAGTGCGACGACAGCGGGTATCAGGCTCGACGCCGGTGGGCTCGTCATCAACCAGGCCGGCGGCACGATCAGCGGCCACGACGCCGTTGCGTTCTATGGTGGCGCGGGAACCATCATCGATGCCGGCAGCATCGGCGCTGCCGTCGCCTTCGCGTCCGGTTATACAAACACGCTCGTTGTGAATCCCGGCGCTCTCTTCGCGGCCAAGGTCGATGGCGGCAACACGCTTGGCGCCGCCGCAACAAGCACGCTGGAGCTCGCTTCCGGCGTGACTGCCGGCACGCTCACCGGCCTTGGCACGCAATATGTCAGGTTCGCCAGCATTGGCGTCGACAGCGGCGCGATATGGACGCTTGCATCAGCCGCACTCGGTGCCGGTTATGCAATCTACGATGCCGGCACACTGACCAACCAAGGCAGCCTCGGCTCGGCGGTGACGCTGGCGAGCGGTGTCATTTTCACCAATGCCGCCTCCGCGACGATGAACGCTGGCTCCTACGGCGCTTCGGTGTATGGCGCGCCTGGTGGTCCCGCGACCGTGATCAACGCTGGCACCATCCGCAACAGCGGCACGGCCGATGGCATCAAGCTGAACGATGGCGGCCACGTCACCAACCTGGCAGGCGGCACCATCAGCGGCTTCTATGCCGGCATCGGCATCTACAACGCGACCGGCACAATCATCAACACCGGGCGCATCACCGCGACAGGTACACGCAGCGACGGCGTGTTCCTGCAAAAAGGCGGCGTGGTGATCAACCAGGCGGGAGGCATCATCGCCGATGCGCTCGCATCGAACTACGGCGCGGTGGACGTTCCCGGCGCCAGCACGGTGATCAATGCCGGCACGATCAGCGGCATAAGCACGGCTGTCGAATTCTACACCGGTTATGCCGCCCGGCTCATCGTCGAACCTGGCGCGGTGTTCAACGGCCTTGTCGTTGGTGGAAACCTGAGCGGTGCCGCGTCCGCAAGCTACCTGGAGCTCGCGTCGGCAGCGACGCTGGGCACGCTTGCCGGGCTCGGCACGCAATTCGTCAACTTCAGGCGGGTCGCGCTCGACGCCGGCGCGTCCTGGTCACTGACCGGTGCAACCATCGTCACAGGACAGACGCTCACCGCACTCGCAGGCAGCACGCTCGCCGATGCTGGCGCATTGTATAACTACGGTGTCGTCGCGCTCGATCCGAGCACGCTGACTGTAGGCAGCCTGCTCGGCAGCGGTGTGGCGATGCTGGGAGCAGGCAGCACGCTCGATTTGCAGGCGACGCTTGCCTCGCTTGGCACCATCGCGTTCGCCGGCAGCGCCGAGCTGCTGCTTGCCACGCCAACTTTTGTTGCCGGCAGCATCCAGAGCTTCGCGGCCGGCGACACAATCGATCTTGCCGGTGTCGATCCGGCATCCGTCAGCTTCGCCAGCGGCCATCTTTATTTCGGCAGCAGCGGCAGCATGCTGCTGAACCTTGCAAGCGGTGGCACGCCGGTTGCCGCACCAGACGGCGCCGGCGGTGCGCTGGTCACGCTCTGCTTCCGCGAAGGCACGCGTATCGCGACCAATAAGGGCGCGGTCGCCGTCGAACACCTTGCAATTGGCAATTGCGTGCGAATATGGGGCGACCAGCAGCTACCAATCGTCTGGCTCGGCCATCGCCGCATCGACTGCACGCGTCACCCTAAGCCTCGTTTTGTCTGGCCGGTGCGCATCGCGCGCGACGCATTCGGTGATGGCGTTCCGCATCGCGATCTCTGGCTCTCGCCCGACCACGCCATCCTGGTCGATACCATGCTGATCCCTGTGAAGCATCTGACAAACGGCAAATCGATCGCGCAGGTGCCAGTTGGCGATGTGACCTACTGGCATGTCGAGCTGCCGCACCACACGGTCCTGCTGGCCGAAGGGCTGCCGGTCGAATCGTATCTTGATGCCGGCGACCGCGCCAACTTCGACAACGGCAGCGCGCCACTCCGCTTGCATCCCGACTTCGCCACGCGCGCCTGGGAAGCGCGTGGCTGCGCGCCCCTCCTGATCTCCGGACCGCCGCTTGAAGCCATTCGCACCCGCCTCCTCGATCGAGCACGGAACTTCGTGACCGATGCCGCGTAGTCGGGCTAAGTTACGGCATACAAACGTCGGCTGCGGGGAGAAATCGAGCAGATGGCGACAACCTACAGCGCCAGCTACAGCAACGTCACCCTCACCAACCCAACCTTAAACCCGGTCTATGTCACCGGCACTATCACCGGCACGGCGTCGGCCTTGCAGGGCGCATCCCCGACCGCATGGACCATCACCAACAGCGGCACCATTGCCGGCGGCACCAGCGCGTCAACCGCGGGTATCCAGTTGGCGGCCGGCGGTTCCGTCACCAATCAGGCGAGCGGCACGATCAGCGGCTATGCCGGCGTCGCCATCTACGGCGCGGCCGGCACCGTCACCAACGCCGGCACCATTGCAGCGAGCGCCGCCTATGCAGTGCGGCTCGCCGCCGGCTACGCCAACCTCGTCGTCGTCGATCCCGGCGCGGTGTTCACCGGCACCGTCAGCGGCGGCAACACGCTCGGCAGCACCAGCACCAGCACACTGGAGCTTGCGTCTGGCGCGTCCGCCGGCACACTGACCGGCTTCGGCGCGAAGTACATCGACTTCACCGCCCTCACCATCGATACGGGCGCTGACTGGACCCTGGCTGGCTACAACGTACTGAACACCGTGCAGTTGGTGGTGTCGGGCGCGACGACACTTGACGTCACCGGCACGTTGGTCGGTGCCGTGACATTGCAGAACGGCGCCTATCTCAGCGTCGCCGCCGGCGCGACGGTGAAGGGTAGCGGCGTCGGCGCGGCCTACGGTTACCCCGGCACCAACACGGTCGTGAATGCCGGCCTGATCGATCCCGGTTTTGCAGGTGTGTACCTGGGAGGGTCCGGCGGCGCGGTCACCAATCTCGCCAGCGGCACCATCATCGGGACCACCTATGGCGCGTTCGCGAATGGCGGCACCATCGTCAACTCCGGCTCCATCGGCGGGGGCAGCTCCGGTCTCCTGCTGCGCGAAGGCGCGTCGGCGTTCAATCACAGCAACGGCACCATCACCGGCGGTGTCAGAGGCGTGTATGGCCGCTTCACCCCTGGCACCCTCACCAATGCCGGCACGATCTCGGGCGGCACCGACGCGGTCCTTTTCGCGGCCGGCTACACCGGTCGGCTTGTCGTCGATCCTGGCGCGATGTTCATCGGCACCGTCAGCGGCGGCAACACCCTCGGCAGCACCATCATCAGCACGCTGGAGCTCGCATCCGGCGCCACGACCGGCACGCTGAACAGCTTCGGCTCGCAGTACATCGACTTCGCCCAGGTCACCATCGACCCCAGCGCGTCCTGGCTGGTGAACAGCAGCGACGTCGTCACCACCAGCTACACCATCATCGACGGCGGCACTCTGACCAACACCGGCAGCCTCGGTTCCGGCGTGACGATGGGCAACGCCGCCGTGCTGACCAACGTCGCCGGTGCGACGATATCGGCGCCGCTCGCGGTGTCGGGCGCCGTGGGCAATGTGGCGACCGTCATCAATGCCGGCTCGATCGCAAGCACCAGCACGGCCGCATATGGCGGCATTTTCCTCAACGGTGGCGGCTACGTCAGCAATGCCAGCGGCGGCACCATCACCGGCCCCAACGGCGTGTTCCTGAACGTCACCTCCAGCACGCTGGTGAACGCCGGCACGCTCGCCGGATCAGGCTTCGCAGGCGCATTCATCTACCAAGGCGTGGTGGCCAATCAGGCGGGCGGTGTGATCACTGGTCCAAGCATCGGCCTCGACGTCGGCTCCGCACCCGTGAGTGTGGTGAACTACGGCACCATTGCGGGGACCGGCGGCTCGGGCTTCGGCATCGACCTGACGCACGGTGGCACCATCGTCAATCAGAGCGGTGGCACGATCGCCAGCCCCTCCTTCGATGCGGTAACCATCGCCAGCGGCTTCGCCGTCATCGACAACGCCGGCACCATCCTCTCCGACAACGGCATCTTCCTGAGTGGCGCCGCCACGGGCATCTCGCTCACCAACCAAAGCGGCGGCGTCATCGCCAGCACGGTGGCTGATCTCAGTCTTAACGCCGGCAGCGACACTGTCGTCAATGCCGGGACGATGCTGAGCAGCTTCGTCAGTGCGATCGCCCCCGTCATCTACATGCACGGCGCCGGAACGCTCAGCAATCTCGCTGGCGCGGAAATACTGACCCACGCCAAGGCTGTCGTCGCCGGCCGCGGCAACATGACCATCGCCAACGCGGGCACCATCGCTGGCATCTACGCGGTGCAGTTCCGGGCGGGGTATGACGGCGATCGCCTGATCGCCGCTCCAGGCGCGGTGTTCAATGGCACCGTCGATGGCGGCAATGCGGCCGGGTCCACGCATGTGAGCATGCTGGAGCTCGCCTCCGGCGCCACGGCCGGCACGCTGGGCGGACTTGGCTCGAACTACCTGCATTTCGCGAACGTCGCCATCGACAGCGGCGCCACCTGGACTCTGACGAGCGCCTTTATCGGCGCCGGCTACGCGATCTACGACGGTGGCACACTGACCAATACAGGCAGCCTCGGCTCGGCTGTCACCCTCGGCGCGGGCGCGCAGCTTACCAATGCACCGGGCGCCATCGTCTATGCGAGCAGCGTCGCGGTGACCGGTGCCGCATCGAGCCAAGTCGTCAATGGCGGGACGATTGCAGGTGTCGGCGGCGTCGAGGTCGGCGCCGGCAGCACTGTCACCAACGCAGTTGGTGCGCTGATCACGGCCGGCGCGATGAATGGCGTCGAGATCATCGGCGGCGGCTCGCTGTTCAATGCCGGCAGCATCGGCAACGCCGGCAGCGACTTCTCGGCCATGTATTTCCACGGCAGCGGCACGCTGTACAACGCCGCCACCGGCACCATCACGTCCACCTATCACGACATCGACGTGTTCGGCGGCAGCGGCACCGTCGTTAACCTGGGCCTGCTCGCCAGCAGCAATACAGCCTATTCCGCCATCGCGCTCGACAACGGCGGCACCATCAGCAATGCGGCCGGCGGCACCATCCTCGCCGCCTATCATGACATCTACATCAAGGGCGGCGGCACCGTATTCAACGCCGGCATGATCGCCGCTACCGGTGCCCACACCATCTCCGTCGGTCTGCTCGCCGGCGCAGACAACCGCGTCATCATTGCTCCCGGTGCGTCGTTCATCGGCAAGATCGATGGCGGTAACACCCTCGGTGCGACCGCGACCAGCACGCTGGAGCTTGCCCCGGGCACATCTGCCGGCACGCTCGCGGGCTTCGGCGCCCAATACATCCACTTCGGCGGCATCAGCGTCGATGCCGGCGCATACTGGGTGCTGACAGCAGACACGATCGGCGCCGGCTATGCGATCGCCGATAGCGGTACGTTGACCAACACCGGCTCGCTCGGTTCGCCCGTGACGCTCGGTGCTGGTGCCAACCTCACCAATGCCGCGGGTGCGACGATTGCATCCACCGGACCTTATGGTGTGTACGTGCCGGCTGGCGGCAGCGTAACAAATGTCGGCGTCATCGCCGGGGCGAGCGATGCAGTAAAGTTCAGCCCTGGTGCGGGCGACCTGCTTGTCGTCGCCCCTGGCGCTGTATTCACCGGCAAGCTGGACGGCGGCAATGCGGTCACCTCCGGCGTCGCGAGCACGCTCGAGCTTCTGTCCGGCGCGTCGGCCGGCACGCTTGCCGGCCTCGGCACGCAAATCGTCAACTTCACCTCTATCGTCATCGATGCTGCCGCTGTCTGGACTCTAAGCTCCGCGACACTCGGCGCGGGTTATGCGATTTATGACCTGGGCACGCTGACCAACCAAGGCAGCCTCCAATCGTCTGTGCTCACACACGGCGGCTTGTTCAGTAATGCGGCCTCGTCTGTCGTTGACGTCCTCGGCGGACCCGCCGCGGTCTATGCCATCGTCAGTGCCGCAACCGTGACGAACGCGGGCACCATCAGCGACAATTCGACGAAGAGCGACGGTGTCAAGCTGGTGCAGGGGGGCTTCGTTACCAATCTCACCGGGGGCACTATCAGTGCTGCGTACAGCGCCATCGGAATTTATGGTAAGGCTGGCATAGTCAGCAACGCTGGGCTCATCGTCGGGGTGGGTATCAATTCCGACGCGGTTTTTCTTGGCGAAGGCCTGGTGATCAATCAGGCGGGCGGCATCATCTCCGACTCGTTCACCTCAATATACGGTGCGGTTGAGGCCAACGGAGTGGTCACAGTCGTCAACGCCGGCACGATCAGCGGTGCGACCTACGCCGTCTCGTTCTACAGCGGCCACGCCGATAAGGTAGTCGTCGATCCCGGCGCGGTGTTCATCGGCACCGTCACCGGCGGCAACATCATCGGCGCGACAGCAAGCAGCTATCTCGAGCTCGCGTCCGCCGCCACGACTGGCACGCTCGATGGCCTCGGCACGCAGTTCATCGACTTCGCGCAGGTCACGCTGGACGCTGGCGCATCCTGGTTGCTGAGCAACGCAACTGTCGCCGCCGGTGCCACGCTGACCGCGCTCGCCGGCAGTCAGTTGTCCGACGCCGGCACGCTCGCGAATTTCGGCGCCGTCGTGCTGGATCCAAGCACCGCCGTGATCGGCGGCCTGATCGGCAATGGCAGCGCGACGATTGCATCGGGCAGCACGCTCAATCTGCAAGCAGCGCTCGCGGTCGGCGGCACGATTGACTTCTCCGGCAGTGGCGAGCTGCTGCTCGGCACGCCGACATTGGTCGGGGGCCAGCTCGGCAACTTCGCCGTCGGCGATACCATCGACCTCGCCGGCATCGATCCGGCCTCGGTCGGCTACACCAGCGGCAATCTTACCTTCAGCGGCGGCAGCATCCTGCTCAATCTCGCGAGCGGCGGCACGCCGGTTGCCGCACCAGACGGCGCCGGCGGTGCGCTGGTCACGCTCTGCTTCCGCGAAGGCACGCGTATCGCGACGATGTCGGGGCAGATTGCGGTTGAGCATCTTGCAATCGGCAATCGTGTTCAGGCGCTGGGAGGATGGCAGCCAGCAACCTGGATCGGCCGCCGCCACATCGATTGCACACGCCACCCGAAACCGCACCTCGTCTGGCCGGTGCGTGTCATGCGCGGCGCATTCGGCGATGGCGTGCCGCATCGCGATCTCTGGCTCTCACCCGACCATGCGGTGTTCGTGAACGGCGCACTCATCCCGGTGAAGTACTTGGTCAATGGCGCGACCATCGCGCAGGTCCGGGTCGCCGACGTCACCTACTTTCACGTTGAGCTGCCGCGCCACAGCGTGCTGCTCGCCGAAGGCCTGCCGGTCGAGTCGTATCTGGAGACTGGCGACCGTGCGAATTTCGACAACGGTGGCGCACCGCTGCGTCTGCATCCGGACTTCGCCACCCGCACCTGGGAAGCGCGCGGCTGTGCGCCCATCGTCGTCTCCGGCCCCGCACTCGACGCGGCGCGCACCTTGCTCACTCCGCGCTCTGCGGCGTGAATGCCACCGAGGCGCCGGCGGCCATGTGCCGCAGCGCATAGCCTATCAGGGCGGTGGCCGCACCGAACACCGAGGCGAACAGCGCGATGACGAACAGGAACAGCAGCACGCGCTCACCGACCGCATGCAGTTGCTCCGCCTGACGCATCGTCACGCCGACCGCCTCGGAAACGCCGATCGCCGCGGCAAATCCGGATGACATCACCACGACGATGAAGCCGCGCACCAGGTTCGGGATGAACAGCATGGCCTGCTCGATCTCGCTCCGGCTCAGGCATTCGATCGCCTGGTGGCCGTTCTCCTCGATATAGGACGTCAGGTACACCGACTGCGCCAGCACGACGGCAACGAGCCCGGTGATCGGCGTGTCGAACAGGATCATGTTCCGCGGCAGCGCGTTCAGCGCGAAGAACATGATGGCGTAGGTCGGCGCCGCCTGCATCAGCCGAACGAACACGTGGATCGGCCGGCGTGCACCGGGAATGTTGTGCCGCAGCAGCGCCAGTGGCAGGCCAAGCATCAGGCCGATCGCCGTTGCGGCCGCGGCGATCTGGAGGTTCACCGCGAACCCGGCCATCAGTGCCGGCAGGAAGCTGCGCAACAGGTCGATCATGCCGTCCGCTCCACCCGCGCGGCGAGCCGCGTTCGCGCTGCATAAAGCAGCGTGATCACCAGCAGCACGAGCCCGGTGTAGAAAACGAGCAGAACCAGGTACACGGTCACGCGGTCGGACGAATACGAGGTGAGATCGGTCATCACATTCAGGAATTCCGGCACGCCGATCATGCCGGCGGCCGGACTGCCCTTCGCCGCGTTGATCAGGAACGCGATGAGCTGGATGCTGGCGAGAGACAGCGCTCGCCAATACGACTGTGGCGCGGTGGCATCCCGCTGGATCGCCTGATGCGCCTCATGGATCGCACGGCCGGCGTTGCAGCCGTTGTAGAAACCAAGCACGACCACCGCAGCGATCAGCGCGACGACGCCGGTGTAACGGGTGATACCGCCCGCCACGATGTAGCCGAAGAACATCAGCAGCGGCAGCGGCGTGGTCTGGCCGATCGCGGTCAGTGCCGCCACCGTGCGGCGGACCGGCGTGGATCCGAATCCCATCAACCGGCCGAACACCAGCGCGAACAGCGCCGTCGCGACCTGTGCGCCGACGATAAGTGCGAGCGAATAGCCGATCCCTTGCAGCAACAGGCTTGACGCGCCGCGCTCTTGCAGGAACGGCAGGCCGGCAGCCGCCTCGAGTCTGACAAGCAGCGATGCATCGCTGCTCACTTCATGCACGGCAACGACGGTGGTGTCGTTCACCTCGGACATCCTGACCGGCGGCGCGAGACAGTCCGGCCTGGGCGAGCCATCGGCGGCGATACAGGACATGCTCGACCACCGCTCCTGCTCGTTCCACAGGAACGTGGTGTCGATGCGGTTCGCCTGTGCCAGTTGCAGCAGCACGCCGTCGGCGTGCCAGGCGACGCTCAGCTCACTCAGCAGCGCCGCGAGTCTCTCGGCGTGCACGCGCGCCACCGCCATGCCCCACGGGGTTGGCGCGAAGCCGAACTTGATCGCGTATTTCGTCGACCATTGCGGGTCGGTCAGCAATGTCCCGAAGAACGTGTCGTCGTGCACGATGAGCGGACACTCGTTGAACGCCAGCGCATCGAGCAGTTGCTCCGGCTTGTCGAAGGTCAGCACGGCGATGCCATGCCTTGTGAACAGGATGTTGGAACCCGCTCCCACCGGCAGGCAGACGGTCTGCCCGGCGAGATCGCGCCAGCCCGCCACCGGGATCGCCTTCGCGCCGACCACCACGGTCCGCGACTGGTAGTAATGCGGGCGGATGAAGGTAACCTCGCGGTCGCGCTGCCCCAGGTGGCTCATTGTCGCGATGACCAGGTCGATGTCGCCGCTGGCCACCATCGGAATGCGGTTCTTGGGGTCCACCGCGACGGGTTGCAGGCGCACGCCAAGGAACCCGGCGATGCGCCGCGCCAGGTCAACCTCGAATCCCTGGAACTCGCCGCGCTCATTGCGCACCGAGAAGCCCGGATAGTATGTCCGCAGGCCGACCCGGATCGTGCCCCTGCACAAGACCTGCACGAGCACATCGGTCGCGTGCGCACACTCGCGCGCGGCGTCCTGCCGTGCTTCAGCAAGAATCCGGTCGGCCGCCGCAGCCGCGCGCGAGCCACTCTCCGGTTGCGCCTGCGCGGCGCCGCACACCAGCAGCACGCCGAGCACCATGGCGCCAAGGGCGCGCACGAGCCGCGTCATGGCGCGGTCAGGCAGCCCCCATGGGGCGGATTTCGAGGATCTGCAGGTCAACGAATTCGTACGGGCCAAGCCGTCTGATCGCGCTTCCCTCATGGCTCGCGCGCACGCCGGGTGCCAGCAGCGCCGACTTGACCGGATGCAGGATTGATGTCGTGGACAGCACCGGCCGCGCCGCAAGGCCGTTGGCATGCAGGATCGCCTCGGTTCGCGCCATGCCGACGAACACGTTGTGGGTGATCAGGGCGACGCCGGTATCGCGCAGATGGGCGCGCAGCCCGGCAAGAAACGGGTCGAGCAGCATGCGCCCATCGGCGCCGCCCATGCTCCAGAACGGCGAATGATGCGGATCGCTCGGTTCCGTGGCGGCGAAGTGCGGCAGGTTGGCGGTGACGATATCGAATCGCATGTCGCCGAGCGGTTCCCAGAGCGAGCCGCAGAACAGATGCGCCCGTTCCAGCATGCCGAGCTCGGCCAGAAGGTGCTCGGTGGCACGGACCGCATCGGGATCGACGTCCACACCGTAGAGCGACCGCACACCGATCATGCCGAGCGTGGCGAGCAGGACGCCGCTGCCAATGCCCATATCGAGACCGGCGTCCCGGCCGTAGCCGTCTGCGCGCAGACGCAGGGCGTGCATCAGCAGCCCTGTGTACTCGCTCGGCCGGAACGGATCAGTCGCAGAGATGGCCTCACTCGTCTCGGGCGGCCGGTCTGGCAACGGCGTATCCATCGCTGGTCCTGGCTGATCGGTTGGGGGATTGCGGAACCACAAGCCCGGCGAAACGATAGCACGGGGCCGATGAAAATATCAGCCATCGCCGACGGCCCGCCCGTATGTGCGGAAAGGGTGGAACTGCGGGCGCCGGTATGCACAGAATGAGCCGGATTCGTCACGGCGCGGTGCATCGGGGCAGAACATTGAAGTGGCTGGCAATTCTCGCTGTCGTCCTGGCACCGTGGGGGATCGCGGCGGCGCAGAATGCGCCCGCATCGCCGGTGGTGCGGATCGCGGTGCCCGAAGGTGCCAGGGCGATCTTCGAGCCCATGGTGGCGGCCATCACGGCGGGCGACACGGCGGGCGTGCCGCACGAGATGCAGTACGACACCCCGCTCGGCGTGCTGCGCGCGTTCTGCCAGGCCAGTGCCGGCTCGGGCCCCGTCGTGGTGCTGACATCGGTGCGGATGCCGCTGTCGCTCGCGCGCGAATGCCTCAAGAACGGCGTGGCGAACATCGCCGAGATCGAGCTTGCGCGTCGTGCCCTGGTGCTCGCGGTGCAGCGTGGCGGCGCGCTGACGCACCTGAGCCGCCATCAGGTGTATCTGGCCCTCGCGCGCGACGTGCCGGACCAGGATGA
>Ga0126371_10004124_pt1 | contig 12783 bp, 13 predicted proteins | sample PanSoiMetaPlot_4_FD_110145 | JGI IMG/M metagenome (GOLD analysis project Ga0126371, IMG submission 110145) | Tropical forest soil microbial communities from Panama - MetaG Plot_4 | ecosystem: Environmental > Terrestrial > Soil > Tropical forest > Bulk soil | place: Panama | collected 2016-02-17
TGATGTGCCAGATTTGATCGTTCAGGCTTTCCAGGTGCTGGATGTTCATGGTGGTCAGCACGGAGATGCCGGCATCCAGCAGCGCCATCACGTCTTCCCAGCGCTTGGCGCGCTCCGACCCGGGAACATTGGTGTGCGGGAACTCGTCCACCAGGCAGACCTCCGGCCGCCGCGCCAGGATCGCCTCCGTGTCCATCTCTTCGAAAGTGCAGTCCCGGTAGGCCAGCTTCTTTCTCCCGATGATCTCGAGGCCTTCGGTCTTGGCGATAGTGTCTTTGCGGCCGTGCGGCTCGAAATAGCCGATCACTAGATCGACGCCACGAGCCTTCAACGCCTGGCCCTCCTCCAGCATCTGGTAGGTTTTGCCTACGCCGGCGGCATAGCCCATGAAGATCTTCAGCTTCCCGCGCGGGGCTTGCTCCGCCATGCGCTAGTCCTCCGGAACAGTCCACTTCTCGCCGCAGCGGAATGTGCGGAAACGCTGGCCGGGGCGGTGACCGAGCATGTGCGCGACAAACGCGCTCTCCTGGTCTTCCGAGAACGTTCCGTAGTGCATCGGAATCACCCATGCCGCTCCGATATCTTCGGCAAGCAGCGCGGCTTCGCTAGGGGAAAAGTTGTTCCCTCCGATGGGCAGAAGAGCAACGTTCACATTGAAGGGACGAAGCCGGTCCGCGAGACCGTCATACATGGCGCAATCGCCCGCGTGATAGATAGTCCAGCGTCCGAAACGGATCAAATAGCCGAGATAAGGGTAGCCGGCGGATTGCGTCCAATCCAGCCGCGGATGAGCGGAAGGAACGGCGTAAATACGTCCGTAGAGGTTCTCTTTGAAATACTCGATGCGGAGGCCGTTGTCGGTTGGGGTTATGCGTTCATAGGGGACTCCGCTGGCGTGCGCGAGAGTGGCGCCGCTGCCGCGCGGGAGCACTAACTTCGCCTGCGGCGAGGAAGAGAGCATAGGAATCAGCGAGGAAGCGTCCAAATGCCCCGGATGGGCGTGCGTGGCGAGTATCATATCGGCGTGCCGCACTTGATCGCCGGAAAGGGGAGAAGCGCACAAACGCGGCTTCCCCGGCGGGTCCGAGAAGCAGGGGTCGATGTAGAAGGTGATGTTCGCGAACCGGACGACAAATCCGGCGTGGCCGATCCACCACAGCGCCGGAGTGGGCGTAATGGTCAGATCGATTTCGCGGATAAGGTCCGCGCCGCGGGTGACCGGCTGAAGCAAGTGTGAGTGTAACCTTTCGGGATTTTTGCGGTAACGAATCGTATGCTTCGTCACGCTATTCGTAGTTTAGCGAGAACGCCCGCCTTCACTGCGACCGTGATCGCGACGCTGGCGCTCGGCATTGGAGCCAACAGCGCGGTGTTTTCCGCGATCGACGCGGTGCTACTCAAACCGCTGCCGTTTCCGGACGGCGACCGGCTCATGCGTCTCCAGCAAGTGCATCCTAGGAATCCGAATACATTCGTCGCGCCGGTGAGGCTCACAGATTGGAGCCGGCTGAATTCCACGTTCCAGTCTATTAGCGGCTATTACACGCAGGACGATTCGGAAACTTCGGGCGACCTCCCGGAGAAGCTCAAGCGAGCGTTCGTTGCGCCGCGATTCCTGGAAATGTGGGGGATTGCACCCGCGCTAGGCCGCGATTTCCGGCGCGAGGAGGAGCGTTTCGGCGGACCGAACGCAGTGCTGATCAGCGAGCGCTTCTGGCGCCGGCGGTTCAATGCGGATCCGAGCGTCTTAGGGCGGCAGTTGCGCCTTTCTAGTTTCGCGTACTCCATTGTGGGCGTGCTCCCCGCGTCGTTCGCTTTCTCCGATCCCGACGTGGATCTTTGGTCTCCCAGTTCCATGGATGCACCCTTCGCGCAAGACCGGGCCGAGACCTGGTTCAGGGTGATTGGCCGGTTGAAGCCGGGTGTGGCGCTGGAGCGGGCTCGCGCCAATTTGAATACGGTACAAGCCAATCTGGGCTCGCAGTTTCCAAAAACCGACGGCGACCTCACAGTGGACGTTCAGCCGCTGAAGGAAGTCAGAATCGGGGGCATTCGAAGCTCGCTCTGGATTCTATTTGGCTCCGTTTCTCTGCTGCTCTTGATCGCCTGCGCCAACATCGCCGCGCTGCTTCTGGCCCGCGCTATGGGACGCCGACAGGAAATATCAGTCCGGTTCTCGCTTGGCGCCACGCGCCGGGCCGTGGTGAGAGTCGTGCTTGCCGAGGCGTTCGTGCTGGCGCTGGGCGGCGCGTTGCTGGGATTGGCGCTTGCCACAGCCGCGATCCGGGCCTTGCGAATATTGGCAGCAACTCTTCCACGCGTCTCCGAGATTAGCTTGGATTGGCGCGTGGCGCTGTATACGCTGGCCTGCTCTATCGCTGCGACGCTGCTCTGCGGCCTGCTGCCCGCGCTTAGAGCTACTGCTGAAGACGTCTCGGCTTCTTTGGCCTACTCCGGCCGCACCCAAGTTGCCGGACGGAGGCCGATACAATACGCGCTGGTTGGAATTCAGGTAGCTTTGGCGGTGACGCTGCTCGCTGGGGCAGGTCTACTGCTCCGCAGCTTTCAGGAATTGGGGCGAGTGTCACCGGGCTTTGAATACAGCCACGTGCTTACGCTTCAGATCAGCTCGTCCTGGGGCGAGACCGGCGATATGAAGGCTCTTGGCAAACGCACCGAGAGAATCCTCGATTCGCTGGCCGCGACGCCGGGAGTGGAAGGCGCGGCCATGATGGTGATGAGCTTGCCGGGAGTACCGGAGAAATATCCATTGGAAGTCCAGCTCGCCGAGGGCCGGGCCGACACCGAACCGAAAATGATCGCCGAATCGCGCGCCGTTTCCTCCAGTTATTTCGAAACTATGCGGATACCCCTGCTCTCGGGCGAGACTTGCCGCGCTGGAACAGGCGTTCCTAATGTGGTGGTGAACCGCGCGTTCGCGGACGCGTATTTGAGCGGCTCCGCGTTGGGCTTCCATTTGCGCTTCCGTCCGGGGGCGCCGCCCGCGGAGATTCGAGGCGTGGTGGGAGACGCACGGGAGCAAGGGATCAACCACGCACCCGTTCCTACCGTGTATAACTGCTACGAAATAGCTCAACCCGGCGCTAATTTTCTGCTCCGCACGCGCGCCGCGCCGGCGAGCATGGCCGAAACCGTCCGCCGCCGGATTCATGAAATCGAGCCGCTGCGCTCGGTGTTCGGAATTGTGCCGCTGGAGCAGCATTTCGACGACGCTTTCGCGGAGAACCGCTTTCGAACCATCCTGTTGACGTTTTTCGCCGTGACAGCGATTTCGCTGGCGTCCGTAGGTTTATATGGGATGCTCGGCTATCTGGCGGCGGCACGGAGAAGGGAAGTGGGGTTGCGGCTTGCGCTCGGGGCGATGCGAGGACAAATCCTCAACCGCTTCCTGCTGGAAGGACTGGGTGTTACCGCGGCCGGCTGCGCCGCCGGAATTGGTTTGGCATTGGCGTTTACGAGACTCCTTTCGGGAATGTTATACGGCGTAACGGCCTGGGATTCGTCGACGCTGGCAGGCGTTGTTGCCTTGGTGCTGGCTGTGGCGGCGCTGGCGTCATTGCTTCCGTCTCTGCGCGCCGCGCGAGTGGAGCCGATGCAGGTGCTCAGGGAGGAATAACCGCGCCTCACTCGCTAGGCGCGAAAACAAACGCATACGCTAGCAGCGCGGCGCCGACCAGCAGCGGAATCAAGCCTGCCAGATACACCGGCACGTCGGGCACAAGCGCCTGAAGAAAGACGACCACCCCAACGCCCACGGCGGCGCAAATCAGCCCGCCCAGCTTTAGCCCCTCGCGGGTCCGGCGCGCGCTCCGTCTCTCGTCTTCGCGCATCACGGCTAGCACGCCCTCCGCGTCCGAGCCCTTCATCTCGGCGATGCGCTTCAGCGTCTCGCCCTTGTAAAACTCTCTTGCCTGTGCGGGCGTCATGAACGCTCCCATCGGCGAGGGCGACTCTGGCGCCGGCTTCAGCGCTTCGTGGAGCGCCGAGAGCACCTGTTCCGGCGGCGCCTCTCGCATCTCCGCGATCTTCTTGATAGCCTCGCTCCTGTAATACGCTTCGCGCTCGCGGCGCTGGGCGTTCACCCACGCTCGCACGCCTAGATAAGAGAAGAACGCGATTGCGGCTACGCCCCATCCCAGGGCCATCGCTAGATTCTCATCCATGTGGTCCTCCTTTTACCGGGTCAGACCTACAGCGGCGTCAAAAGGTTGCGTTTTCTGATGAAGCCTGATCGGATGGAGAAAATGCAACCTTGCGCGGCCATGCCTGGTCTCACCGGGAGAGGAACACCCTTGAGCGCGGAGGCCGACCGAGCCGATGTCGAGAAGGTGCTGGCCGGCGATATTGATGCCTTCGAGAACATCGTCCGCAAGTGGCAGGGTCCGCTCGTCAACCTCGCCTACCGCTTTTGCCGCGACCGCAGCCGCGCCGAAGACATGGCTCAAGGTGCGTTCCTGCGAGCCTTTCGCGGGCTTCGTGGATGGCGCAAAGACGCGGCCTTTTCCACTTGGCTGTTCGCGCTCGCCACGAATCTTTATCGTTCCGAGATCCAGCGCATTCCTCCGCGAACGATACCGCTCGAGATGATCGCCGAGCCAGGCGACCCGCGCGCCCTCTTCTCCGGCGACGATGTCGAGATTCGAGACAGCGCCGTGCGGCGCGCCGTCTTGGCGCTTCCGGCGAGGTATCGCGACGCCTTGACGCTCTACTATTTTCATGAAAAGGACATTGCCCAGGCCGCTCAAAGCCTCGGCGTGGCGGAGGGGACCGTCAAAGCCAGACTGAACCGGGGGCGCGAGCTGCTGCGCACAAGGCTCCCGCGGCTGTTGGAGGATCTAAAGTTGAAGGAGGCGCAATGAAACAAGACGAAGTCGACCGCGTTCTTTCCGGCGAGCTGGGGATCGAGCCTTCGCCCGGTTTCGCGAGCCGAGTGATGTACGCCGTGCAACGCGAGGCCTCCGCACCGCCTCCGATTCCGTTTCCTTGGAAGCGAGCGATCCCGGGTCTGGTGGCTGGCGCGCTCGCGCTGATTGCCCTGATTGTGGCCATGGTGCAGAGCGCCGGTCGTGCTGCCTCGGATGCCTCAACTCAAGGGAGCGTCATGCAGACGCTGTTGCATGCAGTGGACATTGGGAGGATGTACGGTATCGGCTGGATCCTCTTGACTATTCTCGTTACCTTGGGGTGCGTAACGTTATCGATGCGTCTGACTGCAGGGACTCGGACGTTCTAGGCAGGACGACTGAAGAGGGCTATTCTTGGGCGGGCATTTGAACGTCGGCGTCACGCCACGCGCTGAGCTTTAGCCTGCGGCACACCCAGCAGAGACCTTCCGCGGAATTGGGGGCGCACTCGCCTCCACAAATCACACAAGCCTGCGGCTTCTTGAAGCGGTTCAGTTGAATCGAGCGCCGGGCCTGTTCCAGGATTACTTCGGGGACGACTGCGTTCGGGCTGGCCGATGTTTCCGGCAGGGGGCGTTTCCGTTTCACATTTCTACTATACAGCAAGGGAGCGCCGGGTCAAGACTGCGCCAGGCCATTTTGGGGTTGCAAAAACGTCGGCTACAATCGATGATTTCCTCCTTCTCATGTCAAAGACCGCATTTTTGTTTCCCGGGCAAGGCTCGCAGTTCGCTGGAATGGGCAAGAGCCTGGCCGAGGCTTTCCCGGAAGCCGCGCGCATTTTCGAGGCAGCGGATGAGGCCCTGGGCTTTCCGCTTTCGCGACTGTGTTTCGAAGGGCCTGAGGAACAGCTTAAGCTCACCGAGAACCAGCAGCCGGCGCTGCTCACGGTTTCTGCGGCGGCGCACGCCGTGCTTCGCGCCAGGGAGGTGCGCGCGGACTACGTAGCGGGCCACAGCCTCGGAGAATACTCGGCTCTGGTTGCGGCGAAGTCGCTGGATTTCGCGGACGCGGTGCGGCTGGTTCAGAAACGGGGCCGCTATATGCAGGAAGCCGTGCCTGCGGATGTGGGAGCGATGGCCGCTTTGCTGAAGCTGCCGGATGGCGCTCTCGATCGAATCCTGGCGGAAGCGGCGCAAGGCGAAGTGGTCGCCGCCGCCAATCTCAATTCGCCGGATCAGATCGTGATCGCAGGCCATGCCCGGGCGGTGAGCCGCGCGATGGAACTCGCGAAGGCCGCGGGCGCCCGGCGCGCGATTCCGATATCGGTGAGCGCGCCCTTTCACTGCCCGTTGATGGAGCCTGCGCAGGCGCGTCTGAAAGCCGATCTGGACGCAACGGAGTTCCGCGATCTGGAAACGCCTCTGATCAACAATTGGCAGGCACGCGAGATTCGAACCGGCGCGGAAGCGCGCGAGGGTTTGTACTGGCAGGTGCCCAATCCGGTGCGCTGGAGCGATTCGATCCGCGAGCTCGCCCGCCGCGGAGTGACGCGATTCATCGAAGTCGGCGCGAGAGGCGTGCTGACCGGTCTGCTGCGCAACATCGATCCGTCCTTCGAAGGAATGAAATTCGGCGAAGCGGCGGATTGGGAGAAGTTGAAATAAATGGACCAGCCGGCGCAACAACACCAGCTCAAACGCGAGCTTCGGCTTGTGGATCTGGCGTTAATGCAGGTCGGGCTGATCGTCGGGTTGTCCTGGACGGGATCGGTTGCGGTAGAGGGCTCGACTCACGTGTTCTTGTGGCTGGCCGGAATTCTGTTGTTCTATATGCCTCTAGGAGCGACCGTGATTGTGCTCAGCCGCGCCATTCCGATCGAAGGCGGGGCATATCAGTGGATCAAGACCGGGATTTCGCCTTTTGCGGGCTACATGGCCGCGTGGAATAGTTCCTTTTACTCGGTGGTCGTTTGGGGAACCGTGGGGCCTTCCGTGGTAAATAGTCTGGCTTATATCGCCGGACCGCGCGGAAGCTGGATGACGAACAGCACTCGCCTGATACTGGGCGCAGCGATCGTTTTCCTGTTGGTGGTTTTCGCGGTAAATGCGCGCGGGCTGCATTTGGGAAAGTGGATCATAGGGAGCGGGTCGGCCATGACCATCGCGCTGGGGGCTTTGATGCTGTATCTACTCGCTGCGAGATGGGCCAGCGGCGCTCCCTTCAGCCACAAGCCGTTTTCTGCCGCTTTGCCGGCCTGTTCCCTCCTGACGCTGAACGTGTTTACGAAAATATCGCTTGGCGCCTTGAGCGGATTCGATAACACAGCCGTGTTCGCCGGCGAATGCCGCGCGCCGGACCGGGATCTGCCCCGCTCAGTGATGCTGTCAGGGCCGCTGGTCGCCGCCATCTATATTTTGGGAACCGGCGCGCTGCTTGCCTACGTTCCGCCCGCCAAGCTCGATTTGGCCGCTCCGCTTCAGCAACTCATGCGAGCCGGATTCGGCAATTCGGGTTTCGGTGAGGTGCTAACGATCTTGACGGTTTGCGCCCTGCTATTGAACCTCGTCGCGGGGGCGGTGGCATTGGTGGGAGTGACGTCGCGCTTCCCGATGGTGATCGGCTGGGATGGCCTGCTTCCCGGTTGGTGGAGCGATCTGCATCCCAGATTCCGCACACCCGTGAAGGCGCTGGCCATGGTAACCACGGCTTGCATCGGGGTCGCATTGGTGAGTTCCCTCGGCGGCGCCGGAGGCCAGGAAATCTTCCAAATTGGCACGGGAAGCGGCATCGCCTGCTTGTGCATCTATTACGCCTTGCTATTTTCCGTGGTCCTGTTTGGCCGCTTTTCGGGCCCGATGCGTGTGGCGGCGCTTTGCGGGTTTCTGGTCTGCGCGGCAGCTCTGCCGTTTCAGATCGTGCCGCTCACCGGGGTTTCAGACCGTGGCGCCTTCGGCTTGAAAGTAGGCGGGCTAATCTGCGCGATCAACCTCACCGGTGCCTGGCTATACTGGCGCGGGGCCAAGCGGCTGGCCGGATCAAAGCATCTTCTGAATGTGAGCTAGAAACTCCGGGTCGGTCCAGTTTTGATTGCTGACGATCTTTTCGACCACCTTGCCAGAGGAATCGATGATGTAGGTCTCGGGGAATTCAAAAGTTCCATAGTGGCTGGCAATTGCAGCGTCCGGATCGCGCCAGGTGTCGAACGTGATATGGAAGCTTTCGAGAAACCGCTTATATTGCCGCTCGTTGACGTCGACGCTGACGCCCAAAACTACCACGCCTTTCGGGCCAAACTGCCGTTGGAAAGCGTTCAGCGACGGAACTTCCTCCACGCAGGGTGCGCACCAAGTGGCCCAGAAGTTCAGCACCAGCAGTTTGCCGCCGAAGTCGGAAGGCGTGATCTTGTGGCCCCGGTCGGTGAGAATGCTGAAGTCAGGCGCTTTGTCTCCCGCATTGACCACAGGCGGCTCAAGAGTTCCATAAACGACCCATACCAGCGCCACCGCCAGAACTGCCACTAGAGCGATCAGGATTCGATCTGTTTTCCAGCCCACGCTATTATTTTAGAGGATCGCGAAATTTCCCTGTAGCATCGAATAACTGGCCCTATGCGAATCACGAGAAAGGCCGAGTTCTCCGCGTCCCATGTCTGCGCCAATGCGGCGTGGAGCGCGGAAGAGAACCGCAAGGTATATGGTCTTAGCGCCAACCCCAATGGCCACGGACACAACTACGTATTGGAGGTTACCGTGGAAGGCGATCCCGATCCGGTGACGGGAATGGTGTTCGACCTGCGCGAGCTGAAGGAAATCCTGAACCAGGAAGTGGTCGAGCCGATGGATCACCGCTTCTTGAACTGCGAGGTCCCTCCTTTTGATCATGTCGTGCCGACCGCGGAGAACATTGCCGCGGAAATCTGGCGGCGGCTGGAGGAGCGTATCAGGCGAGAGCATCACGGCGTGCATCTTGCCAACGTGAGATTGTACGAGACGGCCGATTTGTATGTCGACGTGGGGGCTGAATCATGACGTTGACGCGCCGCTACCGTTTCGCCGCTTCGCATCGCTTGCACGCCGACCCGCTGAGCGAGGAGGAAAACCGCATATTGTACGGAAAGTGCAACAACCCCTACGGGCACGGCCACGACTACGTCCTCGAAGTAACAGTGGAAGGCGTGCCCGACAGCTCCGGTCAGATCGCCGATCGCGCTTCTCTGGATGAAATGGTTCGTGGCCAGGTTCTATCGCGCCTGGATCACATGAATTTGAATCAGGATGTACGCGAATTCAGGACGCTGGTTCCGACGACCGAGAATCTCGCGTCTCTTATTGAGAAGATGCTGCTGGAACATTGGAATCTGCCGGCTCGGCTGGCGCGCTTGCGCATTTCGGAGACAGAGCGAAACGCGTTTGAATTGGAGATCGCCCGATGAGCAAGGCGGTAGTGAAAGTAATGCCAACTCAGGCGATGTCGGTCGCCGCGAGTCTGAAAGAGGTTTTGAGGCTGCTCGGCGAAGATCCCGAGCGCGAAGGGCTGGCTCATACGCCGGAGCGCTGGGAAAAGGCGATGCGCTTCCTGACGCGCGGCTACGGCGAGAGCCTTGAAAAGATCGTCAATGGCGCGATCTACAGCGTCCAGTGCGACGAAATGGTAATAGTGAAGGACATTGAATTCTTCAGCATGTGCGAGCATCACCTGCTGCCGTTTTTCGGTAAGATTCACGTCGCCTACCTGCCCAAGGACAAGGTGATCGGCCTGAGCAAGATTCCGCGCATTGTCGACATGTTCGCCCGGCGCCTGCAGCTACAGGAGCGGCTGACGCAGCAGGTTGCGGAAGCCGTGCAGGCTGCGATTTCCCCGCGCGGCGTGGCCGTGATGGCCGAGGCGCGCCACTTCTGCATGATGATGCGGGGAGTGGAGAAGCAGCATTCGGGGACCATCACCAGCACCACCCTGGGCGCGTTCCGCGCGAATAAGGCCACGCGCGACGAGTTCCTGTCGCTAGTCGGAAGGCCGGTTTAAGCGCCTCGGAGCGGATTCGGGAACCCGTCCGCATCCTCCTCGGTCGAGCGGTGCAGGCATTGGAAGTCCTTCTCGATCAGGATACGTGGAGTCGAAGAGGAATTCTCCATGCCGGTTTGGTCCGGAGACAGCCAGATGCGCGCCATTGGCTTGGGTACAAAGCACAGCCACGCGGCCGTCATTTAGCGTTGCCGAGAGTTCCGTGACGTCGGCCGCCGCGATCGAATAAATCAGCGAACGGCCGCCCGGAAACGGAACGGTGCTTTCCACGCGCCCGGCCCTTTCAAATTGCGCGACTTCGGATTGGCTCAAGCGCAGCCGCAGGGAATCGTCATACAAGCGGAGTTTCATGAATCTCGATGCACAGTGTCGGGTGAAAACGCGGGGAGACAAATAGCGACGTATTCAGCGCCATTCGGCGTGGAGTAACGCACCCATTCGCCCTTTTGCGCCAGCACTGCTTGGCCGGCGGCCACCTCCAGAGCGCCGCCAGTGTGCTCCACACGCACCGTTCCTTTCAGCACCACGGTGAATTCATCGAACTCGGGTTTTTGCCCGGGCTCGGACCAGCCGGCCGGGCTCCGCATATGAGCGACGCTCACTTGGGAATCGCCGGTGTTCACACGTCCGATATATTCATCGATTACTTTGTTGCCCGGGACGGGGATGCGCTTGGGCGCGTCTATCAGTTTCGGCATATTCTATTGGTACCGCAGAGCCTCGGCCGGAGCGATGCGCGTGGCGTTCCACGCCGGATACAGCGTGGCGATCAGGCTAATGGCCATGGCCCCCGCCGCGATCCAGAGTCCATCCACCCACCGCGAATCAAACGGCACATAGGATAGCGCGTACACTTCTCCATTCAGCTTGAGCCAACGGTACTTATCGGCGAAATGGCAGAGTGCGTATCCGAGCGCCAGCCCAATTGTGGTTCCTGAAGCGCCAATCAGCGCGCCCTCGTACACGAAGATGCGGCGGATCTGCTGGAGGCGCGCGCCCATCGACATAAGAATCGCGACATCGCGGTGCTTTTCCATCACCATCATCACTAAGGCGATCAGAATGTTTAACGCAGCCACGGCCTGAATTAATCCGATCGTGATGACAGTGACGATGCGCTCCATCTTCAGCGCGTCAAAGAGAGCGCGATACTGCTCCTGCCAGGTGATAGCGGCGAGCTTCGGCCCCGCCGCGGCGTCGGCCTCGTGGGCGACGGTCCTCACGTTATTAAAAACATCGTCCACCTGAAGCTCGATGGCATTGACGACGTCGCCGACGCCGAAAACTCTCTGAGCATCTTCGATTCGCATGTAGGCCCAGTGCAGGTCCGTGTCATAGAAGCCGGATTCGAAGATACCGGCCACCCGGAGCTTTTCGACGCTTGGCTCTGGGCCGAAGGGCGTGAGTTTGCCGTCGGGAATGATGAGCCGGACCTCCTTGCCCTGCACCGCGCCGATGTCTTCGGCCAGGCGCGCTCCGATTATGATTCCCGGAAGCTCGCCGGGCGCCGCCGCCATATTGTCGATGGATCCGGATTTGAGCCGCTGGAGCACCTGCGGCGCCGGCGCGCCCGCCCCCAGCGGAACCCCTTTGACTTGGACGCCGTCACTACGCACCAGGCTGACCAGACCCTCTTCATATAACCCGGGCATGGCTGACTTCACATGTCGCAGCCGCGATAGCTTGCGGGAGATGTCCTCCCAGTTATCGATTCCGCCACTGGGCTCCTTCTCGAGCACGGAGACCGGGGCGGTGGTCGCCGACAACAGGTCGTGCTCGAAGGCGCGCCGGAAGCCGTTCTGAATAGCCACGGCGATCACCAACGCGGTGACGCCGGCAATCACGCCAATCACCGAGATGAGGGTGATCACGGAGATAACGACTTGCTTCCGTTTGGCACGGAGATAGCGATGGGCAACAAACAACTCAAACATTTAATTTCTCGCAAAGGCGCAAAGCAGCGGAGCCTCAACCAAGCGCCGGGCAAAGCCCGGCGGCAGGCTGAAAGCCAGGCCCCACCGAAATCGTCCCAGCAGGCAATGATTCTCAGGCGTAGTATTGCAAAGCACGCAAAGGCCTTACTTCAATTTTCGCGCAATCCCGATTTCTCCTTCGGGCCGGAGGAGCGGGAACAGTATAACGTCGCGGATGGACTTGGAATCGGTGAGCAACATCACTAGACGGTCGATGCCGATGCCTTCGCCGCCGGTGGGAGGCATTCCAAAACACATAGCGCGAAGGTAATCTTCGTCCATGCGATGCGCCTCTTGGTCACCCGCAGCGGCGAGGGCGAGCTGCATCTCGAAGCGGCGGCATTGCTCTTTGGGGTCGTTTAGCTCGGTGTAGGCGTTGCCCAGCTCAATGCCCCCGGCGTAGATTTCAAACCGTTCGACGAACGCCGGATCTTCGGGCTTGTTCTTGGACAGCGGAGAGACTTCGACCGGATAGTCGTAAATGATTGTTGGTTGGATCAGCGTAGGCTCAACTTCGGCCTCGAACTTCGCCATCAGGGCGTGCCCTTTCAGGTTTTGGTCTCCGACCGCTTCCTGCATTGACATGCGGCGGATGCCGCCGAAGTCGATCTGATTCCCCAGGTAGGTAATGATCGTGGATCCAGTTACGTCGATAGCAGTCTGCCTCAGCAGTTCTTCCGTAAGATCCATCAAGCCGCGGTAATCCGTGTAAGCCTGATAGAACTCCAGCATCGTGAATTCGGGATTGTGGCGGGTAGAGATGCCCTCGTTGCGGAAATTGCGATTGATTTCGTATACGCGCTCCATGCCGCCGACGATCAACCGTTTCAGATAGAGTTCCGGGGCGATGCGGAGATACAGGTCCATGTCGAGCGTGTTGTGATGAGTGATGAATGGCTTCGCGGCCGCGCCACCGTACA
>Ga0126371_10004125_pt1 | contig 12782 bp, 6 predicted proteins | sample PanSoiMetaPlot_4_FD_110145 | JGI IMG/M metagenome (GOLD analysis project Ga0126371, IMG submission 110145) | Tropical forest soil microbial communities from Panama - MetaG Plot_4 | ecosystem: Environmental > Terrestrial > Soil > Tropical forest > Bulk soil | place: Panama | collected 2016-02-17
TCTCCTCATAAACTTTGATCCCACCTTCGTCGATTCCGCTACCGGCCTGAAGGGCCGAATTGTTGTTCCATCTGACAAGACCCTTCCATTCTTAGACGCCCGATTGACCAATTTCGTGCCAGTCGTCACTGCCGGCCAGTCAGGGCTTGGCATCGGCCGAGGTCTGATACGAGGCGACAAGAATAACGTGGCTCCGCGTGTCGGCGTTGCCCTGCGTTTAGGGGACAAATCCGTAGTACGAGGCGGATACGGAATTTACTTCCCAACGTCGGCTGCCCAGGGGATGCGCGATCCGCTAGAAACCAACGGCTTCAATCAATCGCTCAGGAAGAACAACGACCCAACCCAGCCATTGCAACCATGGCCGACTCCTATGACCGGCGGGCTTGCCGCACACGCTGGGGGCCAGCCATCGATCAATGCCGTGCCTTTTGGACTTAACCAACCGCTCATTCAACAGTACAACGCCACGTTTGAACGCGATCTAGGGCTGAAAACTTCTGTCCGTTTTTCTTACCTGGGATCGACCGCGCATGGACTGATTGTGGGCAGGGACCTGAACCAAATCCGTCCCAGTGACGTGGGATGGGGTACTACTCTGGCTGACCCCGACACGGGAATCGGAGATGGAATCAACCCTTGCGATCCCACAGTTGGCAACTGCGGGGCATCGCTTGCAGACTACGCAAAGATCCCTTTTTCTCAGCTGGGAGATTTTCTGATGACCTTTGGAAACTTAGGTCATAGCCAGTCAAATGCCTTCCAGACCGAGGTCGACCGTCGTTACAACCATGGGCTGATGTTCAGTGCGTCTTACACCTACCTCGACCAGAAATCCACTGGCTTGGATCAAGGCAACTCCAGCCTTGGCGGCGCGACCTACAATCAATTCCAACCTAATCTTGACTACGGCGAGGATGCATGGCTATCACGCCATCGATTCGTTTTTTACGGGCTCTATGATTTGCCCGTCGGACGGGGCAGGAAATTCGGAAATTCGTTTTCTCGCGTTGCCGACGCGATCCTTGGCGGCTGGCAGACGAGCTTTCAGATGTTCGCCAAAAGCGGCACCGGCTTTACGCCGTTTTATACCTGCAACAGCGACTGCTTTAACAGCAACAATGCAGTATTCCCCGGAAACACTGCCGTAGGGTCGCTCGATGCCGTCGGAGACTTCAGCGGTTCCTGCTGCAGGCCTCTGGTCGTAGGCGACTTCAAGAAACGCGGTCCAAATCAAGCACCGGACCAAATGTTTAATCCCGACGCATTTGCTCCCCCACCCGTAGGCGCTGATTTCTTTGACAATCCACAGGTCGCGAAACGCAACATCTTGTGGGGACCCGGTGCCTGGGGAGTGAATTTGGGTGTGCACAAAGACTTTAAATTCGGGGAGCGCGTGATCGCCAATCTTGGGGCTGACGTCAATAACATTTTCAACCATCCGTTGCGTATGCCAAATGCTGATTTCGGCGGCGGCGGCGGCACCTTCGCCTGGCTGGGCGACCTCACAGTCCACGTTTCTCCACAAAACCCGGTTGCTAACGGTCCAAACTCCGTAGCATATCCGTTGGCACCGTTTGATCCGGCTGAAACCATAGCGAACCAAAATCCGGATTTCGGAAAAGCATCCTCTACCTTCTCACAGGAGGGCGTCGACAGCCGCCGCACTATCCGTTTGCGTCTTCGGATCACGTTCTAGAAACCAGTTGGCTACGATGCGACTGCCCGCGAGTGAATGAGAGCTACGCGGGCCGTCGATTCAATCCGAGAGAGTTATGAAAGTCAGAATCCTAATCGGAATTACCGTCGGCTTGTTTCTGTGTTCTGCAACTGCCTCGGCCGAGCGGCCAGGAAATTTTCGAGTGATCGGTCCGGGCGGTGGCGGCGCAATGTTCAACCCAACCATCAGCCCACATGACGTGAATACAGTGCTCGTTTCCTGCGACATGACGGGCTCCTACGTTACTCATGATGGCGGCCAGACGTGGCGAATGTTCAATCTGCGCGGCGTCGTGAATTTCTTTGTGTTCGATCCAAAGGATCCGAAGACCATGTATGCGCACGCCACCGGGCTTTGGCGCAGCAGGGATGGCGGAGAAACATGGAACCTCGTGGCTCCGGAGCCTTCGAGTGTGCGTGGCGTGAAGATGAACTCTGACCACGCGGATGAGACGCTGCTTGCCTCCTCGGATCCACTGGGCCAAATTTACGCGATGACAATCGATCCCGCGGATTCTGGTGTTCTGTACGTTGCTGCGGGGAATCGTGAGAGTCCGAGCCTCTTCGTTTCGCGGGATTCAGGGAAGTCCTGGCAGAAGCAAGCGGAATTGACATCGGGTGTGCGCCGGATATGGCTGGATCCGCACTCTCCGCTCGGCGCACGCCGGCTTTTTGCAGGCGGCTTGAAGGCGCTATCCGTGGTAACAGGCTCCGGAGTAAAGACCTTATCTTTCCCGTCTCCTGCGACAGATCTTGCTGTCGGATTTGGCTCCGCTGCGCAACCAGTGGTTTACCTGGCATCAGATCAGGGAGCGTTTGTTTCTACGGACGGCGGTGAACACTGGCATGAATGTGTTCTTACCGGGAGCGGTGCCAAAGTTCGGGCGATCGCGACCAGTCTTCACCATCCCGAAACTGCTTATCTTTCTTATAGTGATCTCACACTCGATGGAAAGACCTGGCTTGGAGTAGCGAAGACCGAAAATTCAGGTGCCGACTGGAAATTGGTTTGGAGAGAGTCGTCAGACGCTGCGAGCAATGTGCATGATGATTGGATTACTGCGCGCTTCGGGATCACCTGGGGCGAGAATCCTTTAAATATGACAGTTGCCGACCAGGATCCCAACCTTGCGTACGGGACCGATCTCGGCCGAACGATGCGCACTAGCGATGGTGGCGCCACCTGGAAAGGGATGTACTCGCGAAAGGTGAACGAGAAAGGATGGACGACGGTCGGTCTGGATGTCACCACTACCTACGGAGTGCATTTTGACCCATTTGATTTGACGCGCATCTTTATTACCTATACGGATATCGGAGCATTCCGGAGTGAGGACGGGGGAGCCTCTTGGACGAGCGCCACGATGGGAGTTCCGGAGGAGTGGACGAACACCACTTACTGGATTGTGTTCGACCCGAAAGTGAAGGGCCGCGCATGGAGCGTGAACAGTGGCACGCACGATCTGCCCAGACCCAAGATGTGGAGGCATACGGCGGTCTCGACTTATAAAGGAGGCGTTTGCCGCAGCGATGACGGCGGCAAGACCTGGTTGAAATCGAATGCGGGGATGAACGAGACCGCAGCCACGCACATCCTGCTCGATCCGACGAGCCCGATTGATGCACGGGTCCTCTATGTTACAGGTTTTGGACGCGGTGTTTACAAGAGCGTGGACGGTGGACGAACGTGGAGCCTGAAAAATCAGGGCATCACACAATCCGAGCCATTCGCCTGGCGCTTAGCCCGTAGCCCGAACGGCACTCTCTATGTGCTTCTGGCGCGACGTTCGGAAGACGGAAGTATTGGCAACGCCGGAGATGGCGCCCTCTATCGCTCGACGGATGGTGCCGAACATTGGGAGCCAGTCGCTCTTCCTACTGGGGTCAATGCTCCGAACGGTCTGGCGGTCGATCCAGAGTCTTCTGAGCGACTCTATCTTGCAACGTGGGCTCGCGCTGTTGGGCAGCATGGCGAAGGTGGTGGAATCTACCTGTCGGAAAATGGCGGCAAGGACTGGCGGACGGTACTCGATCAAGACCAGCACGTCTATGACGTGAGTGTCGATCCGGTTGATCCCAAAAGTTTGTACGCGGCCGGTTTTGAATCGTCGGTCTGGAAGTCCGCTGACCGGGGGCTGCATTGGTCACGGATTCCGGGCTTCAATTTCAAATGGGCGCACCGCGTGATTCCAGACCCGCAAGGCCATAATCAAATTTATGTGACCACGTTTGGAGGCAGTGTGTGGCACGGTTCTGTAAATGGCAAGAACGAACCTCTCGACATCGCCACGCCCACGCTGCAACCGGGGCAATGAACATGGAAGAGGAGAAGCGCGGTTCGATAAACCGTCGCGAGTGGCTTTGCCGGGCAGGACTGATCGCGGGAGCGTCGCAATTATCCCTGCCCAGTGCGATGGCACAAGCAGAGAGCCCTGCAGCGCCGAAACCTCTGGACCTCTCACAATATGAGCCCAAGAGCATGCTGCGCGTGCGAGAGTCCCACGTCGACCGCGCGAAATTTTCTCTGATTGACATCCATACGCACATCTCTGTTTCGACCAAGTCACAAGCGGGTGTGGAACTTGCTCCTGACCGGCAATACCTGGGGACTCCGCAAGAACTGCTGGGTGTGATGGAGCGTAAGAACATTCGTGCCATGGTGAACCTCACCGGGGGATATGAAAAAGGACTTGCCGAAACCGTCGTGAAATATGACCGTGCATTTCCCGGCCGGTTCTATACCTTCGCCGAGCCTTCGTATTCGCGTTTCAAAGAAACTGAATATGCGAAATTGCAGGCTCAGGCGATCGAACAGGCGCACCGGGACGGAGCACGAGGTCTTAAGATTCTAAAAACGCTCGGCCTGTATTTGCGCGAGAACATCACTTCAGGAACTCTCGTCAAGATCGATGATTCGCGTTTTGATCCCATGTGGGATGCGTGCGGACAACGCAACCTGCCCGTCGCGATTCACGTTTCCGACCCGATTGCGTTTTTCACCCCTACAGACCGGTTCAACGAGCGCTACGAGGAACTGAATAACCACCCCGACTGGTCATTCTATGGGGGCGATTTCCCCAGCAATGACGAGTTGCTGGCTGCCCGCAACCGAGTCATGGCCAGGCACCCCAAGACGCAATTCATCGTGCTGCATGTTGGAAATTTCGCCGAGGATTTGCAAAACGTATCCGACAACCTGGACCGCTTCCCGAATATGTTCGTCGATATTGCCGCACGGATCGGCGAGCTCGGACGGCAGCCGAGAACAGCTCGCAAATTCTTCGACAAGCATCAGGATCGCATTCTCTTCGGGACCGATGCGACTCCGCACGGCGACGATTACCCTCAGCAAGTATTCAACAACAAGCTGTACGAAATCTATTTTCGATTTCTGGAATCGGACGACGAATATTTCGATTACGCACCGGCAAAGATCCCGCCACAGGGGCGTTGGAAAATCTATGGTATCAATCTGCCGGATTCGATCTTGAGCAAGGTCTATTACGAGAACGCGGCGCGGGTGTTGCGAATCTAAGTACAAGGTTCATCTTCATTACCGCGATCGTGTCGAGGATTGTTTAGCGTTCGCAATTGTGCAGAAGAAAGTGGGTTCGCGTTCAGGGGCGTGAGGAAGATAGGTGTCTCAATTGCAAATTAAGATTTTGGTGGACAAGGATTCTTTAGGCCGAGCTGCAGCGGAGCATGCGGCGGTTTCTCTCCAACGTGCGATTCGCCATCATGGCAGCGCACGCATCATAGCCGCCACGGGTGCCTCTCAATTTGAATTTCTCGATGCGCTTACATCCGCACCTGGTATCGATTGGGGACGCGTCGAGGTGTTTCATCTGGACGAGTACATCGGCCTTCCGATGACGCATCCGGCGAGTTTTCGTAAGTATCTTTACGAACGATTTATCAATAAGGTGGGAATCACCCGCTACCATTTCCTCGACGGCGCTGGAGATGCCATGGCTGCCATCGACAGAATCGGCAAAGAACTTCAAAGAATGCCGATCGATCTGGCCTTCGTTGGGATCGGCGAAAATGCCCATCTGGCGTTCAACGATCCGCCGGCAGATTTCGAAATTCAGGATCCCTACGTTATCGTCGAACTTGATCAAGCATGTCGCCAGCAGCAGGTGAACGAAGGCTGGTTTGCCAGAGTAGAAGATGTTCCGAAGCAGGCGATTTCGATGTCGGTGAGACAGATCCTGCTGTCCAAGGAGATCATTGTCGTGGTCCCGGATGAACGCAAAGCGCAGGCGGTCAAGAATTCTCTGGAGGGAGACGTTTCTCCAACGATCCCGGCCTCGATCTTGCGAACGCACGCGAATGTTACCGTTTATCTCGATAAGGAGTCTGCTGCTTTGCTGACGTCAGTTCCGACCGCGACATAATCTGGCGCAGAGTCAGAGTCCGAAGCTGAGACGCGGCACTACTTTCAAGTCGCGCTATGGCTATTGGATGTAAGCCCCGCCCGGCAATAGATACTCAATCGGCCATTGCTCGCGGCGCTGGATGACCAGATCGGACCACTTGATGGAGTCCGTTGTCGGGTCCGACGAAAGTTTTACTCCAGGCAGCGTCTGAGCGATCGCATCTGCCAGGCCCGAGCCCTGTGCATCGCTTGCAATCGAGATCGTGCTTGCGTGCAGTGTCTCTCGCGAAAAGCGCGAAGCAATTTCGGCATCCTCGATCATCTGGAGGAAATAAGGGCGGCCGGTCAAGAGCGAGTTATAAACGTAGTCCGCAAGCACGCTGGAGAGAGGATTTACGTAGGCCTGCTCGTCATCAAGCAACGCGAGAGAGGGATCATCTTCTGAGACCGCTTTGTAGAGCATGCGTGTTTCGCCCAGTCCGCGAAAATCAAATGTGACAACGTCGTATCCGGCATCGATTTGCTTCCGGATCTCCTGCCAGTCCCTCGGTCCTGCCTTGCCAGCCAGAGTGAACCACAAGAGCCAGCGTTTGGCTTGACTTGCTGTGTTGTGTATGTGCAGCAACGGCATGCTGAGTCCGTGGCTGTGGTGCAAGGCATAACGATCAATCACAATATGTTCGACTGTGGAGCTTCCGCGATTCTCCCAGGCGATGACGCCGTCCGGTGGCGTCACATTCTCGTAGGCAGCGACAGTCCATGAGTTGATTCCTGGATAACCATGTCCGAAATAGAGCTCCCGAATCGAAGGCGCTCCTTCTGTTTTGTGGTCAACGTAGTATTCCCGAATCAAGTCGGTGAGTGGTTTCGCGTTCTCAGCGTCGAACATGACCTGACCGGTTTTCGTGCATTGCACTGTTTTGGCGTCGAGTTCCTTCACTGGTGCGAGAGTTCGAACTGGGGGTAATTGATTGAAGTGATCGAGAAACTCGAATGCAGCTTCTTGGTTGCCCGAAGAATACTCGTGCCCGTGATAGCCCTCAATCATGGAGATACGATCGGCATGACCAAAGCGAGAATAAAATTCCTGCACCTCGCGGAATGCTTTCTCGGCACCCTCGATCGGGAAAAAGTCGAGCACGGCGGAAGCGACGAATACCGGGCGCGGATACATCAGCAGCAGTAACCCTGCATTATCTACTCCATTCGAAATCATGCCGTATAAGTCCTGCTCCGGATCGCTGTCAGGATCCTTGAAGATGCGATTGTGGATACGCATCGGGAGTGCGGTAATGTAGCAGGAGATCGCGGCGACCTTGATGCGCGGTTCCAACGCAGCAATATGCATTGCCTGAAAACCGCCTCCGCTAGTGCCCGTTATGTTGATGCGATCCGGATCGACCTCAGGGCGGGTGAGCAAATAGTCGAATGCCCGCAAACCGTCCCATATTTCCCAGCGTGCCAAGTTCGTGCCGGCCAGGTAAGCCAGATTGCCGAGGACCGCATGCTCTGCACAGATCAAGTTGTAGCGGCTCTTCCCGGATTTCGCATTCCAGAACTGGCTGCGCTCGCCTTGACCGACCGGGTCCCAGGCAAGCACAACATATCCACGCTGAACCAATCGCTGACACAGCGCCTGATAATGTCCCTTGCCGTCCGGAGCGTGCCCCGCCGGGACCAGGATCGCTGGATGTTTTGTTCCGTTATTCTCATTCGGCACATATAGAAGAGCCGTCACGTAAACTCCCGGCAGGCTTTCAAAGATCAGCTTCTCAATGTGAAAGCCGGCCATCTCGATGCTGCCTGTGATGCGAGGATGCAACGGAGTTCTAACGGTGGGAAGTCCGCCGATCATGGTCAGAAGCTTCTCACGCAATTCGTTTTGCAGCCGGATGAGATCTGATTCACTGTGCACATTACGCCAGGCCGCGAGCCGCGCTGCATCTTGCCGCCACGCCATGTCGGTCTGGTATTGGAGAAAGGGTGTGATCTGCGGCCCGTTGAGCGGAGGCGGCGATACCTTGAATGCTTCTTCGGGCGGAGCCACCTGGCCAAACACCAGCAGTGAAGACCACAAGAAAAGGAGCGGAACAAAGAACGGGTAATGCAGTGGGCTGCGCATTCTCGCGAGAAGGGCGGGCAGACGCGTCACAGGGTATGTTCTTGAAGAGACATGGAAGAAACGTACGAGTGTCCCGCGGCGATCTGCCGGACGCTTTCCCGCCGGATGAGTTCGGTGGGCATTACGAGTTGCTGGGGTGGAAGGTCCGGCTCCTGTATTCGACGCAAAGTGAATTCAGCCAGATGAACTCCCAGCTCTTTCGGAAACTCGCGTACGGTTGTCAGCCCCGGATGCAGAACTTCGCCAATGGTGTCATTGAAACCCGCGACGCTGATGTCATCAGGTATCCGGATTCCGGACTCCTGCAGTGCCTGATATACGCCAGAAGCGGCTTGATCGGTGCCCACAAATAATGCGGTCGGCCGCTCACCGCTTGCCAGCAAGGCCTTCACCGCTAGATAGCCTAGTTCGCGGTCTTCCGAACCAATCTCGCTGAAGCGGGCCTCGAGGTCCGCTTCTTTCATGGCCTGGCGATAGCCGCGAGCGCACCGTGCGAACCAGGGCAAGCGCTGGTTCCCGATGTACCAGATATTGCGATGACCCTGGGCGATGAGATAGCGAGTGATGTCCGCAGAGCCCCGCACGTCGTCGGTGAACACGCAATCGTATTGTTCCGGTTGCCAGTCACCCACAATGTTATTGCCCACAAGAGAGAAGGGAATTTCCACCTCGCAGAGCGCCGCAAGAATGTTGGCAGAGTGCGTGCCGCTCAAAATAACGCCACTCGGTCGGTTCGACGACGTCAGGATTTCCGGAAGACTCACATTGCTCAAGGGTGCATTCAGGTCGGAACGGAAGGAGACGAAATGCAGCGCCCAGTCTTGCCCCGTGCAGTATCCCTCGGCTCCTAGAAGAATCTTGGACTGGAATTCATTTACGGTATCCCGGTTTCCTAGGATGAATGTAATGGTACGGCTTCTAGCAACCGACTCCAGGTTGACGCCCAAATCTCGTGCACCCAGAAGAGAGCCCTGCTCCGAACGAGCGACCTTGCTTTGGGCCTTTCGAGACACAGCAGTCGGGCTGGCTTTCGCAAGGCGAGCAATCTCTGCATATGGTTGCGACTCCCGGGATCCGTTAGCCTCCCGATCGGTTTCAAGTTTGCGAACCGCGCCGCCATGCGACCGAACGGCGAGACCCTGGGAACACAGCGCATCGAGATCGCCGCGCGCCGTGACGGCGGACACCGAAAATCGATGCGCCAATTCGCGGACGGTAATCTGCCCTTTTTGCTCGATGAGTTCGAGTATCTTGCGTCTACGTTGTTCGGCTAACAGACGGGAATCGCGGGCCGCCATAATGTTTGTCCGGGCAGGCGTCAAACCCGCCCGCCTGTCGGCCTATTTTATACGGTCAAGCAGAGCAAAACAAACGAAAGGTAAGTTTGGACTAATCTCGGCCGCCTAACGGTCTCATGGAAGCTGCTCATAACCAGATAGTTGCCGACGCTAATGTCAAAAAGAAAATGTATCACCCTTCTTGGTGCTTTCGTATACTTGTCTTTGCTTTCCGGGCAGGGCGATTTAGCGCATGAAACGAAGAGACTTTCTAGCAGCCGTTGGAGTGGCCGTTGGGCTGGCAATCATAAACGCTAAAGGCGAAATTGTCCCGCGCCGCCCACGACTGCTGATATCCAGCACGGATCCATTTACTGGGCTTGCGTTGCTGAAGACAAGATTTGCAAGCGGGATTAGACCTTCCGATGACATGGAAGGTTGGGCCCTGTCATGGCAATTGACCGGAGACAAGCATTTCGCGGAGAGGGCGATCAACGCGATGGGCAACGCTCACCTGCCGAAAGGATCAAGGCCAACGCGCTCCTGGGTGGACTATGCGAGGTGGTCGATGGCTTTTGATTGGCTCTTCGACTATCCGGGCTTTGATGGCAACTTGCGCGATCGCATCGCGTCGGAATTGATGGATGGCGCCTCCTCTATGCTCGCTGCACCGGATTTTCAGGATCCGAGCGCATTCTCCTACCACAACTACGCTCTACGCTACCTTTGTCTGCCCACATTTGTTTTGGCTGCTCTCGCTGGGTACACGAATTGCCAAAACCGGTGCGAGAGCTTACAGGAAAAAGTTAAAAGCTGTTTCACAAATATTCTGAAAACCACCGATTTTGCTACACCGGACGGAAGCTATCACGAGTCGATGGACTACATGCGCATCACGTGGGCGTCTCTGACTCTTCTGGCCGAGTTGCAGCGGACTACAACCGGAATCGATCCGGCGCATCATTATTCAATATTCCGCAATATCGGGAATACCTATCTCTATAAGCTGCTTCCTGACGGCACACCTTCGCGAGAAGGCGACAATGAATATCCGATTCTGGATGCTCGTGACACATCGGTCATCGGATATGCCGTCAATCGTTTCAAGGACCCGTTCAGTGCATGGCTGCTTCGCGGAAGCGGCTTCTTCGCTAAGCAATGGACTTTGCCGGTTCTTGAATTTCTTTGGAATGACCCGCAAGTTACGCCTCGAAATCCCGCGATGGCCGACGAAAGTGAGCTTCCACGGCAGCGCTATTTCTCCGGAGTCGGCCACCTGGTCATTCGTGATGGTTGGAGGCCGGACTCCACTTGGATCGAATTCGACTGCGGTCCTTACCTAGCCAAGCATCAGCACCTCGATCAGAATCAAATCAACATCTACCACGGGGGTTACCTGGCGATCGACAGCGGCGCTGACTACACAGACAGTGAGAGTCCGCACTATCTCAACTATTACCGGCGTACCGTCGCGCATAATTCAGTGTTGGTTTACAACCCGTCCGAAAAATTCTTCTGGTCAGAAAACTTGCTGCCGGCAGCGAACGACGGGGGCCAGCGTATGGATTCATCCCGCTACTGGAACACGATCCGCAGCCCCAGGGACTGGCAGCATACTCGCGATGTCTGGGATTTGGGCACAATGCGCATCGTCGATCATGTGCCTGGCCAATATCACTATGCCCTTGGCGATGCCACCAATGCATACTCGCGCGAGAAGATGAAGAAATTTACGCGCGAAATCGTCTTTACCCCACCACAGAATCTCCTTTTTGTGTTTGACCATGTAGTCAGCACCGACGCTTCTTTTCGCAAAGCCTGGCTGCTACACGGAGTAAACCAGCCTTCTGTCGATCAGGACACGGGGCAGGGAACTGCTGAGTCGAAAACATTCGACCACGTAAGCACATTTCGCTTTCAGGAAAGCAACGGTGAGCTACTCGTCCACTCGTTGCTACCTCGCGAGCGCATCATCATCCGCAGAGGCGGTACGGGTCAGGATTTCTACAATCCCGGCGACGACAAGGCGGGCCCTTGGGGGAGCGGCCAAAATTGGGATCTCGAACCTGCAGAGGGCGGCCCCTTGCCGCAGGACCCAAAGCTAGCGCGCATGTGGAAGACATTCTGGGGAGCGGAGTTTTCCAAAATCTCGCCTTCGAATCGGAAGAATGTTGTGCCCGGAGGCTGGCGCATCGAAGTCTCTCCCTCAGCGCCTGCAATTGAAGACTTCTTCCTGCACGCTTTTGAGATTGGAGATCTGGGGACGACGGGGAAGAAGCGCATCGTGCGGATCGACGGAAACAACTTCGCCGGAGCGGCCGCGGAGCAAGGACCATGCGTCCTGTTTACTGCGTCGGAGTCAGCGAGCAGCGGCGGGGAAGTCTCGCTTCCGGAGATACAATGCACGTCGTTAATGGTTGTTAGCCTGCAGCCGAACACCGTGTACGAAGTGCGCTTCTATGGGCCAAATGTCTCGTCTTCTTCAGCAGCTGCACTGCCAGGCGTTGAGACTGACCATGTCCGTATCGCAACCAACAGCTCCGGAGTACTCAGGTTGGATAAGACCATACCAGGAAATTTACGCATCCATATCGTTCGACTGTAGGGGGCGCTTCGGGCCGCATCGATCCGAATTGTGGATCTGGGTCATAGCGTCGCTGACGATTAGAACGATGCCTCACGCCTATGTTCTGGAGACCATATCGATACGCAAACGGCGGACTCAATATGATCGCTTGGCGAGTTTGACAATTCATCATCCGAAATCGCAAGGCATGTCTTTTTGCCAACGGCATACAGGCGATGCAGTACCAGTTCGGTTGCCCATTGACTTTTCGAACTAGACATTGAAGAACAGCACAGTCTTTCGCATTCTGGGAGAAGCTGTTAGGATATTTGTGCGAGGTTCTTCGGGTGTTTTCCGAACGCTAGATGGCTCGGACGGTCCGAAATTTGTAGGGCGGTGCCGTCAGTATTAGCGCTTTGGATCAATCTGAGGCACTCGATGCACAATCCGCAAATTGCGCGAAGCCGCATAAACACTGGCGATTGCGCATCTCGTTTATTTGGCGAGTGGGGACGTAGTTCAGTTGGTTAGAACGCTGCCCTGTCACGGCAGAGGCCGCGGGTTCGAGTCCCGTCGTCCCCGCCATTCTTTTCAAACACTTGCAACCCTAACGTTCGGCAAATCAGGGGATGTTAGGGGACGATAAGCGCCGGACGAGAATGGCCCATCCGAAAACGCTCACAAACAACATTCATTGAATCAAGTTTGTCTTGGGCAAAA